>Ga0233425_10007374_pt1 | contig 15503 bp, 11 predicted proteins | sample Watercolumn_Towu_2_FD_181712 | JGI IMG/M metagenome (GOLD analysis project Ga0233425, IMG submission 181712) | Freshwater microbial communities from Lake Towuti, South Sulawesi, Indonesia - Watercolumn_Towuti2014_140_MG | ecosystem: Environmental > Aquatic > Freshwater > Lake | place...
AGCCCGGTGCCGGTGTCCTGATCGCGGTACGCAGTGACGTAGGGCTGCGTGCCGGAGCTGGGCAGCTCCATCGGGAAGCGGTACTCCTGCGCCGCCGCGGGCGCGGCGAGCAGCAGGAGGGCGAGCGCCGCGCGCCTCACGGCTCCACCTCCGCCTTGCCCGTCGCGAGGTCCACGCGCCAGCGCCTGCCGCTGCCGTCGTCGTAGCGCAGGGCGCCGCCCTCGACCTCTGCCTCGCGCGACGGCGGTGGCACGAAGCTCGGCCACGGCTTGCCCGCGACCAAGCCGTGGTTGGTCAGCTGTGTGGCGATGCCCGTGCTCGGGTCCGCGATGAAGAGCGACGCCACGGTGGTGCGGCCCGAGAGGAACACCACGCGGCCGTCGGGCAGCGCGACCGGCATCTCGTCCGGGCCCAGCGCGGGACAGAGCGGAGTGGCGGCGCCGTTCGCCTCGACCAGCCACAGGTCGCTCTCGCCGGGCTCGTCACCCGCTCGGGCTTCCACCCGCCGGCCACCCGGGAGCAGAGCGGCGCGCCCGAAGCTGCCGGTCGGCAGCTGATCGCTCTCGGGCCGAAGCGGCAGCGCTGCCGCTGCCATGCCGGGCGCTGGGGGCGCGCTCTCCTCCGCGCTGCACGCCGCGGCGGCGGTGACGAGCAGCGCGAGCGCGCGACGCATGAGCAAGAGAATAGCGCCGATCGGTCCCCGAGTCACCCGCGCTATGCTGCGCCGATCGCGTGCAACAGCCCTCGCTCCCCGAAGAAGTCAGCATCGAGCTCGGCCTCGACGACGCCGACGACACGACGGCGCTCCGTGAGCGTGTCGCTCGCTCACTCGGCGTGCGCCCCGATTCACTGCCGGCACTCGAGGTCCGGAAGCGTTCGCTCGACGCTCGCAAGGGCAGGGTGCGCTTTCACGTGCTGGTGGGGCTCGGGGCGCCGCCGGCCGCGCCGCTCGGAGGCGCCGAGCCCCGAGAGGTCGCGCGCCCCGCGCGCGTCGTCATCGTGGGCGACGGTCCCGCCGGGATGTTCGCCGCCTACGAGCTCGCGCGCCGCGGCGTCGGCTCCGTGGTCCTCGATCGCGGCAAGCAGGTGCAGCCGCGCCGGCGCGACTTGAAGCTCCTGAACCAGAAGGGCCTGGTCGACCCGGACAGCAACTACTGCTTCGGTGAGGGCGGCGCGGGCACTTACAGCGACGGCAAGCTCTACACGCGCGCGCACAAGCGCGGCAACGTGCGTGACGTGATGGAGGTTCTGGCGCTTCACGGCGCGCCGCCGGCCATCCTCACCGAGGCGCGCCCCCACATCGGCTCGAACCTCCTGCCCCACGTGGTCACCGCGATGCGCGAGCACCTGGAGCGGGTGGGGGTCGAGCTCAGGTTCGGCGCGCGGGTCACCGAGCTCTTGCTCGAGAGCCCTCGCCGGGTGGCGGGAGTGCGGCTCGCGGACGGCAGCGAGATCGCCGCCCAGGCCGTGGTGCTGGCCACGGGGCACTCGGCCCGCGACGTGTTCGTGTTGCTCGAGCGCGCCGGCGTCCGGCTCGAGCCCAAGCCCTTCGCGCTCGGCGTGCGCATCGAGCACCCGCAGCCCCTGGTGAACCGCATCCAGTACGGTGCCGCGGCGGGTCACCCGAAGCTGCCGGCCGCGGCCTATCGCCTGGCCACCGACGTCGACGCGCGCGGCGTGTTCTCGTTCTGCATGTGCCCCGGCGGCTGGGTGGTTCCTGCCAGCACCGAGGCCGACGGCCTCGTCGTCAACGGCATGAGCCTCTCCCGGCGCGACTCGCCGTTCGCGAGCTCGGGCCTGGTCGTGGCGGTGGAGCTCGAGGACCTCGCACGCGCGGGGCTCGACGGGGTCGAGCTGCAACGCCGGCTCGAGCGCGCCGCCTTCGCCGCTGGCGGCGGTCAGCTCGTCGCGCCAGCCACGCGCGCCACCGATTTCGTCGCCGGCCGCGGCTCGACCACGCTGCCGGAGTCGAGCTACGTCCCGGGGCTGGCGGCCGGCGACGTCGCGGAGGTCCTCGAAGGCACCGGCCTCGCCCTCGCCGCACGCTTGCGCCGCGCGCTCCGCGCCTTCGACCGCAGCATGCGCGGTTACCTGACGGAAGACGCCGTGCTGATCGGCGTCGAGTCGCGTACCAGCTCTCCGCTGCGCGTGCCCCGCCACCCGCAGACGCTCCAAGCCCTCGACCTCCCGGGGCTCTACCCTGCGGGAGAGGGCGCGGGCTACGCCGGCGGGATAGTCAGCGCCGCGGTGGACGGGCTGCGCGTCGCGGCAGAGGTCGCGCGCATTCTCACGCCCGCGTCAGCTTGAGCTCGGTGATCTCCGCGGGAGCGCCCAGGCGCATGGGCGGGCCCCAGTAACCGGTGCCGTTGCTGACGTAGACCAGCGCGCGGCCGAAGCGCTCGAGCCCGCTGACCACGGGCTGCTGCAGGCGCACGAAGAAGTTCCAGGGGAAGATCTGGCCGCCGTGGGTGTGCCCGGAGAGCTGCAGCCCCACGCCGCGCTTGGCCGCCTCGAAGACCTGGCGCGGCTGGTGCGCGAGCAGCACCAGCTCCCTGGAGTCGTCGCGGCCCTCGAGGGCGCGAGCGAGATCTGCGCCGTGCCCGCGCCCGAAGCGGTGCGCCGAGTAGTCGTCGACGCCGGCCAGGTCGAAGCTCGCAGCCCCTTCACCGATGGAAATGCGCTCGTTGCGCAGCACGCGGATCCCGAGCCGGGCGAGCTCGGCGCACCAGGCCTCGGCCCCCGAGTAGTACTCGTGGTTGCCCGTCACGAAGAACACGCCGTGCTTGGCCCGGAGGCCCGCCAGCGGCGCGACGTGCTCGCGCAGCTGGTCGACCGAGCCGTCGACCAGATCACCGGTGATGGCGATGACGTCGGGCTCGAGCGCGTTGGTCTCCCGCACCACGCGCTCGATGAACCCGCGCTGGATGGTCGCCCCGACGTGCAAGTCAGTGAGCTGCACGATGGTCGTGCCGCTGAGCGCGTCGGGCAGGCGCGCGAGCGGCACCGTCACCCGCTTCACGACCAGCTCCGTCAGGCCGGAGCGCGCGGCCACGGCGCTGGCGCCGCCGGCGAGCAGCGCGACCCCGAGCCCGAGCATGCGGGTGATGCCGAGCCGGCGCTCCGGGTCTTCCGGCGGAGCGTCGCCGAGGAAGCGCGCCACGACGCCCAAGCCCAGCCGCCCCACGTCGACGGCGGCCAGCAGCATCACGACCAGAAACAGGATGCCGAACCAGCCGAAGGTCGCGAGCAGGACCGGGCGCATGCCCTCGAAGCGGGGCCCGCGCGCGAGCGTGAAGGTGAGGGGTATGCTCAGGAACAGGCCGACGACGAGGGCGGTGAGGCCGCGGTGCCAGGCGACGGGCAGCGCCAGGTCGCGAACCAGGCGGGCCCATACGTAGTAGTGGAGGCTCCCGGCGAGCGAGAGGGCCACGACGAAGAACAGGGCGAACGACAGGGCGCGCGGCACGGGATCGCGCGTTTCATAAGCACGACGAGGGCGCGGGGCCAGCCCGGCCTGGGCAGGGCCCCCGCATTTCCGTAGACTGCCCGCAATGACGAAGCTCAACTCTGCGCTCGCAGCAGCGCTTCTGGCTCTTCCACTGCTCGGTTGCGGCGACGACGGGGGGGGAGGCGGCGGCAGCGGCGGGTCCGGCGGGTCCGGGGGAAGCGGCGGGCTGTCCTGCCCCGGCGGGGAGGACGTGAGCGGCTGCAGCGCGGCGCTCTCCCCCGGGGACGACGACACGGCGGCCCTGCAGGGCGCGCTCATCGAGGCGAAGAGCGGCGACACGGTGTGCCTGTGCAAGGGCACCTACTCGCTGACGAAGGAGGTCTCGCTCTCGGTGCCGAACGTCACCGTGAAGGGGCTGGGCGCGAAGATCGACGACGCCGTGCTCGATTTCGCAGGACAGAAGCAGGGTGACGACGGTTTCACCGTCACCAGCGACGGTTTCAGCATCGAGAACCTCGGCATCAAGAACTCGCCCGGCAACGGCATCGTCGTCACCGGCGCGGAGGACGTGACCTTCCGCAAGCTGAAGGTGTGGTGGGACGCCGGCTCCGTGACCTCGAACGGCGCCTACGCGGTCTACCCGGTGAAGAGCACTCGCGTCATCATCGAGGACTCGGAGATCATCGGCGCCGCGGACGCGGGCGTCTACGTCGGGCAGTGCAACCAGGCCATCGTGCGTCGCAACAAGGTGCACGGCAACGTGGCTGGAATCGAGATCGAGAACAGCAACGACGCCGAGGTCTACGACAACGAGGCCTGGGACAACACCGCGGGCATTCTGGTGTTCACGCTGCCGAACCTGGAGAAGAAGGACGGCAAGCGGGCGAAGGTGCGCGACAACGACGTGCATGACAACAACCGCGAGAACTTCGCCGAGAAGGGCACCATCGTGGCCAGCGTCCCCGCCGGCACCGGCATGCTCGTCCTGGCCTCGGACGACACCGAGATCGCGAACAACCAGATCGCGAACAACAAGAGCGCCGGCGTGGTCGTCGTCAGCATGAAGACCCTGAACATCGTGCTGGCCACGACCCCGGATCCCGCCACCGACCCGGACCCGGAGAAGACCTACCTGCACGGCAACACCTTCACCAACAACGGCAGCGATCCGCAGGGCATCTTGGGCGCGTTCAAGGTGAAGCCGCTCGAGAACGTGGTCTGGGACGGGGTGCTGAAGACGGGCGTCACCGACCCGGTGCTGTGCCTGGGCGATCCCCCGCTGCCGAGCTTCCGCAACCTGCACGCGCCGGGCGGGCTGGTCGACAACGCCGCGCACACCCTGGACGCCACGCCGCACCAGTGCAAGCTCCCCGAGCTCCCGACCCTGAGCTGGTGAGCATGCGCGCGGTCCTCCTCGCAGCGCTCGCGCTCGCGGGCTGCTCCGCCGAGCCCGAAGCGGGCGGGCCCGAGTACCACGGCCCGCCCATCCCCTGGGCTTGGGCGCCCTTCCCGGCGGTGAAGGCGCCGAAGGACAACCCGACCACGGAGGCGAAGGTCGCGCTCGGCCGCCTGCTCTTCTACGACCCCATCCTCTCCTCGGATCGGCAAGTGGCGTGCGCGACCTGTCACAGCGAGATCTGGGGAATGAGCGACGGGCTCCCGCGCTCCGTCGGCATCGGCGGCAAGGGTCCGACGGGACCCGGGCGCACGGGCGCGAACGTGACGCGCCGCAACTCGCCGACGTTGTGGAACGTGGCGCACAAGAAGACGCTGTTCTGGGACGGGCGCTCGCCGTCCCTCGAAGCGCAGGCCCTCGCGCCCCTCGCGGAGCCGAAGGAGCTGGGGCGGCCGCCGGCGGAGGTCGCCGCGGACCTCGCGTCCATCCCCGAATACGCTGCGGCGTTCGACACAGCGTTCCCGGCCGACGCGGAGCCCGTGAGCGCGAAGAACCTGGCGCGCGCCATCGCCGCCTTCGAGCGCAGCTTCTCGAGCCGGCTCGCGCCCTACGATCGCTACGTCGGCGGCGATGCGGGGAGCCTGGACGACGAGACCGTGCGCGGCATGGAGCTCTTCGGCGAGGCCGGCTGCGCGGGCTGCCACGTTCCCCCGCTCTTCGACAGCCCGCGCTTCGCCAGCCGAGGCGTGGGCGACGGCAGCGACCGCGGGCGCTTCGAGGTCAGCGGCAAGCCCGCCGACGACGGCGCGTTCCTGGTGCCCACCCTGCGCAACACCCGGGACTCCGAGCCGTACTTCCACGACGGCTCCGCGCTCACGCTGCGTGACGCGGTTGCCCACGAGGTCGCGCGATCCGTGGCCGACGGCTCGTCGCGCGCGCTCGCCGACGACGAGGTCGACGCCATCACGCGCTTTCTCGACAAGGCGCTGACGGATCGCAGCGAGGAGCCGGATCGGCCGGAGAGCGTGCCGAGCGGGCTGGCGGTGCCGAAGGACGGGTTTCGGATCCCGAGGTGATTTCTTGGGGCGCACCGCGGATACGGGCGCGCGGTGCGGCGAGGGGCGGCGAGCGTCGACCGAGGGGCGGCGAGGGGCGGCGAGAGTAGCGCGCATGCGCGCGCGGAAACGGGCGTGAGCGCGGGGTCGGGGGTCGGGGTCGAGGTCGAGGGTCGGGGTCTTCCGGCGCGCGGGCGGGAGCGAGAGCGCGCGACGGCGCGTGGAGTATGCTCATGGAATGGTGCGTCCGAGTCTCCTGCTCAGCGTGGCCCTGTTCCTGATGACAGCAGTGGCGTGCGGCTCCGACGACGATGACGGCGGTGGCGGCGCGAGCTCACCGGCGTTGTCGTCGTGCCACGCGATGTGCGCGGCGCAGTACAAGGACTGCCCGAATTCGCTGCCCGACTGCCGGCAGCTCTGTGACTACTTCGTTCCCGGGTTCGGCGGGGACTGCGTAGACAAGGCCAAGGCGTTCTACGACTGCGGCGCCGGGATCGAGTGGACTTGCAGCGGAATCGTCTCGCAGCAGAAGGACACGTCGCAGTGCAAAGCCGAGCAGACCGCCTACGCACCGTGCCTGCAGAGCAAGTGACCGGGGCGCGTGCGCTCCCGCAGGATCGGCGTGCAATGGGCGGAAGGTGTTAGCCTGCGTCGGCGTGCGTGTCGGGCTCATGATCTGCGCCGCGAGCCTCCTCGGCGGTTGCGCCGACGACTTCGGCGGGCTCGAGCCGCGGCTGTCCATCGCGAAGCTCGAGGCCCCGCCGCCCTTCGATCCGAAGACCGGCAGCGTCATCCTCGAGCTGGTCGCCGAGGTCGCCGGCCGGCCCGCGGGCTGTGTCTCGGGCTGCACGCTCGCCGCAGTCTTCGAGCTCGAGCAGGGCGGCGGGATCCCGGTGCGGCGGCTCAGCGCCCAGAAGCCCCTCTCGGCGAGCGACCGGGTCCCCTTTCAGGTGAGCTGGGACGGTCGCGACGAGACCGGTCACGAGCTTCGGCCCGACGCGTTCCTGGCGCTGGTCACGCTGCGACTGTTCGATCCGCGCGGCGAGCTGCTGGCCGAGCAGAGCCCGGCGCGCGGGCTGCAGCTACGCCACTGCTCGGCCAAGACGGGTTGCGTGCCCGTCGTCGGCTGCGCGTCCGCGGATGCGGCGAGCGAGCGCTGCACCACGGCCTTCACCGAGAGCGACTACGTGTGCGAGCTCGCCGGGGGCTTCCTGGCCAAGCCGCCCATCACCGCCTGGAACTTCAAGGGAACGGGAGACAAGCCCCCGCTGCGCCTGCCCTTCGCGCTCGACGAGGACGACCGTTACGCGCCCAACGCGCCGGCGGGTGGCAACCCGAAGAACGCCGAGAACCCGCTGATCACCGCCACGGATCTGGGCTCGCCCTTCGAGCACACGGCGCCGAGCGGCGAGCGCGAGCTGGTGTTCTTGTTCGGTGACACGCAGCCGCTGCCCGTGAGCTCCTACGCGCGCGACCAGAACGGGAAGATCTTTCCCACCGGGTCGCCCTTCACCCAGCCCCCGTCGAGCGACGACTCCATCGCCCTCTCGCAGCAGCCCGACGACGACCCGCCGACGGGGCCGGAGCGCTGCATCGATCTGAGGTTCCTGGCGGGCGGCTCGGACATCGACCCGGTCCACCAGCTGCCCGAGAGCGAGCTGATCGAGCCGGTGACCCTGGACGGCGGGCGTCGCTTCGACACGCTGAAGGGCACGAGCAGCGGTCCCGAGCTCGGGTCGTCGCGGGTCCCCGGACCGGGCTTCAGCCTCGACGGTCGCATGTTCGTGCTGACGCCGACGAGCGCCGATCCGAGCGTCGGTATCTCGTGCGACGCGGCTCACCCGTGCCCGGGTGGCGACCTGTGCGCAGCGAACGGAGTGTGCATGTACGGCGACTGCTCGAGCGGCGACGGCTCGACGCCGTGCTTCAAGCGCAACGGTCCGGCTACCCTCGCCCTGGCCGGCCCCGGGGCGAAGCTCCGCTCGCTCCTGCCGAGCGAGGTCGAGAGCCCGGGCGTCTTCGACGTGTATCGCCAGGCCGCCGATCTCGTCCCGCCCGTCGCCTTCCACGTGCCAAGCCCGGACCGCGTCTACGTCTGGGGACGCAAGGGCATCGTCGGCCACCCGCACGCGAACGGCCGGGTGGACCTGCTGTTCTGGCAACACGAGCTCAGCCAGAAACGTCTGGCGGCACCGCGGTTCTTCGCCGGCTGCGACGACGACCCGGCCGAGTGCGACTCCCCGCGCCTCTCCGCGCTCGAGAGCGACGCCAAGCCGGTCTACGCCGAAGATCGCCTGACGACCAACCAGACGTCAGTGATCTGGCTCCCGAGCTTCGGGCGCTGGGTCATGATCTACGGCGGGCGCTTGCCGCTCTGGACCGCCAAGTACCACCCGACGGTCACGGCAGAGCTGGCCCTCGACCTCTACGCCGGCATCTACCTGCGCAGCGCGCGCCACCCTTGGGGCCCGTGGTCGAGCGCGGTGACCATCTACAACCCGTACTGGTCCAACGTGGCGGGCTACTGCGAGCTGATGTTCATGACCGACGGACAGCGAGAGCTGTTGAGCGAGCGGGTCGACCCGAGCTTCGTCGCGCGCTCGTGCGACCCGCAGGCCCTCGTTCAAGCCGATCAGTCCATCCCCGACGAATTCGGCGCCGAGTACGGCAGCGCGATCGTGCCGCGCTTCGTCCGCGACGAGAGCGACGAAGCGACGTTCTACTGGCTGATGAGCACCTGGAACCCGTACCGGGTCGTGGTGATGAAGACGGTGCTCCGAAAGAGCGCGGGGCCCGTCGAGTAGGGGCAGCTCGGCGAAGAAGCCTCCACCGGCCGTGCTCGTCGGGGTGGCCGTGGTGTCGGGAAGGGAGCTCGCGCCGGCGTGCCACCGGGCCCTTTTCCGGATGCCGCAGTGATGGGGGTCAACTGAGCTGTGAACGCGCCGGCGGTGCGCTATATGGATCCGTCGCCCCGATGAAGAAGCTCGCCGCGCTCCTGGTCCCGTTCCTGCTGCTGGGTTGTGGTGGCGATGACGGCGCGTCCGGCTCGGCCGCGGGCGGCGTCACTCCTCCGCCCGCCGGGGCGCCTTGGGAGACGCTCGCCGAGTGGCACCTGTTCGACGAAGGCGGCAAGCCGGCGGACCGCGTGGTGCCTTACGAGGTCGTCTCGCCGCTCTGGTCCGATGGCACCACCAAGCGTCGCTACGTCTACCTGCCGAAGGGCGCGAGCATCGGCTACCAGGGCGAGGAGGTCTGGAGCTTCCCGGTGGGCGCGGTTCTGGTGAAGAGCTTCTCGTACCTGCTGGATGCGAGCGACGCCTCGCTCGGCGAGCGACCGCTCGAGGTGCGCCTGCTCGTGCACGAGCCCGACGGCTGGGTGCCCCATACCTACGCCTACCCGGACGCGAGCGGTGCCGCCGTCCGCACCGTCGCCGGAAAGGACATTCCGGTGAGCTTCGTGGACGCGGCGGGGAAGCAGCACGACCTCGACTACGGCGTCCCGAACACCAACCTGTGCTCGGAGTGCCACGGCGTCGGCGCGAAGCTCGACACGCTCGGCGGCCGTACACGCCAGCTCAACCGTGATCACGACTACGGCGACGGAGAGACGAACCAGATCGATCACTTCGCGGCCCTCGGCTGGCTCGACGCGGCGCCGCCCCCGGCGGCCTCGCGCCAGACGCTGGTGGATCCCGCGGGCAGCGGCAGCACGAGCGAGCGGGCGCGCTCCTACCTGGACGCGAACTGCGCGCATTGCCACGCCGAGGGGCGCGTCGCCTCGTCGAGCGGTCTCTTGCTCGACTGGGCGAAGACCGCTCCCGGCAACCCCGCCTCGACGTTCGGCGTCTGCAAGACGCCGACGAGCGCTGGCGGCGGGACCTGCGGCCTCACCTACGACATCGTGCCCGGCAAGCCCCAGGAGTCCGTCCTCATGTGCCGCATCGCGTCGCGCACGGGGCAGGTACAAATGCCGCCCATCGCGACGCAGCTCGTGGACGACGCAGGCGTGAAGCTGATCGGCGAGTGGATCCAGAGCCTGAGCGACCCGCCCTGCCAGTGAGCGCGGCGCTTGACGCCCTGCGCTGCGGCTCGATTGGGCGCCCGTCGTGATACGGTCGCGGCCGTGAACGACACCCTGAGCTACGAGCCGCGCAAGAGCGAGGTCCCCAAGTCGAGCTTCACCCCCGAAGCCTCGGACCGCGATCCCGACGAGACGCGCGAGTGGATCGAGTCGATGGAGGCCGTGGTTCGCGAGAGCGGGCGCGACCGAGCGCAGTACCTCTTGAAGCGCGTGCTCGAGAACGCACGCCGCTTCCGCATCTTGCCGCCGGGACCTCTGTCCACCGACTACGTCAACACCATCAGCGCCGACGAGGAGCCGGCGTTCCCCGGCGACGAGATGATGGAGAAGCGCATCCGGCGCATCGTGCGCTGGAACGCCGTGGCCATGGTGCACCGCGCGAACGTGAAGTACCCCGGCATCGGCGGGCACCTCTCGACCTACGCCTCCAGCGCCAGCATCTACGAGATCGGTTTCAACCACTTCTTCCGCGGCAAGGACGAGGAGGGCAGCGCCGGCGACCTCGTCTACTACCAGGGGCACGCGGCGCCCGGCATCTACGCGCGAGCGTTCCTGGAAGGCCGCTTGTCCATCGAAGCCATGGAGCGCTTCCGCCGCGAGGTCGAGCGAGGGCAGGGGCTCTCGAGCTACCCGCACCCGCGGCTCATGCCCGGCTTCTGGGAGTTCCCCACGGTGAGCATGGGCCTCGGGCCGCTCACCGCCATCTACCAGGCACGCTTCGCACGCTACCTCGCGAACCGCGGTATCAGCGACACCAGCCGCTCGCGCATCTGGGCGTTCCTCGGCGACGGCGAGACGGACGAGCCGGAGGCGCTCGGCAGCTTGAGCATCGCGGCGCGCGAGGGGCTCGACAACCTGGTGTTCGTCGTGAACTGCAACCTGCAGCGCCTCGACGGCCCCGTGCGCGGCAACGGCAAGATCATCCAGGAGCTCGAGGCCGTGTTCCGCGGCGCGGGCTGGCACGTGGTGAAGGTCATCTGGGGCCCGGAGTGGGACGAGCTCCTGGCCAAGGACCACGAGGGCGTGCTGCGCCGGCGCATGAACGAGGTCGTCGACGGGCAGTGGCAGAAGTACACGACGGCCTCCGGCGACTACACGCGGCGCGACTTCTTCGGCACGGACCCGCGGCTGCTCGACATGGTCGCGCACCTCGACGACCAGCAGATCGAGCACCTCCGGCGCGGTGGGCACAGCTACCGGAAGCTCTACGCCGCATTCAAGCGCGCCCTGGACAACAAGGGCCGTCCGACGGTGATCCTGGCGCACACGGTCAAGGGTTGGACCCTGGGCGAGAGCTTCGAAGGCTCGAACGTCACCCACCAGAAGAAGATGCTCGAGAAGGGCGAGCTCAAGAAGTTCCGCGACGTCCTGCACCTGCCGGTGCCCGACGCGAAGCTCGACGAGGCGCCCTTCTACCACCCGGGCGTGAACAGCCCCGAGGTCGAGTACCTGCTCGAGCGGCGCCGCGCGTTGGGCGGCTCCATCCCCAAGCGTCGCGGCCTCGCGCAGGTGAAGGTCGAGCTGCCCCAGAGCGAGCTGTTCGACGAGTTCAAGCAAGGCACCGGGGAGGGCGAGGCGAGCACCACCATGGCGTTCGCGCGCATGCTCTCGAAGCTCCTTCGCGACAAGCGCCTCGGGCGCCGCGTCGTGCCCATCGTCCCGGACGAGGCGCGCACCTTCGGCATGGACGCGCTGTTCAGCCAGGTCGGCATCTACTCCTCACTGGGGCAGCTCTACGAGCCCGTCGACAAGGGCAAGCTGCTCTACTACCGCGAGAGCAAGGACGGTCAGGTGCTCGAGGAGGGCATCACCGAGGCCGGCTCGACGGCGAGCTTCATCGCGGCGGGCACGTCCTACTCGACGTTCGGCCAGCCGATGATCCCGTTCTACATCTTCTATTCGATGTTCGGCTTCCAGCGCACCGGCGACCTGTTCTGGGCCGCCGGCGACAGCATGGCGCGCGGTTTCGTGCTGGGCGCGACGGCCGGGCGTACCACGTTGAACGGCGAGGGGCTGCAGCACCAGGACGGTCACACGCACCTCTTGATGAGCACCATCCCGTGCTGTGTCTCGTACGACGTGGCCTTCGCCTACGAGCTCGCCGTGATCATCGAGGACGGCCTGCGCCGCATGGTCGGCAACGACGAGGACGTCTTCTACTACGTCACGCTGCAGAACGAGAACTACGCCATGCCGGCCATGCCGGAGGGCGCGAAGGACGGCATCCTGCGGGGCCTCTACCGGCTCTCGAGCGCGGCCGAGAAGCAGAGCCGCCACGTTCAGCTCCTCGGCTCGGGCTCCATCTTGCTCCAGGTGCTGCGCGCGCGGGAGCTGCTCGCGCGCTACGGCGTCTCGGCCGACGTGTGGAGCGCGACCAGCTACGTGGAGCTCCGCCGCGACGCCCTGGACTGCGAGCGCGAGAACCGCCTGCACCCCGAGGCGCAGGCGAAGACGCCCTACGTCGCGCAGGCCTTCGCCGGGGTCGAGGGGCCGTTCATCGCGGCCAGCGATTCCATGAAGGCGGTGCCGGACCAGATCGCTCGCTTCGTGCCCGGGCGCTTCGTGCCCCTCGGCACCGACGGCTTCGGCATGAGCGACACGCGCGCCGCGCTGCGACGGCACTTCGAGATCGACGCGGAGAGCATCGCGGTCGCGGCGCTGGACGCGCTGCGCCTGGACGGCAAGCTCGACGCGGAGACCGTGACCCGAGCCATCGCCGAGCTCGGCATCGACGCCGAGCGCGAGGCTGCGACCCGCATCTGATCCGAGGAACGACATGTCGAACGAAGCCCAACGTCCCGTGCTCGACGCCGCCAAAGTCGCGGAGCCCGCCCGCGCCAAGATGGCCGCCTTCCACGCCGACACCCTGCGCGAGGTCGAGCGCGCCGTCGCCGACTCGCCGGTCGTCGTGGTCGGCATGGCGCAGAACCCCCACGTGAAGAAGGTGAGGCAGGCTCTCGACCAGGCCGGCATCGAGCACGTCTACCTGGAGTACGGGAGCTACTTCTCCGAGTGGAAGAAGCGCCTCGCCATCAAGCTCTGGAGCGGCTGGGCGACGTTCCCGCAAGTCTTCGTGAAGGGCACCCTGCTCGGGGGCGAGGACCTGACCAAGGCTGCCATCGCCGACGGCAGCCTGAAGCGACGGCTCGACACCCCCTAGCTGCGCCGCCGGCGCCGGAGCCCGAGACCGGCGAGCGCGAGGCCGGAAGCCGCCATGTAGAGCTCTCCGTAGCGCCCTGGGCCGCCCGGCGCGCCGAGTGGGTGCCAGATCATCGCGATCTCCTTCGGCACGTCGTTCGGCGCGTTGCCCGTGAAGGCGACGTCCTCCGTGAGCTGCGTGGGCGCGACCACGGTGGCGAGGCGCGAGAGCACCTGGCCCGACTCGGTGATCTCCTGAAGTCGGGGCCCGAGCTGATCGCGCCAGCCGCTCGTCGCGCCGTACACGCTCTCGACGACGAACGCCTTGCCGCCGCGCTGTTGGATGCCCGCATACAGCGTGCCCGTGTAGTCGGCGTAGAGCTCCGAGAAGGGGAAGTCCTTCAGGGTCAAGGTCTGGAAGTTCCCCGCGGGAGCCGACCCGGTCGGCGACACCACCTCCGGCGCCGCGACGAACACCTGGATCCCGAGACGCGTGTCCGCGCCCACCCGCGAGATGCGCAGCGGGTAGCCGCGCTGATCTCCGGGCACCGAGAAGCTCACGCCGACGCTGCTCGCGCCGCTGGGCGTGTCGTTGCGCTTGAAGGCGACGAAGAACTTGCCGGGGCCGATGTACGTGGCGACCACGGCCTGATCCCCCGCCGGCACCGCGAAACCGTTGTCGCCGAGCCACTGCGTCAGCTCGGCCCCGCTGCTCGCCGCCAGCACGGCGGCGGTCACCGGCCCGATGTCCACCATCTGCACGACGCTCACGCCGCCGCCGCCGCCCTTGGTCCCGCCCGCCGTGTCCGCCGCGGACCCGCAGCCGCAACCGCCCCCGCTGTCCGACTCGCTGGGGCGCAGCACGGGCCGAGTGGTTTTGTCGAGCGTGTCGAGCTCCTCGGAATCGACCGGCTTCGGATCCAGCGTCGGCAGTCCGGCCACCGGGGTGAGCGCGCCGAAGGGCGCATTGGCGCCGGGGATGCCGAGCTGCACCACCACGCGCGTGGAGCCGTCCGCGCGAAGCGAGATCAGCACACGCTGCTGGGACTGCACGACCACGGATTGAGCCGGCGAGACCACGCCGCCGCAGGCCGCTGCGGGGCGTGCATTCAGAGCGAGTGCGATTCCGACGGTGAACGGCAGCAGAGCTCTTCGCATGGGGTGGAGTGTGACTCGCCCGCGCTCGAGGTCAAAGCGCCGGAGCGGCGCTCGACCCGCGCGGCGCACACGAGTAGGATCGCGTTGGGGTCCGGAATGCACATCCACTTCACGCCGCGCGGAGGGGGCTCTCCCGGGAGCGCGCTCGTCGACGCGCTGCTGGCATTCTTGCTCGCCCGCCCGCACTACGGGGAGGTGCCGGGCGGCGCTCGGTACGAGAACCCGGACACGGGCGCTGCGTTTGAGCTCGGACGAGTGAGCGCGGAACGCGGGCGGCTTCCGGTCCTCTTGCACTACCCCGCACGAATGGCCCGCGTGTTCGCCGCCGAGCTCGCTGACGAGCTTGCCGTCATCACGAGCGCCTTCGGTCTCCTGATCAGCTGGTCGCCTGACGTGCAGCCCTTCTCTCGATCAGGGTTCGTCCAAGCCTTCGAACGCAGCCTGCGATGGTGGCTCGAGAGCGATATGAACGATGGCCGGCCTTGGCCGTGGCGGATGCCCAAGCACCGGCTGGTGCGGGCATACGACTACAACGCTGGTATCGGTGCGCTGCGCGCCTGGGCGCAGGCCATCACCCCCGACGCCGTGATTCGGCGTGTCTACTGTGTCGTCGACCAGACCGGCCCGCGACGGCTCGCGACCGCGGTGGACTGGGACCCCCGCCTCGCGCTCCTCCCCGAGGTGGATCTGCTCGTCATCCAATCCGAGGCGGGTCGGGTTGCCGTCCCGTTCCCGAGGGGTCTGGGCACTCCGCGCTCACGTCGTGAGCGCCTGGCGGGCGTCGAGGTGGGCCTCGAGCACTTCCTCCTGAATGACGGGCGTGCCCATGTCGATGCCAGCCTGCTGGGTGCGACCGGCGCACCGGTGCGCGCGATGCCGTGGTCCATGGTCGTAGACGCGGACGACACGGCAGATGTCGCAGTCCCCGCCGGGCTCGAGCGGATGACGCGTAGGCTCCTCGAGCCCAGCTTCGCCCTCTCATGGCACGAAGCCGAGCTCCGCGGCGACGGCACGCTGACGGAAGACGCGCAGGTCATCGGGCAAGCGACGCCCGCAGGCCTGGCGGACGTAGCTCGGGCTCTCCTCGACGCACACCGACGTGGCGACCTCGGAGCGACCTCCGACCGGGCACCGATCTGCACGGTGGCTGCGCTGGAACACGAGCTTCGTTTCGTCGACGAAGCGTCGCTCGCGAAGGTGGTCGAGTGCGTCCACGCCACGTTCGCG
>Ga0233425_10007375_pt1 | contig 15502 bp, 14 predicted proteins | sample Watercolumn_Towu_2_FD_181712 | JGI IMG/M metagenome (GOLD analysis project Ga0233425, IMG submission 181712) | Freshwater microbial communities from Lake Towuti, South Sulawesi, Indonesia - Watercolumn_Towuti2014_140_MG | ecosystem: Environmental > Aquatic > Freshwater > Lake | place...
GAGACCGTGCGCCGGGGCTCGCCCCCGCGATGGTCGGCGCGCGTTTCGCCCGCGTCACCCTGCGCCGGCCGAACCTGCGCTTCCCGTTCCCCGAGCGCTTCGTCGAGCGGCTGGAGGGCACCACCGTGCTCGACCTCGCGCGCCGGGCCAAGTATCTGACGGCGCATCTCGATTCCGGCGAGAGCCTGATCCTGCATCTCGGCATGAGCGGGCGCTTCGATGTGCGGATGCCCGACGGCGCGAACCTTTCGCCGGGCGACTTCTACCTCGAAGGGGCGCTGGGCCAGCCCAAGCACGACCACGTGGTGATGGCCTTCGCCAACGGCGCCACGGTCACCTACAACGACACCCGCCGCTTCGGCTTCATGGACCTCGTGGCGACGCGCGACCTCGAGACCTGCCGGCACTTCGCCGGGATGGGCGTCGAGCCGCTCTCCGATGCCCTCGACGCCGCGGTGCTCGCGCGCCTGTTCGCCAAAAAGATCACGCCGCTGAAGGCGGCGCTGCTCGACCAGCGCCTGATCGCGGGACTGGGCAACATCTATGTCTGCGAGGCGCTGCACCGCTCGGGGCTCCATCCGGTCCTGCCGGCGGGGGCGCTGGCCAAGCCCGACGGGGCGCCGACCGCGAAGGCGAAGACGCTCGTCAAGGAGATCAAGGCGGTGCTGACCGAGGCGGTGGCGGCCGGGGGCTCGACCTTGCGCGACTACGCACGGCCGGACGGGGAGCGCGGCGCCTTCCAGCACGGGTTCCGCGTCTACGACAGGGTGGGCCATGCCTGCCTGACCCGGGGCTGCACCGGGCGGATCGGCCGGATCGTGCAGGGCGGGCGCTCGACCTTCTTCTGCGAGACCTGCCAAGTTCTGCCGGTCCAGTAAGTTCTGCCGGTCCGCTTAGGGCTGCACGTCGGAAGCCGCGCTTTCATCCCGCTGATAATGTCCTGAAAAATGTCCGGTCTTCGCCCGTTCTCCACGTCGCGCATCGCGGGAATGTTGAACGGTTCGGGGCCGCAATGCGTTCTCAGCTTTGCCACAACACGGCAAAGCCCGTTTCCGCTCTTCCGGTGCCGACCGTCCGCGGCGGCGCTCGAAGGGTCCAACGACACGGAGGAACTCATGCGCGCCATCAAGCTGCTTCCCGTCCTCGGCCTCGTCGCCCTCGGCCTCGCCGCCTGCAAGGACGAGAAGAAGGACACCACCGGCACGACCACGCCTCCGGCCAACACCACCACCACGGCCCCCGCGACACCGCCGGCAACCCCGCCGGCCGCTGGCCAGACCACGGCCCCGACCAATCCGCCCGCCGCGAACAAGCCGGCCGGGCAGTAGTCGTTTCCGGATCGTCCGGCGCCGTCCTGCCGGGCGTCCGGCTCGGACCAACAAGGGGAAGGCCCGCCGGGAGGCGGGCCTTTTTGCATTCGTGAGGCTCGCCCTCTCCCGCGCTTGACAGGCGCCTTCTCATGAAACATGTAAAGTTACATGAGAAGGGACAGCAAGCTTTCGGGCGTTCTCCATGTGCTCCTGCACATGGCCGAGATCGAGGGACCGGTGACGTCCGAGTTCCTGGCCGGCGTGATGCAGACCAACCCCGTCGTGGTCCGGCGCATCATGGCGGGCCTGCGCGACCGGGGTTACGTCCGCTCGGAGAAGGGGCATGGCGGGGGCTGGCAGATCGCCTGCGATTTCGAGACCGTGACCCTGCGCGACATCTACGAGGCGCTCGGCGCTCCCGAACTCTTCGCCATGGGCAACCGGAGCGAGGCGCCCGGCTGCCTCGTCGAACAGGCGGTCAACGCCGCGATGAACCAGACCTTTCGCGAAGCCGAGGCGCTGCTGCTGGCCCAGCTCGGCCGGATCACCCTCGCCGCGCTCAGCGCCGACTTCCACGCCCGCCTCGCCGCGCGCGGCGGCGATTTCAACCCGGGGACGGCCCATGCGGTCTGATGCGATCATCGTCGGCGGCAGCTTCGCCGGATTGTCCGCCGCGCTCTACATCGCCCGCGCCCGCCGCAGGGTCTGCGTCATCGATGCGGGCGCGCCCCGCAACCGGTTCGCCGCCGCCTCGCACGGCTTCTTCGCGCAGGACGGCGAGAATCCGCTGGCGATGATCGCGGCCGCCCGCGCGCAACTCGCGGGCTATCCGAACGCCAGCTTCGTCGCGGGGGAGGCTGTGTCGGCGCGGGCCGCAGGCGACGGCTTCGCCGTCTCGCTCGCAGACGGTCAACGGCTCGAAGCCTCGAAACTCGTCCTCGCCTTCGGCATCAGCGACATCCTGCCCGATCTTCCCGGACTGGCCGAGCGCTGGGGGACGAGCGTGCTGCACTGTCCCTATTGCCACGGCTTCGAGTTTGCCGGGCGCGTCCTCGGCGTGCTGTTCGCCGGGCCGAAATCGATCCATCAGGCGGAGCTCGTCGCCGAATGGGGACCGACCACGCTGTTTCTGAACGGGCATCCGGGGCCGGATGCGCAGACAAGCGCGCGGCTCGCCGAGCGCGACATCCGGATCGAACCCGGTCCGGTCCGGGCCCTCGCGGGCGACGGCCGGGCCCTCTCGGCCCTCGTCATGGCGGATGGCCGGGCGGTCCCGCTCGATGCCCTCTTCGTCGGCCCCCGGTATCGCCTGAACAGCCCGATCGCCGAGGAGCTCGGCTGCGCCCTGGACGAGGGGATGCTGGGGCCGACCATCCGCACCGACGCGATGAAGGAAACGACGGTTCCCGGTGTCTACGCGGCCGGGGACGCGGCCCGCTTTCCCCACAGCGTGGCCTGGGCTTCGGCCGACGGCGTGACGGCCGGTGTTTCGCTGCATCAGGCGCTGGTGTTTCCGCGCATGGCGGCGTGAGACGCGAGGTGGGACCAGCAGCGGAAGGTTGAAACGCAATCAGCCTGCCCTTCTGGAAGGCTGCTGAGGATGGGGAGCGGGCCTTGATACGGTGCCCGCGAGCGGACGTTCCGCCGTCGACCCAACTGAGCCGTAGCCGTTGTCGGGGCATCGCACCGGAAGCGGACGCACCCCCGAGATGGGCCGTTATGTCGATGGGCGACATGACGCGCTCGTTCACAGCGTCGTCACGGCGAGGACATGCTCAACCAGCCTGCCGGTGGTCTGCACCGCCTTGATAGGTCTGCGCCGTCCCCTTCCGGGTCCGCTTGGCGGCGTAGAGCGCAGCATCGGCCTGACGAAGGAGCACGTCGCGGTCGTGCGCGGCCGCGCTCGACCACGCGATGCCGATCGTTCCCGTCACGCGACTGATTTGACCTTGTCCGTCCGCGACGATTTCGAGGTCGTGCAGGAGGCGCCGCACCCGGCGATCAAGTCCCACGCGATCGAGATCGGCAGACATCACGACCGCGAACTCGTCGCCCCCCAGCCGTGCCGGAAGACACCCGTTGTTGCAGGAGGCGCGCAACCGATCCGCGACACGGCGCAGCACCGCGTCGCCCGCTGCGTGGCCGAGGACGTCGTTGACACCTTTGAAGCCGTCGAGGTCGATCAGAAGCACCGCCACGTCGCCGTCCGCACTGCGCGCCTCGCGCAGCCGCGCATCGAGAACACGGTGGAACTCGGCTCGGTTGGCCAGTTGGGTCAGGTCGTCGGTGCGGGCTTGGTGGCGCAGGCGCTGCTCCAAGTCGTGCCGTTCGGTGATGTCCTGGATCAGACCGATGAGGGCGACGGGCTTGCCCTGGGCCAACTCGATTTCGCACGAGCACCGCACGCGCCGCGCCTTGCCCTTCGCGGTCACGAAGTCGGCGTCCATCTCGAACGGCTCACCCGTGTCCAGCGTGCGCATCACCGCATCGTTGAACGCCTTGCGGTCGGGCTCGGGGAAGTACCTCATGATCTCGCCGTTCGGCACGCCGCCGCTGACGGGCAGTTCATGGATGGCGAAGACGCCGTCCGACCAGGCGGTGGACTGCTTCGCGATGTCGTACCGGTACGATCCCATGTCGGCCATGCGCTCGGCCTGCTTGAACTGACGCCGTTCGCGCTCCAACCGCACAACGGTCAATCGGTGCTCTTCGGCGGCCTCGGCGGCGCGAAGGGCGACGGCCCGGGACTCGATCAGAGCCTCGGCGACGCTGGCCAATTCCTCTAGAACCTCCAGGTCGGTCGGCGTCGGCTCGCGCGGCCGCTCGTCGAGGACGCAGAGCGTGCCGACGGTGACCGGATCACCGTCAGGCCGCCGGACGCGAACCGGGACGCCCGCGTAGTAGCGGATGTTCGGAGCGCCTGTGACGAACGGGCTCTCGGCAAAGCGAGGGTCGAGGCGAGCATCCGCCACGGTGAGCGGCGCCTCGGTCTCGGCCACGATCGGGCAGAACGCCTGAGCCCGCGCGGTCTCCGGTGCCAGGGGCCCGCAGCGTGCCTTGAACCACTGGCGCTCTGGGGCGATCAGGGTGATCGAGGACATGCCGGTGCCAAGTATGCGTTGTGCGAGCTTCGCCAGCACATCGAACTCGCGTTCGGGCGGCGTGTCGAGGAGGGCGATCTCGGTCAACGCTTTCTGGCGAAGCGCCTCGCGCTGATTGTCCGACATGTGCCGCGCCACCCCCTATAGCCTCGCCGAGGCGAGAACACGGTGATGGCTGTATGACGATTGGGTTTAACCGCCCGTGACGTTGCCGAACGGTTTCATCGTCCCCGTGACGCTCGGACGGCGCGATCACCGCTTTTTCCGTCGGTGATGCGAAGGGGCCGCTGACGCCTCACGTTCCATGGAGCCGACAGACGAGCCTCCGCCCGATCCGGATGCGCGCCTCGTCTTCATCAAGCCCCTGTAACCGGGCCTTTCCACCGCCAGGAACGGGCCGAAGGAAGACCGGCCCACCGTCCAACGGATCGCGTTGCGCCTAGGCCGGCGCCGGTTCCCGTATCGGCCGCCGCCTCGCCATCTCACGCAGCACGCGCGCCAACTCCTGCGCCGAATACGGCTTCCTCAACAATTCGAATCCGTGCGCGTCGTCCTGCGCCAGCACGTGGCTGTAGCCGGAGGTGAGGACCACCGGCAGCTCCGGCCGGCGCTCGCGCAGGAGGCGGGCCAGCGCGATGCCGCCCATGCCGGGCATCACGATGTCGGAGAACACCGCGTCGAACGGCGTCTCGCTGCGATCCAGTTCGACCAGGGCGGCCTCGGCGTTCTCGGCCCAGACCGGATGGTGGCCGAGCTCCTCCAGGATCTGCGTGCAGAAGCGCCCGACCTCGAGATTGTCCTCGACCACGAGGATGCGCAGCTGCGCCTCGGCCCCCGCCTCCGGGGCCGGTCCGGCGGGGGCGGGGGCCACCAGCGGGGCGGCGACCTCGGGCAGGTAGAGGGTGAAGGTGGTGCCCTCGCCCGCGCGGCTCTTCACGTCCACGTCCCCGCCCGACTGCTTGGCGAAGCCGATCACCTGGGAAAGGCCGAGCCCGGTGCCCCGGCCGACCTCCTTGGTGGTGAAGAACGGCTCGAAGATGCGGATGAGGTCGGCGCTGGCGATGCCGGTTCCGGTGTCGACGACCGAGACCGCGACGAAGGGGCCGGCCGCGCCGGCATGGCCGCGGATCGGCGGCATCGGTGCGCCGCCGTCGAGGCGGAGCGTCAGCCGGCCCTCGCCGTCCATGGCGTCGCGGGCGTTGACCGCCATGTTGACGAGCGCCGTCTCGAACTGGCTCGCATCGGCGCGCACGAAGCAGGGCGTGCCGGGCAGGTCGGTGACGACGCGGATGCGCGCGCCGGTCACCGAATCGAGCATCTCCGAGATGCTGCGCAGCCGCTCGCCCACGTCGAAGGTCTCGGGCTTGAGCGCCTGCCGCCGGGCGAAGGCGAGGAGCTGGCCCGTCAGCTTCGCCGCCCGGTCCACGGTGTCGGAGACGGCGTCGAGATAGCGGCGCTTGCGCTCGGGCGCGAGGTCGGGCCGTCGCAGGAACTCCACCGAGGAGCGGATGATGGTGAGCAGGTTGTTGAAGTCGTGGGCGACGCCGCCGGTGAGCTGGCCCACCGCCTCCAGCTTCTGCGACTGGCGTAGCGCCTCCTCCGCCTGGCGCTGCTCGGTGATGTCGCGGCCGAAGCCGTAGAGCAGGCCGTCGGCGGGCACGATGGTCCAGAGCACCCGGCGGGTGCCGCCGTCCCGGGTCAGGCAGGTCAGTTCGAGGTCGGTCGAATCGCCCGCCGCGAGCCGCTCCAGCGCCGCCTCGGCCGCCGCGCGCTCCTCGGGCGCGAAGAAGTCGGGCACGCAGCGGCCCACCGTCTCGGCCGGGGACCAGCCCAGGGTCCGGCTCCACGACGGGTTCACCGCGCCGATCCGCCCGTCGGGCGAGGCCACGACCTTGAGCACCGGCGAGAGCGTCCAGACGCGGTCGCGGTCGCGCCTTTGCGCCATCACCTCCGCCTCCAGGTCGGCGGTCTTGGAATGGAGCAGGTGCTCCACGCGGCGGCGCGCGGTGATGTCCTGGAACAGCACCGCGACCTGCCGGCGCGAAGGCGGCTCGATGCGGAAGGCGGCGAGTTCGAGGTAGCGCCCGGTGGCGACCAGCTCGCGCTGGAAGCGGATCGGCCGGCCGGTGCGCAGGACGTCGCCGTAGAGCGCGAGCCAGCCCTCGGCCTCCGCGCCGACGATCTCGCGCAGGCGCTTGCCCGCCACGCTCTCGATGCCGGCATGTTGCGCGTAGGCGCGGTTGGCGGTGACGTGGACGTAGTCGCTGAGCGGCCCGTGCGGGCCGTCGATGAACTCGATGACGCAGTATCCCTCGTCCATCTGCTCGAACAGCGTGCGGTAGTGCTGCTCGCTCTCGGCCAGCGCCGTGCGCTGGGCCCGCTGCTCGGTCACGTCGCGGGTCACGCCGGTGAGCCGCAGGATCGCCCCGCCCGCGTCGCGCTCGACCTCGAGGGTGCGGGCGATCCAGCGCGGCGCGCCGGTCAGGGAGTCGCGGACGCGGTAGACCGTCTCTTCGGCCGGCGTCTCGCTCGAGGGGACCGCCGCCGCATCCTCCGCCCCGAGCCGCTCGATCAGCGCGGCGAGGGGATAGGCCTCGCGCAGCTCCAGGCCGTGCAGGCGGCAGAAGGCGGGGTTCGGATGCAGGACGCCCGCCTGCAGGTCGAGGGTGAACACGCCGATCCCGGCGGCGTCCTGCGCCCGAGCGAGGGCATCCTGCGCCGTGCGCAACGGCTCCGCGACCCGGAAACCCGTCGGTTCGACGCTCGGCTCGCCGAGGGTGGGGAGGCTCTCGATGATGCTCACGCTGCCACGTGTAGCACGCCGTAGGGCGGCACAAGCGCGACCGTTTCGCCGGAAGACAGCTTTCCCGATGATGTGACAGGTCACGCGGTGAGCGTCGAGGTTCAGCCGAGATCGAGTTCCGGATAGTGCCGGAAGATGCCCTGTTCGTTGAAGGGAAGGCACCGCTCGCTGGCACGGTAGGCCGCGATGCGCGGCAGCCTCCCGACTCGCTCCGCGTGGGCGGCGACGCGCGGCGCCTGCGCCAGGGCCCGGGCCGCGGCGTTCGGGTAAGCGTAGCGCAGGCCCGCCACGAGCTGGAACAGCGAGGTGTCGGCGTAGCTGACTTGCCCGCCCACCAAGTGCCCGGCCCCCGCCGGGTTGCCGGCCAGCACCCGCTCGAACCAGGCCAGGAACTTCGGGATCCGGTTCCGGCAGAAGTCCTCGGCCCGGCGGCGCGCCTCCGGCCGCTGGTCCTCGTAGTACAGGCCGACGCCGACGGGATGATGAGTGTCGTGCGCCTCCGCCACCATGTCGGCGATCGTCAGCTGGATCTGGTGCGTCCAGATCCGGTCAGTCTCGTCCACTCCGACGAGGCCGATGCGCGGCCCGAGATAGAGCAGGATCGCCGCGGTCTGACCGATCACCCGGTCGCCGTCCCTGAGGAAGGGCGGGGCGAAGGGCGGGCGGACCGGCTCGTCCTCCAGGCGGTCCATCATCGCCGCAATCCCGCCGCCGTCCTCTTCGGGCAGCCGGGCGACATTGACATAATCCGCCCCGGCCTGTTCGAGGGCGAGCCGCACGAACTCGCCGCGACCGGGAATCATCGGCCAGTAGTGCAGCTCGTAGGCCATGGCGGGTTCCTTCTCGCGGGAATCCTTACCAGCCGCCGCGTTCCTCGCGGCTCGGAGCGCGGCCCTGGGGCGTCAGGGCGTCGATCACGCCCGGCAGGGCCTGCGACAGCTGCGCGAGCAGATCCTCGCGCGGCAGGCCGGTCTCGCGGCCCAGCGTGTCGAGGGTGTCCGGGCCCAGGGCCTCGGCGAGGCGGTTCGGGGCGATCTCGCGGTTGGGGCCGTGGCCGATCCACGAGCCGATCACGTCGCCCAACCCGCTGCGCTCGAAGCTCTGGATCAGGCCGTCGAGGCCGCCGGCGACCGCGCCGCTCTCGTCCTGCGGCTCCCGGTCGAGCCCGGCATAGGGCCCTTCGCCGGGCGAGCGGTGCCCGGAGGGGCCGTCCCCCGGACCGTCGAGCATGCCGGCGAGATCGCTGAAATCGCCGCCGGGATCGTCCCCTTGACCCGGCGGTCCGCTGCGGCGGCCCTGGTTGAAGCCGCCGAGATCGCCGTCGTCGGCGCCCGGGCCGGGCAGGGGGCGACCGCCGGACCCGGGCGATCCGCGGCCGAGAATGTCGCCGAGGCCGCCGCTCGCGCCCTTGGCGAGCAGGAGCATGAGCAGCGCCTTGACCACCGGCGAGGCGAGGGCGCCGCCGCGCCTGCCCCCCAGAACCTGTCCCACGACTCCGCCGATGACCTGATCGAGCAGCCCCATCTCATCTCCTCCCGCCGGTTCACGCCGCCTCTGGAGTCCTGCCCGAAGGCGATGCCTTCGGGCAGGACTCCAGATCCTCGCTTCGGTGCGCGCTCCGCCGAACCGGTATTCCACTTCGGCGGAGCGCGCTCAGGCAGCCGTGCCGGTCCAACGGCGGGGGGCGGGATGAGGTTGCGGATCAGTTCTCGTAGCTCGAGCGGAACGGCTTCGAGAGATGGTCGGAGGGGTTGGTGCGCACGGTTTTCCCGCTGCTCCGGCCCTCCGGCATGACCGAGGTCGAGGAGCGGATCGCGCTCGGAGGCGACACCTCGCCGGTCGCCCGCTCGGCGGTGCGCGCGTTGCCCCGCACGGTGTCGGTGCCGGACGGCAGGGTGCCGGCGGTGGGCTGGTCGTTGGGATTGGCCACGCTCTGGGCGAGCGCCGGCGCCGACAGGATCAGGCTGCCGAGGAGGGCGCTCAGAGCGGCCCGGCGGAGGGGAGAGGGGGATCGCATCGGTCGGCTCCTTCGAGACTTCCCGCAGGCTTCGGCCGCCGGCCGGGCTCGCGGCGGGGCCACCCGGCGGTTGCAGGATCTGAAGGGCCAATCCCAGCCGATGGCCAAGGTTCCCCTTGTCGAGCCTCCCCTCGTCGGGGATTTGCGCGGAGGCCTCAGCCGCGCTTGCGCCCGCCGCCGCCCTTGTAGCGGGGCTTCTGACCGCCGAGCCCCTGCGTCGAGCGCGCCTTCGGCCGCTCCTGCCAGGGCACGGCCCCGGCCGGCAATTCGCGGTCGGTGCCCGGCCCCATATTGTCCAGCGACGGCTTCGAGATCCGGCTGCCCTTCTGCCCGTAGCGCCCGGCCTCGCGCTCGATGTCGCTCTGGCGGGCCATGGGATCGTCGGAGACCAGGAGCTCGGTGGCCTGGAGGCGCTTGAGCTCGTCGCGCAGCCGCGCGGCCTCCTCGAAGTCGAGATCGGCGGCCGCCGCGCGCATCCGCTTCTCGAGATCGGCCATGACGGCCTTGAGGTTGTGGCCGACGGTGATCGCGTCCTTGGCCAGCCCCGTATCGACGCGGACGTGGTCGCGCTCGTAGACGCTCTCGAGGATGTCGCTGATGCCGCGCTTGACCGATTGCGGCGTGATGCCGTGCTCGGCGTTGTAGGCGAGCTGCTTCTGGCGCCGCCGCTCGGTCTCCGCCATCGCCCGCTCCATCGAGCCGGTGATGGTGTCGGCGTAGAGGATGCAGCGGGCCTCCGCGTTGCGGGCGGCGCGGCCGATGGTCTGGATCAGCGAGGTCTCGGAGCGCAGAAATCCTTCCTTGTCGGCGTCGAGGATGGCGACCAGCGCGCATTCCGGGATGTCGAGGCCCTCGCGCAGCAGGTTGATGCCGATGAGGACGTCGAAGGCGCCCAGCCGCAGATCGCGGATGATCTCGATGCGCTCCAGGGTGTCGATGTCGGAGTGCATGTAGCGCACCCGCACCGAGTTCTCGTGCAGATACTCGGTGAGATCCTCGGCCATGCGCTTGGTCAGCGTGGTGACCAGGGTGCGGTAGCCGGCCTGGGCCACGGCGCGGACTTCTCCGAGAAGATCGTCGACCTGGGACCGCGCCGGGCGGATCTCGATCACCGGATCGACGAGGCCGGTGGGACGGATCACCTGCTCGGCGAACACGCCCGCCGTGCGCTCCATCTCCCACTTTGCGGGCGTGGCCGAGACGTGGATCGATTGCGGGCGCATCGCGTCCCATTCCTCGAACCGCAAGGGGCGGTTGTCGAGGCAGGAGGGCAGGCGGAAGCCGTACTCGGCGAGCGTCGCCTTGCGGCGGAAGTCGCCGCGATACATGCCGCCGATCTGCGGCACGGTGACGTGGCTCTCGTCGGTGAAGACGAGGGCGTTGTCGGGCAGGTACTCGAACAGGGTCGGCGGCGGCTCGCCGGGCTTGCGGCCGGTGAGATACCGCGAATAGTTCTCGATGCCGTTGCAGGCCCCCGTCGCCTCGATCATCTCGATGTCGAAGGTGCAGCGCTGCTCCAGCCGCTGCGCCTCGATCAGGCGGCCCATCCGGGTCAGCTCCTCGACGCGCTGTTTCAGTTCGGTCTTGATGCCCTTGATCGCCTGCTGGAGGGTGGGGCGCGGGGTGACGTAGTGCGAGTTCGCGTAGACTTTGACGAACTTCAACTCGTTGAGCTTCTTGCCCGTGAGCGGGTCGAACTCGACGATCGATTCCACCTCGTCGCCGAACAGGCCGATGCGCCAGCCGCGATCCTCCAAGTGGGCCGGCCACAGCTCGATGACGTCGCCGCGCACCCGGAACGTGCCGCGGGCGAAATCCGACTGGATGCGCTTGTACTGCAGTGCCACGAGGTCGGCGATGAGCTGGCGCTGCTCGATCCTCTCGCCGAGCGAGACGGTGAACGACATCGCCGTGTAGGTCTCGACCGAGCCGATACCGTAGATGCACGAGACCGAGGCGACGATGATGACGTCGTCGCGCTCCAAGAGGGCGCGGGTGGCCGAGTGGCGCATCCGGTCGATCTGCTCGTTGATCGAGGATTCCTTCTCGATGAACGTGTCGGATCGCGGCACGTAGGCTTCGGGTTGATAATAGTCGTAGTACGAGACGAAGTACTCGACCGCGTTGTCCGGAAAGAAGCTCTTGAACTCGCCGTAGAGCTGCGCGGCCAGCGTCTTGTTCGGAGCCAGGATCAGGGCAGGGCGCTGCGTCTCCTCGATGACCTTGGCCATCGTGAAGGTTTTTCCGGAGCCGGTGACGCCGAGCAGCACCTGATCGCGCTCGGCGGTTTTGACGCCCTCCACCAGTTCGGCGATGGCCCTGGGCTGGTCGCCCGCCGGGGTGAAGTCGGATTTCAGCGTGAATTTGACGCCGCCCTCCGATTTGGCCGGGCGCTCCGGCCGGTGCGGCACCCAGGCCTCGCCGTTCTTGAACAGCGGGTTGCCCTCGGTGAGGAGCTTTTCCAGCGCCTCGACGGTGGCCGAGACGCCCTCGGTGGCGAGGGACGGCGCCTCGGGCGCGGCCTCCGGCGCCGGGCCGTCGTCGGGCGGGACCAGGCCGAGCGCCTGGGCCAGCCGCGGATCGACGTCGGCGGCATCGCCGATGGCGAAGCCCGCCTGCGGCGCCTCGGCGAAGCCGTCCTGCGCGATCCTTTTGTAGGCCTGCACCTCGCCGGGCTCGGTCTTCCGGCCACGACCCTTCCGGGCCGGCTCCGGCTGCGGCGCCGGCTCGACGGCCTTCGGGCGGTTGCGGTTGAGGGCGGGGTTGAGCAGGGCGGCGAGATGCTCGTCGAGCGGCATCAGCTCGGGCCGGTCGGCCTTCGCCGCCGTCTTCGAGGTTGCCTTCGATGTCGCCTTGGAGGCCGGCTTGGCCGTCGCCTTGGCCGGGCTCACGCGCGGATTCTTGGATGCGGGCATAGCGGCAATATGGGCCCGTCGGGCGGTCTCAGGAAGAGTTCGAACGGCCCGAGATGGCCGAGACTTGCGGCCGATCGAGGTCGGGACGCGCGTCGGGGCGTTCTCATGACGGGAGACTGTTGTCGCCCGCACTTCGCACCGCCGGCAGATCCCGTTCCCAGGCCGGCTCGCCCGCGAAGCGCTCCGCCAGGTAATCGACGAAGGCGCGGGTCTTGGCCGGGCGCCGGCCCGGCGGCATCAGGGCGTGGATCGGCAGGGTCGGGCAGGGGGCGCCGAGATCGAGGGCGACGAGGGTGCCGGCGCGCAGGGCCTCCGCCACCAGGAAGGTCGGCTGGTAGACGAGCCCCAGGCCGGCCACGGCCGCGGCCACCAGGGCGGCGCCGTTCGGCGCCCGCAGGGTGCCCGAGACCGGATAGGCCTGATCGCCGAAGCGCCAGCCGCTCGCATCGGACAGGGTGTAGCCGAGGCAGTTATGGCCCTTCAGTTCCTCGGGCCGACGCGGCGTGCCATGCCGGTCGAGATAGGCCGGCGCGGCGCAGACCACGAGCCGGCTGGAGGCGAGGCGCCGCGCGATCAGCCCGGAATCGGCGAGCGACCCGATCCGCACCGCGAGGTCCCATCCCTCCTCGATCAGGTCGACCCGCCGGTCGTTGAGGCCGAGCTCGATCGTCAGCGCCGGGTGCGCGGCGGAGAAGGCCGCGAGCGCGGGCGCGATTTCCCGCACGCCGAAGGAGAGCGGCACGTTGAGCCGCAAGGTCCCGTGCGCCTCCACCCCTTCGGCCCCGACCAGAGCCTCGGCCTCGGCGATCTCGGCGAGGATGCGCTCGCAGGCCTCGAGATAGCTGCGGCCGGTCTCGGTCAGCGTCAGGCGGCGCGTCGTCCGGTGCAGGAGCCGCGTGCCGAGCCGCGCCTCCAGAGCCGCCACGTGCTTGGTCACCCCGGTCTGCGACAGGCCGAGCGCGCGCCCGGCGGCCGAGAAGCTGCCGAGCGCCGCCACCCGGGCGAAGACCTGCATTCCCGTCACGCGGTCGAGCACGGCTCACCTCACTCTCTCAGAGTGAGGTGAATGGCAGCGAACGCGGATTATCGCAATCGCCCGGGCCGGGCATGGTCCGGTCATCGCGAACGCCGCCACCGCGGCGCCGATCGAAACGACCGAACCGAGATGACCATGACCGCGACGACCCCGACCGCGACGACCCCGACCGCGACGACCTCGACCGACCCTCGCACCGCTCCCTACGCCGCCCTGCTGCTGCGGCTCACCCTCGGCGGCCTGTTCCTGGCCCATGCCGGGCTGAAACTGTTCGTGTTCACGCCCGCGGGCACGGCGGCTTTCTTCGGCTCCCTCGGCCTGCCGCCCGCCCTCGGTTACGCGGTGATCGCCGTGGAAGCCGTCGGCGGCCTCGCCCTGATCCTCGGCCTCTATGCCCGCCTCGTCGCCCTGGCTCTGGTTCCGGTGCTGATCGGCGCCATCGTCACCGTGCACGGTGCCAACGGCTTCTTCGCGCAGAATCCCGGCGGCGGCTGGGAGTTCGCGGGTTTCTGGGCGGTGATGCTGCTGGTCCAGGCGGGGCTCGGCGACGGCCCCTACGCCCTGCGGCGCGCGTGACGCGCCAGGCGAGGAGAGAGCGCGTGAGCGAACCGATCCATCCGGGGGCCCGCATCGGCCACGTCCACCTCAAGGTGGCCGACCTTGAACGAGCGCTGGCCTTTTACTGCGGCGTGCTCGGCTTCGCGCTGACGCAGCGCTACGGTGCCCGGGCCGCCTTCGTCTCGGCCGGCGGCTACCACCACCATATCGGCCTCAACACCTGGGAGAGCGCCGGCGGTTCTCCGCCGCCGCCCGGCCATACCGGCCTCTACCACCTCGCGATCCTCTACCCGAGCCGGGCGGCCCTGGCCGATGCCCTGCGCCGGGTCGAGGCGGCCGGTCTCCCACTCGACGGTGCCAGCGACCACGGCGTGTCCGAGGCCCTCTACCTGCGCGATCCGGACGGGAACGGGGTCGAGTTGTACCGTGACCTCCCGGAGGCCGCGTGGCCGCGGAACGAGAAGGGCGACCTCGCCATGCTCACCCGTCCTCTCGACCTCGCCGGTCTCCGGGCTGAAACCTGAACCCTGCCCGCTTGACGGCTCTGTACCCGCGTGTACTTTGCAATGCAAAGCGCGCCTCGATGCGGGAAGACGGACCCCATGCGTGACAGCCAGGGCGACCTCGACAAGGCGCTCGCCGACATCGTCGCGATCCGGATGCAGATCGCCCGGGACACCGCCTTCCGCGGTCTCGGCGCGGCGACCCTCGCGGCGACCGGGCTCCTCGCCCTCGTCGTCGCGGGCGCGCAAGCCCTGCTGCTCGACGATCCGACCGCGCGGCCGGTCGTCTTCTTCGGCCTCTGGGTCGCCGCCGCCGTCACCGCCTGCGCCCTGATCGGGTTCGAGGCGGTGCGCCGCTCGCGCCGGGTCCATTCGGGGCTGGCCGACGCGATGGTGTTCAGCGCCATCGAAGGGTTTCTGCCCGCGGGCGGGGCGGGGTTGTGCCTCGGGCTCGTCTTCGCCCGCTTCGCACCGGACCAGCTCTGGATGCTGCCGGGCCTGTGGCAGGTTCTGGTCGGGCTCGGCCTGTTCGCGTCTGCCCGCATCCTGCCCCGCACCGTGCCGCTGGCGGGGGCCTGGTACCTGCTCGCCGGGCTCACGGTGCTGGCGTTCGCCAGCGAGGCCCGCCACCTCTCGCCCTGGCTGATGGGTCTGCCCTTCGCGGTGGGCCAGGGGCTGCTCGCCGTCATCATCCATCGCCATTCGGGCCACGCCGACGGATCTGACGACGGAGACGCCGATGCCGACCTCTGATCGCCCTGACGCCCGCTTCTCCTACGAGGGGCTCGACCGGATCATCCACGAGCGGGCGCGGCTCTCGGTGCTGACCTCGCTGGTCTCGCATCCCCGCGGCCTCGCCTTTCCCGACCTCAAGCGCCTGTGCGGGCTCACCGACGGCAATCTCAGCCGCCACCTCGCCGTGCTGCAGGAGGCCGACCTCGTCAGCCTGGAGAAGGGCTACGACCAGAACCGGCCGCAGACCCTCTGCCGCCTGACGCCCTCCGGCCGCACCCGCTTCCTCGACTATCTCGGGGTGCTGGAGCAGGTGGTGCGCGACGCCGCGCAAGCGGCGGGCCGCTCGCAGGGTGCGGCCGGCCGGTCCCAGGCTGCCGAAGAGCGGCCCACCGGCCACGATCGCTCCGGCCTCGCCGAACCGGTCTGACGGCCGCTCCCGACATCCCATCGAACGCCCCCGCACGTCCCGCATCTCGCCCGGAGACTTTACGATGCAAAGCCCTCTCGATCGCAGATCCGGTCTG
>Ga0233425_10007377_pt1 | contig 15501 bp, 14 predicted proteins | sample Watercolumn_Towu_2_FD_181712 | JGI IMG/M metagenome (GOLD analysis project Ga0233425, IMG submission 181712) | Freshwater microbial communities from Lake Towuti, South Sulawesi, Indonesia - Watercolumn_Towuti2014_140_MG | ecosystem: Environmental > Aquatic > Freshwater > Lake | place...
TATGGTCATTTGAGGCCAGGTACATATGACATAACCGCCTTGAGATATGATAAGAATAAGAAATTTTTTGAGAACATCAAACATCTTAGCAAATTGAACAAAAAGACAATGCTACCTGACAACATAAGGATAAATGATATTTTATTCAAAAACGGGCTACGTTTTGAATCGGTTGATTTTTTCACATTTGTTAGAGAATCATTAGTTCAACGAGAGAGATTAAAATTCGAATTCACAAAGAATTTGAGTGCTGCGCTTGAATTGATTACACATGTAAGCAAAAGACTAGGTTTCACTAGAAAAGATATTGCAAATCTTACACTGGAAGACATCCTGAATTCGAAGAATATGAATAAAGAGATGATAACTATGATTTGGAAGAATAAAATTTCGATTAATATAAGAAAAAAGAATATTTCTACTTATCTACTTTTGCCACCAATTATTTTTTCTGAAAAAGATTTTAAAATAATATCCCATTATGTTGCAAAACCAAATTATATAACAAATGATACAATAACAGCGAATTTATTTCATTTATCTACCAATAAAATTTCAGATCTATCAAATTGTATCATAATGATTGAAAATGCAGATCCTGGTTACGATTGGATTTTTGCAAAAAATCCTTCTGGATTAATAACGAAGTATGGCGGCGTTGCCTCACACATGGCCATAAGATGTGCAGAATTAGGATTACCAGCTGCAATAGGTTGTGGTGAGATTATTTTTGAAAGATTATACCATGCAAAAAAGATCATGTTAGACTGCAAAAACCAACAGATTATAGTTTTACAACATGAAAGAGAGGATGATTATGTTGAAGAAAAGAAAATCCTAAAATCTCTAGGATATATTAAATAAATTCAGTATTAAAATAATATATCATTGGTAATTTCACAATCTATGACAAAGAGGATAGGAATTTCACTACGTGTTGAGCGTTTCGAAAAATATAATGAAAAACGAGATGCGATAAGTCAAGATTGGCTTATTTTTCTAAAGAAGATAAATGCGTTCCCAATTCTCATACCAAATACATTAACAAATGTAAAATCATTTCTGCATGAAATGAAAATTGATGGGTTCATTTTGTCTGGTGGTGACAATATTGGTGATGATTCAGAAAGAGATCAGACGGAAAAAGAAATTATCAATTTTGCTATTGATAATAAAATTCCAGTATTAGGCGTATGTAGAGGAATGCAAGTAATCAACAGCTATTTTGGAGGATCAATAATCAGCACCAACGACAGAAATCATGTTGGAAAAAATCACATTGTTGAATTAACTAATGATAAAATTTCAAAAATATTAGATAAGAATTCATTAGAGGTGAATTCGTATCACAACAACATTATAAAAAAAAATATTCTTGCGGAGAATTTAGAGATATTTGCCATAACTAAAGAAGATAAAACTGTGGAAGGATATTTCCATAAAGAATTACCCATTATGGGTGTAATGTGGCATCCTGAACGTGATACTAATTTTAAGTCTGAGTTAGATTTGGTAAATATTTTAGAAGATAAAAAACTGTGGAATAATTAATTGAAAGCATTGATACTAGCTGCTGGTGAAGGAAGACGATTAAGGCCATTAACAAACGAAACTCCAAAATGTATGGTAAACATTTTTGGTAAAAGCCTGTTAGAACATCAGCTTGGTGTATTCCATAAACTTGGAATACACGAAATAACAGTTGTAACCGGATACAAAGCTGATACTATTAAAATTCCAGACGTAAAATACTACAAGAATGAAAAATATGATTCTACCAATATGGTAGAAACTCTTTTTTGTGCCGAAAGTGAACTTAATGGTTCAGTTATTGTATCATATGGCGACATCATTTTTGAGAAACCAGTTGTGGAAAAACTGATCAAATCCAATGAGGATTTTTCTGTAGTTATTGATAGAAAATGGCAGAGATATTGGTCAATAAGATTTGAAAATCCAATAGATGATACAGAGAGTTTAAAATTGGATAAAGATGGGCATATCAAGGAAATTGGACAGAAGGCGTCTAAGCTTTCCGATATAGAAGGACAATACATTGGATTAATGAAATTTCAAAATGATGGTCTTGAATTTATAAAAGAATTTTATCATAATACAAAAGAAGAATCAAAAAAAGGCAGAAATATTTTAAGTTCACATACGCCATTTGAGAAATTATTTATGACTGATTTTCTTCAAGGTCTGATTAATGCCGGTTGTAATCTAAAATCCATACCAATCAAAAATGGATGGCTTGAATTAGACACATTAAATGATTTTAATATTTACAACACAATGTATCAGAACAATACACTCTCAGAATTTATTGATTTAAACAAATTATGAAAAGACCAAATATTATTTTTGTTTTGTTAGATGGTGCAAGATATGATAGATTACATACATCACCAGAATTCCAAGAATTACAAAAAGATGGAGTATTATTAGATAATGTTACTGCTGCAATGCCATATACTTTCGGTGCAATTAACGTAATTTTTACAGGATTGTTTGGAAAAGAAAATGGAGTAAATGGTTACTACAAAGTATTGAAATTAAGGGATGATGTATCAGTACTACCAGAGATATTACAAAAAGCTGGCTATTTTACGTCTAGAGCACTCATAACAGATCAGGTTTTGTCTCCTCGTGGATATGATCTTCGTGCTTCATATGATGAATACAAAGAAGATATTTCAGCCAGACATATTGAGCTATTAAAGACAACTTTTGAGCAAGCTGGAGATAGACCGATCTTTAGCTTTCTCCAGTTCTCAAGAATACACACAGTCACCGTATCAGAGATATTAAAGAAATACGAATGGGATGATAGTAGATTTTATGAGAATAAACAGAAAAACTTAGAAAAATTTGATGAGGTGTTCAAAGAAGCAAGTACTTATGCGATGAAAATAAAAAATTCTATTAATGAGTGGGGAAAATTAGATAATACAATAATAGTATATTTTACTGATCATGGTACAGGTATAGGAGAGAGATTCGGAGAGCGTAATTATGGTTCTTTTACTTTTGAAGAAACAGTAAGGACATTCTATCTTTTTGTTGGTCTAGATATTACGAAAAATAAAAAATATTCTAATTTAATTAGCACCATAGATATTCTGCCAACTATCCTTGATCTATGCAAAATTAATAATAATTTGAAGATTCCTGGAAGAAGCTTTTCGAGATATTTATTAAATGATCTTGATGAACCGTTCGGTAGAGAAATAACATTTGCAGAAACTGGTGCACTACATGGGCTATATCCATCACCAGAAGAATCAAATATTTTTTGCGCCAAATCAAATACGCATAAAATAATCTACAACAAGACCACAGACAAATGGGAATTATATGATTTAATTAAAGACAAAGGTGAGATTAGAAATTTGTTTGGAGCTGGATTACCCATAGAAACAAATCTAAAAGATAAACTATTAAGATGGATTAATCGGTAGAGTACAGCTCAATATGGCGATGTGTTTTAGAACAGGATGAACTATGTAATATGTTTCACCTTCGTTTGGGTTTTGGTGTTTAAATTTCCCCTTTTCAAGTAATTGTCTTTTGATAATGTCCAATAGAGTTTCAGATCTCATATAAGGATCAAAAATATCATCAACGTAGATATGGTTTGGTTTTGAAAAAACTCTTTGATAGATAATATCGCCCGTGTCAAGATTCTTATCCATAATAAAGGCAGTGACGCCTACATTACAATCATTAATTATACTATAATAGAAACACGTACTTCCTCGATAAGATGGAACGATACCAGGATGAAGATGAATAAATTTTGGTCCAACATTAAGGATATCTTGTCTAAGAATACCTCCACCAGTGAATATGAGATAATCCACATCAATACTACTGATATATTGGATTAATCTAGGATCATTTATGTCGATGAAATCGAATTCCTTGAATGTACATTTATGTTCAGATAATGTTTGAGATACGGGTTTCGATATATCAAAACCAAATTTGAGCGACTCATTGATTATGTCCTTGTTGTAGTTTTGCTCTATTTTTCTATTATTCATAAAGATTATTTCATCTAAATTTATAGAATTTGAAATTAATTTTTGGATGTAAGCTTTTGATCTTGTATCAGGTGTGAGTATTATGCCAATTTTCATTTTACGAGAGCAATTTTCATTCTGTCACATAGTTGTCTTACACATGAAACTTCTTTTTCCAGTGAATACATAAATAATTCAGAGTTAGAATCTCCAATCATATTTTTTTGTGAGCATAATATATCATTAAGTTTTAGTGCAGTATTAAGAAATTTTAGATTTAGTGTTTGTTGATATTTTATCAAACATATTATAGATAGAAACAGATAGTTCTGCAGAATTGTGAATTCATTAGATATTTCTTTGAATTGTTTTGAGTATTTCGAGTAAATTTTTTTCTTTGTTTCAAATTTTTTTATAAATGATTCAGTCATTTGTTTAGTCATCAAATTGTTTATAGATTTTAGAGAGTGAAATAGAACCCAACGCAATATATGTATTGATTCATATTCTGACGATTTGGCTACATCATAATCTTCATAAGACTCTAAATTTAATTTGGTTATTAATTCAGTGTCGGTTAAGGTAGATGTTGTTTTCTTTGAAAATTCATTCTTGATGTTTTCACGTGATTCTACATATGCTTTTAAAAAATCTAAACCAAAGAAACTACTCATTTTATAATATTGGGCGTTATGTAAAAGATCATCGTCGCAATACGTATAACGCATACTAATCATAATGAATGATTTGAGCATGGTTAAAAATTTTAAATTGCACACTAATAGGACTAGATTTTAGTAAATAACTCTATAATTAATCGCTTAAGCAGACGTGTTCCGGTTGGAATTCTCTTCATTTTCCTCTTTCCACCAATTCGTCTACCTTCATTTCCATCTATTTCTATCATTTTTTGTTTCTTTTTTAATCCACGAATGCTCATCTGAAATGTTGAATCTAATTCAAGGGCATCAAACTTAATTTCTTCAAATGCCTTTCGAGTTATAATGCGACTTTCATTTAATGCATCAGTAAGATTACCATGGAATAGAAAATTCATAAGTATTGTAAACATTTTGTTCCCAAAACCATCAATTAAACCCGCATCAAGATTTTGTGACGTTTTTGAAAATCGTGAAATGATAACTTGATCAAAACCTTCTTGTTGTTTTTTTATTAAACGTGGAATTTCTTCTGGTTCGTGATTTCCATCAGGTCCAAATATAACAATATTATCCGATTTAGAGGCTTGTATGCCAGTTATGATTGCCCCTCCGTGCCCTTTGATTTTTTGAGTTATAACAGTAAATCCCATTTTAGTGCACTCTTCTACTGTTCCGTCAGTTGAACCTCCATCAACAATTAAAATTTCGTCTACCCATCTTCTATCTATTTTAGGCATTATCTCTCTGACTCCATCTATTTCATTTAATGTTAGAACGATCAATGTGTTACTCATAAATCATACTAAAAATTGGCAGTATTAATTATTATTTTGAGGTGAAAACTGGTTGAACCATTTTATTGTGTGTTGTAGTCCATCATCCAATTTAATCTCAGGTATAAATCCAAATTTTTCTCTTGCTTTTTTATTACTAACACATCGTCTTGGTTGCCCATTAGGTTTTGATGTATCCCAAATTATCTTTCCATCATATTTCATGATTGTTGAAATTTTATGTGTTAGTTCCTTTATTGAAACTTCTTCTTCTGAGCTTATATTTATAGGACTTGGATCGTCATATTTTTCAGCAGCCATTACGATTCCTCTTGCGGCATCTTCGACATAAAGAAAATCTCTAGTTGGAGTTCCATCCCCCCACATGACAATTGTTTGTGATCCAGTTCTCTGTGCTTGAGTTATTTTGTAAATTATTGCAGGGATGACATGAGATGTATTCGGATTAAAATCATCAAATGGACCATACATGTTTGTAGGAACAATCACAATTGAATTAAAATTAAATTGTTTTTTATATGCCTCTGCTTGTACTATTAACATTTTTTTTGACAGGCCATATGCCGCATTAGTTTCTTCAGGATAACCATTCCAAATTTCATCTTCATAGAAAGGCATGTTTGCAAATTTAGGATAGCTACATACAGTCCCAACAGAAATAAATTTTTCAATATTTGCTTCTTTTGCTTCATGAAGAAGTTGAGCCCCCATCATTATATTGTCATAGAAAATATCAGCGGGATTTTTTTGCATAATTCCAATTCCACCTCCCTTTCCTGCGGCATGAAAAACAACATCAATATCGGTCACTGCCTTCTTACAGTTTGATTGAATACGTAGATCTAATTCTGTTGAATGTGGAGCGTATATGTTCTCAGCATCCCGTTTTTTTAGCTCTTTTATTATATGACTACCAAGAAATCCATGCCCACCAGTAACTAAAATTTTTTTGTTAGTCCACATGATGAAACATTGATTATTAGTTATTATTTATTAGTGACGAAGACCATCCTTTGAATGGAGTATTGATTGACACTCCATTTTTTTTGATCCAGTCTATTGTTATTTTTAGGCCATCAAGAATGCTTACTTCAGGTTTCCAACACAACAAGCGATTAGCTCTATCATAGTTACATATTAGAGTGTCTACGTCAAACGGTCGAAAACGCGATGGATCAGTTTCTATTATCACATCTTTACCAAGAATTTCAGAAATCATTTTAACTAATTCTTTTATTGACAAAGATTTCTGACTACCTACGTTTATGGTCTCACCTTCTACACCTTCAGCAATAAGAGATGATATTATTGCCCTAGCAGTATCAGATACAAACGTTAGATCTCTTTTGCTGTTAAGATTACCAAGTTGGATTTTATCACTTCGCAACATCTGTGAAATGATTTCGGGTATTATGTATGGCTGTGTGATATTTGGCCCAAATGAATTGAATGGTCTTATTATTACAGCTGGCAAACCATGTTCTTTATAAAAAGTAAATATCACTCTCTCTCCTGCCAGTTTACTTACAGCATAAGTTGATTGTGGTAGAGATGGATGGTTTTCATCCATTGGGATGTATTTAGCACTTCCATAGATTTCACTTGATGAGATGTGGATAAATCGTTTAATATTTTTCTGTTTAATAGCTTCCAGAGCAAGAGTCATTGTTGCATTAACATTAACTTGAAAAAACTCCATAGGATAATGATACGAATTCGGTATAAACGGTAGTGCTGCTAAATTAATAACATATTCTTTTCCTTCAAGTGACGATTTTATTGTTGATGTATTAGATATGTCTGATCTTACTAACTCTACATTCTGTATATTTTCAATGTATTTTTCTTTACCCGATGAGAGATTATCGATGATAGTAACATTTGCTCCTAACTTAGAAAGTTGTTTTGTGACTTCAGATCCAATAAAACCACATCCACCTGTAACTAACACATTCTTATTTTTTAGATCGGATGTCACAAGAATCAATACTCGTGCCATAAATCTAGTATAAATGTCTATTATGAAAAAGAAGTGAGATAATTCAAATATTATTAATTTGTGGTAATAAAATTGAAGAGATGGTTTTTTTTCAGTAGAAGATTTTTTCTTATGATTCTCTTTACAATTGTAGTTTATTCAATATTCATTTTTTTATCTGACTTTAGACAAATTTATTCTCAATTACGATATTTTGATTTTATATTGTTGGCACCAATACTTATAGTAATTTTTGCAAGTTGGATGGCGTTATTTGTAAGATGGGTATGGTTATTAAGAATGCAAGGCGTAAAAATTCCCTTTAAAAATAATCTTTTAATTTATCTTGCAGGATACAGTTTGTCTGTTACCCCTGCTAAATCCGGAGAATTTCTAAAATCAGTTTTATTAAAAAAACAATATAATGTTAAACAATCATTTACAGTAGCTATAATTGTCCAAGAGAGATTTTTCGATATTGTTGGAACACTTATCGTTTCAATTCTAGCAATAGGTCTAATCAAGAATGATTTTTTATCATTTAGTCCATTGATTTTTTTAGTTTGTATTACAATATTTTTAACGTCATATAAAAAAATCTCAGAGAGCTTTTTTGAAAGGATTTATAGAATTAGATTTTTTCAGAGATACACATCTAGTTTTGAAAATGTAAATGATGTATTAAAAAATATACAGAGGCCGAAGATTTTGATATTTTCTACAACATTAACAATGGTTTATCGTTTATTAGAAGCAGCTGGAATTTATCTAATTTTGATGGCAGTTGGAATTGGCGTATCGGACTATTTTGTTATGGCCGGAACCTATTCATTATCAGTGATATTAGGAACTATTTCTTTCTCCCCAGGTGGGCTCGGAGTAACTGAGGGTAGTTTTGGCGGGTTGTTATTCTTACAAAATATTGAATTATCAAAAACATTCGCTATTGCAATAATAGTTAGATTATTTACATTATGGTTTGCTGTATTGGTAGGATTTATAGCACTTAAACTGAGTAACTCGTTAAATAATGAGAAAAAAAGTTGAGATTTTTATTGTCATTATATTGTTGGTTGGCTCATATCTAATTTTATCATTTAATATTCAAAATCAAGGGATATACATCGACGAAGTATTTCATCACACTTTTGGAATGGTATATTTTGATAGTTTTGTGAAAGGCGATTTGTTAAACCCATGCATAACTGGCAGAGGTGAGTGCACAATGCTCAATCTAGAATGCGCCGGAGAGATACAATGGCTTGCATCAGGTGGTCCAGTTAAGGGTTTTTTTGTAGGTCTTGGTGACAGTTTTTTTTCACATGAGGAAAGAATCTACTATGCAGGATTAGATCTATGTAGACCCATACACAAGGGTCTAGGAATCGCTGGAGTAAATATTCCGACTCAGTCAGAGCTTGCAGCAGCTAGATTTTTTTCTCCGATTTTTGGATCACTTACAGTAGTCATTACATACATGACTGGTAAATTTCTCTTTTCAAGAGTTTTGGGCATAAGTGCTGCCTTTATGTTGTTATTTCACAGTTTATGGATGTTACACAGTAGAATCATCACTTCTGAGGTCTATGTTAATTTCTTCATGATGCTTGCATTATGCATATTATTATATTCAATTAATTCTAAGAGTACAATCAAAGTCAAATATTTGATTCTAAGTGCAATTACTTTTGGATTGGCTATCAACACAAAGCTTACAATAATAGAAACCATACCGGTCTTTATTTTTCTAATATGTTTTCGAAGTGATTTAGAACTAACAATAAGACGAACTATAATAAAAGAGAGAATTTTCTCAAAGAAAACACTTACTTTAGTAAGTGTTTTTTTAGTGGTCACATTTACAACTGTAATAACCACTTTCCCATATTATTATGTAGGACCAATAGAACAACTAAAACAACAATATGACGGTATGGTTGGATATACAGCAGTAAATGAACCTTGGAATCCAACAAAGAATGCATTCATACCAATAGGAAGTACGTTTAGCGCAACAATTGCACCACTTTTCGATACATATTATAAAATAGTAGATCCGCAGAATATTCCTTTATCCGCTAAACATGGCCATACATTTTCTAGCATACCGTTATCAACATTATTCCTCATAGGAGTTATTTTCATTATTTTAAAAATAAAAAGAAAGAATATCTCATCATCAGAAGCAATGTTGATTGTTTGGTACTTAAGTACCTACATATTTACTTCATTAACTGCCGAATCATATAATCAAACCAGATATTTTGTTCCAATGATATTTCCAATGATAATAATAATGTCATATGGAATGTCAGTCTTCACACGTGACTTGCCTAATATTTTACGAGTATCATTCGTGACAATAGCTTTTCTAAGTCACGCAGTTACTTATTTGATATTTTGGAAAATGATATACTTCAATCCGCAAGAAATTTGGCGATTACCACTGAATATCAATTTTCAGAGATCTCTTGAACAATTACCAGTCGTAGTAACTGGTTTAGTTTTTGTATTATTTATGATTATGATCATTTCCTATAGAGTGAAAGAGATTAAATCATAGAAAAATAGTGTAGTACAGATATGGTTTTTCTATTCAGCACTATGAAAAAATCTGATATTTGTGTGTTAATACTAACAGCGTTTTTTGCCTTACAGGCACTATATCTTACAGAGATTTACAATATCAATTATCCCTATGCCTACGATATGACTTCTCTTTATATTTTCCTAGATTATTTTGAAACAGATGATCATTCTTTTACAAAATTTATAGAAAGATTACTAACTGACACTAATAGTCGTGCAATAGTTTTTCCAAAGCTTGTAGTTACACCAAATTATTTATTGAATAATTTTGATAGCGGTAATATTTTTTACATGAATTGGATAATTCTCATTCTAACATTAGTTGTTATTTTCTTAATATTAAGAAATCACAATAAGGAATTATATTGGACGTTAATTCCCATTTCTGCATTTATTTTTTCACCTCTAATTAACAACAACTATTGGAATTATACAATCCTAATCTGGTATTTACCAGCACTTTGTATTGTAACAATCATTTACTTTCTAAGTAGAAAACAGAATTTGAAAAACACTGTAATGGTATTACTTTTTTCGTCAATTGCGACATATTCAATTCCGTTAGGACTAACTGCATGGATCATAGGCAGTACAACTATTCTCAAAAGATCCTTTCATAGAAATATTACAGATTGGAAAATACCGATCATATATTTTTCTTCAATGTTAGCAATTGGAACAATATATTATTCTGGAAATATAGCAGCACAAAAAATAATTCCAATTAGTCAATTTCTAACAGTTAAAACAGTTTTTGTTGTTGCTACATTCATTGCAGTCCCATTTAAGCTAAAATATGACATATTGATGATATCAGTAGGATTAATATCGATTTTATTGTCAATATCTTTATCATATTATTTAGGAATCCGTAAGAAGAAGATAAACGAGATTTTTCCATGGGTTTTATTCTTAGTTATTGGTTTTTCTGGCGCAATAATTATGAGAATAGGCAGATTTGCTGACTATTTCGAAGGAAACTTGCCATATTATTCTCCAATTGCAGAACTTTTCCAGATTGGGATCACCGTATTAACGGCCAGTATGATACTTGAGATTAGAAAAGATAATTTTAAGAGAAAGAAATTCATTCTTTTCATTCTCTATTCCATAATTATTCTACAGATGATTTTGTTGATTCCGTCATATTATAATGGTTGGTGGAAAGCAGATTATTATTACAATGAAAAGCTTGAACATATTAGCTGTTTTTCACTGTATTATAATGGGTACGACTGTGATACATATTACATTAAATCGTTCGACAAGGTGGATGATGTTACCTGGTACAATACATTTGTTATATTGAATTATTTTATAAAAAACCATTCAAATCTTTTTTCTGATCCTAATTTCAATAAAGAAACAATAGATGAATTAAAGAAATTTGGTGAAAATATTAATCAATCAACTGTCAGAAAAATTGAAGGTGAAATAAGCACAATAAACAATGTTAAAGAGATAAAAGAATATTCCATAAGAGACGATCAGTCATTATTCATAACTGGGCACATTATTGACGAAAATGCAAATGACATTAGTGCTATTTATTTAATGATGGATGGGAGACCAGTTACAAAATTCGATAATTTTGATCATTCAGAATATACTATAGATAATATCAAAAAGGGAAAAATAGAATGGAGATTCGGTATCCTAAAAAGTTACTTAGAAAGTGGGTGTAAAACTGTAACAATAGCAGGTACAATAGATAATGAAATATTTATTCTGAATGATACCGTTAAAGTTTGTCTAGATTAATATGCTAAGTAAAAAATTCCACCACACATAAAAAAGGCATAATTGACCTGAATAAAGATGAATAAAACAGAATTACAAGAATTTAGATCTCTGATTAAAAAGTATCTCTCTGAGACAGATGGGAAGCTCATTCCAGGTAAGACAAAGATCCCACTTGCAGTTCCACCGTTTGGAACTGAAGAGGTTCTAGAGGCATTAGAATCCATGTTAGCAAGAAAAACAACTATGGGTGATAAAGTTAAAAAATTTGAAAAGAAATTTGCAGATTATGTTGGAAGTAAGTATTCCCTGATGGTAAACTCAGGATCATCTGCAAATCTATTAGCATTATCAATATTATCAAATCCATATCTCAGAGACAAGAGAATTAAGACTGGTGATGAGATCATAACGCCAGCTGTGACTTGGGCAACTACAGTGTCACCAATAGTAAACATAGGAGCTATTCCAAACTTTGTGGATGTAGGATTGAATGACTTTAACATAGACGCTGATAAAATTGAATCTGCTATCTCTAAAAAGACAAAAGCCATAATGATAGTCCACCTATTAGGATGTCCTTGTGATGTTCATAAGATCAGAGAGATTGCACAAAAGAATGATTTGTGGTTAATTGAAGATTCATGTGAAGCTCATGGTGCTAGATATAAAAAACAACATGTTGGCTCATTTGGAGATATCTCAACTTTTAGTTTTTTTGCATCCCATCATATAACCACAATGGAAGGAGGAATGATAGTTACAAACAATGCAGAGTTATACGACATAGGTAAATCAATTAGAACATTTGGCTGGACTAGAGATATGGGTAAGAAAAAACAGATAGAGACATCCTATCCACATATTGATCCGAGATTCCTTTTTGTCAATATAGGATACAATTTCAGACCGACAGAATTACAGGGCGCATTTGGAATACATCAGATTGCAAAATTAGATGGATTGGTTGACATAAGAATAAAAAATGCTGAATACTGGAATCGTGTTTTTTCTCCACTAAAAAAATACATCAGAACGTCACAAACCAAACGTGGATATAAAAACTCATATTTATTTTATCCAATAACTGTTGTTAAGAATGAGTATTTCACTAGGGATGAGTTAGTTCAATATTTAGAGAAACATAGAATAGAAACGAGGCCTATAATGACTGGAAATATTGTAGAACAACCAGTTAGCAAGATAATTAAATTCAAAACTACAGGAGATTTGAAAAATTCTCAATACATAATGCGAAATTCATTTGCAATTGGAAATCATCATGAGATGAACGAATCTGTAAGAAAATTCATTGCAGATATAATAATCTATTTCATAGACAAGAAATTAAAAAACAAAAAGCCAATAATAGCTAGACGAGAGTAAAACCAAATGTTAGTGAAGAATTAATTGGAGATCAAAGAATTACATCATAGATTAAATAAACATCTAGATGATCAATCCAAGAATTGGAAAAGTTTTATCTATGCTCAGGAAAAAGGTTTCTACCAAGGCTTTGATGAGATCGGCATAGTTGGATGTAGACCAACTGAGAGAAGATTAGATCGATATAACATTACAAAATACTTAACAAAAGCCAAAACTGTTTTAGATATAGGCAGTAATTGTGGATTTTTCTCTTTGTATTTATCCAGATTTGTGAGGTTTGTGGAAGGTGTCGAAATTAATCCATATCTGGTTTCAATTGCCAATGATACTAAGGAATTTTTGAATAGTCATAACACTACATTTCATAATATCGAGTTTGAGAAATTTGATTCACAAAAAAAATTCGATATTGTATTGTCATTTGCTAACGATTCCACCATTGATGACAACACAAATATTACTTTTGAAGAATATGTTAAGAAAATTAACACCCATTTGAATACAAATGGTCTTCTTTTCTTTGAGAGTCAGGCATTAGATACAGTGGTTCCAGGTGCATTTGAGATAAAGAGAGATATTCTTAAAACATATTTTCGCATATTAGAAGATCGTATGGTTGAATCAGAATATCCGATCAATGTGCCAGAGAGAATCTTTCTCGTTTTACAAAAAATGACTTAGATATATCCCAGTGTTTTTAGAATGTCTTTTGCTTTTTGAACTTCATCGTCTGTTAAAACTTTGGTTTTTTTGAATGAAAAATCTTTGTTATTTTTTATTTTTGCTAGCTGTGATTCCATTTCTGAAATCACATCAGCTCTAACTTCACAGATATTGTTTTCCTCAAGAGGGTCAGTGTGCAAATCAAATAGATGAACATCTTTTTTTTCATCTGATCTGTCTCGAAAATATTTGAAATTCGATGTACGTAATCCAATTGTGTCTTTATACTTGGATTCTTTTCTCAAAGCTGCACTATCAAGATATGCTACATATTCGTCAGCTGTTTGATCTTTCATAATTGAGAGAAGATTCTGGCCTCTAGTTTTTTCAATTTGTGGCAGATTTAATATTTCGAAGAGTGTTGGAAATATATCTACACTACGCACTTGTTGATGGATTTTCTTATTTTGTGGAACTGTTCCGCCTGACAATAACAGTGGTATTCTAAAGTGCTCATCAAATGGTTGTGGAACTCTTACTACGGAATTCTGCATCAGTCTTTTTTCATAAGGGCTAAGTTCTAGTTTATCAATTTCTTGTAGCTCTAATTTCAGTTTGTCTTGAAGACGTGCATATTTGTTGTCAGTATAAATCTCAGATAGTCTTTTTCTTAATGGGTTTAGAGATTTAGGAAATTTGGTTATGATCTTATGGGCCGATTTGTATGCCAAACTTGGATTATGAGTTCTTATTTTGTCGGTGCGTTGTTCATATTGTTCAAGCTTTGTTGTATATTCTGCAAAGGAAGATCCATGATCAGCGGTAATTACGACAATTGTGTTATCAAAATTAATACAGTTAGTAATTTTTCCTAACCAAATGTCAACCATTGATACCATCCTTTCGTATTGGTTTTTGCCATATTTTTCATTCTTGAATTCTGATGGCCCACTACTCAGAACAAACTCAGCATGTCCGTGAAGATCTTGTAATTCAATATAATAAAACCAGGGAGTTTTCATTAGATTTGAGTTCAGATTATTAACAATTTTATCACCGATTCCGTCATAGAGAGTGGCAAACGATTTATAATAATAGATCCCATCGTGGAATTTCTTTGGTATGTTGGTATGAGATATGCCTTCTGGCAATACTGCATAGGTACCATATCCAACATCACTTAATTTATCTACAAAGTTTGGTACATCAAGAGCTAGGTTAAACATGTTATTGTCCAAAGTTGTAGATTCAAATGGATATTGAGCAGTAAACATGCTTGAAATAGATGGTACGGTTATTGGAGCACAACTAACTGCTTGTGAGAAATAGGTTCCGTGTTTGATTAATGCATCCAAATTTGGTGTAATTGATGTTTTGTTCTTTCCAAGACATGAATTATGACTAAAAGAGTCCAGAAGAATGAAAAGAATATTCAAGTATATACTATTTCGAATCAACCCACTTATAATTTAATTTTGAAGCATGATATGTTTTTTGGTCATGTTAAGCAACAATGCAATAAAAAGTATTTTCAATGAACTCATTTCCAAAATCGAAATCTTGTGTTTTTTATAAATGGGAGTTTTTTATTTATTTCGTAACGCATTTTCAGCCTTTTTTCAAATCTTAGATATTTGTCAATAAATTTATCAGTTTGATTT
>Ga0233425_10007378_pt1 | contig 15499 bp, 18 predicted proteins | sample Watercolumn_Towu_2_FD_181712 | JGI IMG/M metagenome (GOLD analysis project Ga0233425, IMG submission 181712) | Freshwater microbial communities from Lake Towuti, South Sulawesi, Indonesia - Watercolumn_Towuti2014_140_MG | ecosystem: Environmental > Aquatic > Freshwater > Lake | place...
TCGTATTCTATATGCTACAGGATACGATTTAGATGAACTTAAACGAGAACGCGCTCGTGTCGTAAAGACTCATGATGCTACAATTAATGCTGCTAAAAAAGACGCCAAGAAAGCCAAAGAAGCTCTACTTGATGCACGTAAACGTCTTATTGAAGTATACAATACTCGTAAGACAAGCATTGCTAATGCGAAGAAACTCGCTCGCCATAAAAACACTTTGAGCAGGACTACAAAAAAGGATATTCTTACACCAATTCGTGCAAGACTAGATGAACTCGATGAAGAAGTTAGCACTGCTCGAGACATAGCTACTCAGGCAGATACTGAACATGCGATTGGATATGCTAGAGTGATGCGAGAAAAATCCCCAGACATGGAAGACCTTGCTTCCTCAATCGAAGAGCAATCGAATCTTAAACGTCAAGCTAAAGGTATGCGTGCTCGCTATAAGCAGGCACGTACTGAAGTATCTGACGCTAAAGAACGTCTACGTCGTGCTAAGGTATCTGGAAAAGCTGAAACTGGAAATAAGAAAGCTCAACGTGAGATTCTTCGCAATCAACGTGAACTAACTCGTCTTCGTGCAGAGCGTCAGAAACTTCAGGCAGGTGTAGATTCTGGTGAAAAAACTGCTAAACGTTATGCTGGCAAATTGGATACTCGTATCTCAAAGATGGAAGCATTCGCTGGAGACGTTCCTCCAGAATTGAAAGTCAAGATCAAACAACCTGATCTTACTCATATTGGAGTTGAGATTGGAGCAGAATCTCCTATTGGATACGACGAGTTTGGTCCTACCACAGTTAAAGGACTGGATCCATGGCAGGGATTCGGTGGTGGACGATGGTATCTTCCTGATTCTATTGCAACTCTGATGGAACAGGTGCATCCATCTTCCTTTGCTGAACAATCTGCAATCTTGAAAGGTTATGATTTCATTCAGAACTTCTTTAAGGCTCCATTGATGGCTCCGTGGATTGCATTCTTTAAGAGAAATGCAGTTACTAATACGATGCTTGCATATACGAAAGCAGGACTTGCACTTCTGCATCCAAAACATCTTGCGGATAGTGTAGCCTGTATATCGTATTATATTGCAAATAACGGTTCTGATCTTTCTCGTAGTGTTATTAAATCTGGAGCAAAGTCTGGAGCATTGTATGGGGCGCTTGGAGGCGCTACTATCGGCACAATGCAATCACTTGGAGATGATGGATCAATACTCGATATTCCAAAATCTACAGTTCTTGGAGCCGCTGCTGGTGCTGGACTATCGACTGTAACTGCAAGTGCGACTAAAGGAATGATAGCTGGCGCTACAAGATTATCTAAACTTGATAAACTCGCCAATAGAGTAATCACCTTTGGTAAAGGTGAGCATGTACTTCGCATGACAGTCGCACAAGCAGTTGACGAAATGGAGAAACGTGGAGTTTTTTGGACGCACGTCTCTAAAGACATCTTTCCATCTGGTGGTGCAACAAGCGCAGCGCAGTCGATTGGGATGTCTGATATGTTTCGAGCAGGGGAACTCGTATCTGAGATTCCTACTCGCATGATGTTGTTCTTGACTGTAGCAGGCGAGACTGGTTCGCTTGGGCTCGCTGCTAAAGCAGTCAAAGACTATTTGTTTGATTTTAGTAGTCTTACTAATTATGAACGTCGCGTAATGCGTAGAGCAATACCGTTTTATTCGTGGATGAAACATTCAATGGATGTTTCATTCCGTAGTATGGTTGAGCAACCTTCTCGTGTAATGAATCCATTTCGTTTTGCGCGTGATGCAAATACAGACTATGATCCAGCAGATACTCCTGATTGGCTACAGGAACGTCTTCATATTATATCGAAGGATAATCAAGGTAACTTGATTGTCAAAACAAATCTTGGTCTTGCCCAAGAAGATACCGCTGAACTACTCGAAAGTTTAACTGGACTTGCTAATATGCAAGATTCAGAAAAAGCAAGAGATGCTCTGCAACTTCTTGCAAGAGGTCCTTTCGGTATTACATCTGCACTTGAATGGATCTTCAACAAAGATACTTTTATTGGAAAGCAGATTCGTGATACAGAGGATTCACAATCCGACTACTCTCCAGTGGCTTTTAGAAAGGCTCCTGAATGGATTCAGCGTGCGGTAGACTATAAAAAAGTAGGAAACATTGAGACAATCAATCCTACATTTGCATGGCTAATGGGAGAATTACCATACTCACGTTTTATCAATGCTGTGCAGCAAGTCTATGAAATCGATACTGATCCTAAAACTGGCAAACCTGTTGTAGATGCAAACGGAAATGTAGTAACACCTCATGTCAATTATGAGTCTCTTGCTCGCACAATACTCGCGGAAAGGCTCTATAAGTATGATCCTAATACTCAGAAGTATTATCGTGATAGAAATCGACTTGATCAGATGACTCTATCTTTGAAAAGACTTGGAGTTATCAGACAATACACTGTAACTGGCAAAGCGTGGAAGTCTCGTAGAGCGCCTGCTTTGAAGAAATAGTTTAATCAACAATTCTTAATTGAGATGGCAATGCGTAAAATTAATAAAATCATAATCCATCATACCGGTCCTGGCTTTAAAACAATTTATGATATTTGGAAAGTCCACGTCATTAAAAATAAGTGGAGTGATATTGGGTATCACTTTATCTCTTTTAATGGTATAATTCGTCTTGGACGTCCACTCGATGTAGTTGGTGCACATTGTATTGATCATAATGAAGGATCTATCGGATTTTGTATTTGTGGAGACTATACAGATACAAAATTAGACATACTTGAATTTTCAAATGAAGCACGATTCGTATCCGATCTTTGTAGACATTTTAATTTAACTATAAAAGATATTTATGGTCATAACGAGTTTTCCAATACGATTTGCCCAGGAATCGACATGAACGCATTTCGCGTTCTTGTAGGTAAGTACATCAAAGAGTGGAAAGAAAACTGCCATAAATAGAATTGGCAGTAAACAAAATCGCCCATCAGCAAATCAAGCTGATGGGCGCTATCAAAGTCAGAGTGCTGTCAGAGTGCCGTCGAGAAGACTCTAACTACGTTCGTCGTTAATATCGTTATCATCATCTTCGATACCCCGTATGACATTTTGCATGTCATGCGGGGTATCATCATATTCGGTCGGAATATCTGTTTGCTCATCTGGAGTTAAGTCTTGTTCTCCAAACGGAGATTGTACAAATCCTGCTGTTCCTGCTACAATGTGATCATTGCTATGCGATTTGTCTGGATGTTTATTGTCAGGAGAGATTCCAGATGCATCAGAAATGAACATTCGACGAAACCCGTCATCTTGAAGTGTCCCAGAGTCATCTTGTGTAATACTACGCAAGAACTCTGCTTTCATCGGATAAGGGAACGATGCTTTGAAATGAAGAAGATCACTAATTGGAATGTTTTTCATCTCTTTGAAGAGATCATCATTTAATCCTTGTCTTGATTGCCCTTCATGTCGATGCATATTCCATTTTGCTTTAAGTATATTCACTCTTTCAGGAGTGAGTGTAGCACTCAAAGTAGATGAGCCAACATGCGTGTCAAGATAGTGTTTATTTCCACGAACTCGTGCCACGTCAGCGAGAGCATCTGAGAGATTTGATTCTCGTTTACGTTCAATTACTGGAGTAGTTTGACGATACTCTGAGTCACTTCGTTCAAATCTTAGAGTTCTCACTTCTTCGAGAAGTGCATTCAATGTCCTTTCAAGGATAGTAATTTTACTATCCTGATTAGTCTCATCTTTGAGATTATCATTCCTAAGACTAACAGTTTTATTGCCTGGAGGCTGGTTTTCAGCTACCCTGTGAGCCTGCTCTGGAAGGCCTCGTCCGCCGCTTGTGGTGGCTTGTGGCGGGTTTTCAGGCGTTACCGGGGCTACCCTACGAGCGCGCTCAAGGCTTGCTACGGGGCGTTTTAGGGGCTCCATGGCACGTTGTAGCGCCTCTGCGATATTGCCGGTTGAAAGCGTATTTTCAGCGAGCGAAGCTATAATGGGGTGAAGGTCTTGACTAACTGTGAGATATATATCATCTGCTCGAGAAGAAATAGCTCTATTCAAATACTTATGAATTTTTATATAATTTTCAGTATTTTTTTTCAACTCAGAAGAAAGTTTATTGATTATGATACAAAGTTTTTCTGTATCTGGATTCATATATACTCCATGGATTTGTTGTGGAAGTTTATCAAGTAATTGAACTTTTCCTTCAACTGTAATTCGATGTTTATCAATAGTGATGAATGTTATATTTTCTTCTTCAATATACTTATACGCTTCAACTTTGACGAACATAGGTGATTTAGCGAACATGGACGCTCCTTTGTTGATGTTGACTATGATTAGTAGTCAACGGTTATTGATGATGCGAGTTTGCACCACCAAAGATGTTGAAAACTTCTTCTGGTCTAATATAGAATATATATGCTTCAGAAACCCAAGCCCATAGGAATCTTGTTGAACAAATATGCTTATTCTGACTTTGATCAAAATGACCTATTTTAAGATATTCAGTAGTACATTTTCTATATGAAAATTCTTTACATAGATTTGCATGAACAAAGTATATTCCTTGACTGTGTTCATGCCAAACTATTAGTCCAGTTACACTTCCTGCTTTGCTGTACCTCGAAATCATAGTCTGCTGAATTGCTGTAGGTTGCGATCCAGCTTTCAACTCGAAGACGCAATGTCGTCCATATATAGACGCTTCAATGTCAGGGCGACCATGTTGTTGATACTGGTCGCCATGATTTTTCATTACTACGGAATTTGGAAAGTCTCTCTGAAGACTTCCAACAAATATATGGACGAGGTCACGTTCGAGCATTATTTGTCCTATAAGTTCTACATCACTCCCCAATTCGTGGGATCATCGTAATTAAACTGTTTAATTCTAATACACATAATGTTTCTTGTTAGAAACAATTTACGTCGTTTCTTAGATTTGTAGGATTCTTTACGTCTATCATGAGAATTTCCTGATCCATTGTATGTAGATTTTATATAATCTGTATGATAAATATAATAAAATCTACTATGCCGTTGATAGTTTTTTAATCGTTTTTCAAATCTTTCTTGTGTATGAGTCACATACTGTCCTCCGTTTCTATTGGAGGAATTAATACGACGTTGAGATGCTTTAGACATTTTACTCTCCAAGCAAAGTATTATAGTATCCTTTTGTAATTACTTTATGATTAAACTCTTTAAGAGCTTTGATCAAATCTTCAATGTCTCCTTCAATTCTACGCACCATAGGAGCATAGTAAAATGCGCAAGTTCTTTCATCTTGTGCAAAGAAACCATACTTCTTATCTGCAAGAATAAATACTGGAGTACCTTCTCCAATTGCGATTCCAAGCTCAGTATGAGTTCCTCGTCCTCCTGGAAGCAGGACGATTACTACATCAGCTTCAAGAACTCCAGTGATTTCTTTCATACAAACTTCGCTAATACATGCTACGCCTTCATGTTTAACTGAACCATGCACCGTCCAGTCATATGTGATGTCCCATGATTTGAGATTCTCATAAATCAAGTCCCTGATTTTGTTGTGCATTTCGTGGTTTTCGAGACGCGTTGCGATGTAGTAGTTCATTAGATCACCTCGATGTAAGAATCAAATACAACTGGAACTTCCTTAACGAGTTCTTTAAGTGCAAGACTCATCACGTACCTCATTGCAGGATGTGCTGCTTCTGATAGTCTTAGGCCGAAAATATGTCTCCATTCACGAAAGTTTGCTGTAACTACAATTTCAGTTTTTAGACAATTCGGTAAGACTGCTCTTGCGTGTTGAGGACTAACTCCCAATTCTCGTAGTAGTTTATACCATCTAATACTTTCTTCTATAGAAGTTATCCATATATTTCTTTTATCTTCTTGTCCTACAAAAAGAGAAACTCCATGATTATTATGTGGTTCGATGATCGTTACATCACCAGCATAGTCACAATATCTTGTACTTTCCTGTGTAAAAGCACAAAGACGATGTCTAACAAGTTCATGCGAAACTCCTCTGTCACATATAAATCTTATTGTTGCAGAGGCGTGTTCTAATACACTTTCATGACCTCGTTTAATTATCATCTTTACGAAAGCTGGAGCACTTACATCAGTGATCTTATCTTCTGATTTATATGCAGTTCTGCCACATCGTTCTATGTGGCGAAGAGAATCTGGAGTTATAGATTCAAGAATAGCGGAAGGTTGTACGAGGTTCATTTGTTACCTTCTTTCATACTTTTTGAAGCCAGGACGATTTGAACGAGGATCTGGAGTTCCGTCAGCTACATGTTGTGCCATCATAGTGTACCATAACGCTTTCTCTAAGTCTTCTTCTGCTGGACCTTTATTTCCAGCTCTTAAAGTATATTTCATTACGTTACCACAACAATATGCTATAAACCCTTCATCTCCAAGTAGATCTCTAATGAGATCGATTGCTTCACGATCACCTGTATTATATCTTGCAGGTATAACATTGAATCCAGTGTTGTCATCTTTATTTGAGTTACTCATGTTTCCTCCACTCAGTTAGATTCAAGACCAGATACACTATGTATCAAGTCTCTTTCCTTTTTGTTGAAAGTAATCTCAAAGTATTCTTCAGCCATCTTCATACCACAGTCAAGTTCGTACAATGAATACGCCAAAAGAGAAAAGGCTTTTTCCTGTTTTACAAAATCAAACAGGTTTGCTGCTCGTTTAGCGTCTCCATGAATCGAGATTAATACTCCTTTTGGAATCTTTAAAACAGAGATCCTGACAGATGGATGATTATTTATATCTCCAATTTGATCATATGTTTTTTCATCAATTATTTTTTGCAGCTGTTCAATCAAAGATGCAGCTTGCCTACGCTCATTTTCCGTAGCGTTATTCTTTGGATCGCAGAATCGTTTTAGAACTTCGATTCGATTTAGAATTTGGTCGAGTGTCATTTATACCTTCTTATCGGATGAATGTGTTTCCACCATTCGCCTTGTAAAGTATTAAACGAAATACGAATAATACGAAGTTGTGATTTATAATCATGTTTTCTGATATTAAAATCTTCATCTTCTAATATAGTAATAAGATTTCTTATCTGGTGGACCATGGTTTCAAATCTTGCCATGTATCCATCAGACATGTCTTTAGACATTATAGTCTGTCTAATTTTGTCTACTTCATCAAGAGTAGATAGTTCTCTATTCTTGGATGATGCAACCTCTTGAAACATCTCTTGATACGAATCATAGATACGTTGCCATTCTTCAATTGAAGGAACAGTATCTCTGCTGTATTTGAAGATGAATTCAAGAGGGTGCATTATTGACATGGTATTTCCTATTGGATAAATAGTTTTACGTTATCGGCATAAATAAACTTTTTCGTGAATTCATCTACTCGAATTGGAACCCAGTGTTCATCTTCCCAAATGATCCAGAATCCAGTAAGTTGTGCAAGTTGCATCAACATTCTGAGTTCTTCTTCTTTGTAGTATAAAGACTTTCTAACAGTTTTTTCAAACTTAGTGTTGTCGAGCATGAGCGTCATTCTAAACACTTCTTCTGGAATTTTTTCTCTTTCGATTCCAAACTTTTTATGATAGTCATCAAATGCGTTAGCCATTAGATGAATAGCATTATGAATGATATCTTTCTGCGCATTAATAACAAATGCTACAAACGCTTCCATTTGCTGTTGCCAAGTTGCTTTGTTAAGATCGATTGTCATTTTTACCTCCAAGGTACAACTCGTGATGGAACAAATCCATCACGAGTTGTACTATTGTATGTTACATACTAACCACGATTTCCGTAGTTAGGATACCATTCAATCTGCCTTTCAGACAGAGTCTCACCCTTGAGTCGACGCCTATCGCGTTCACCCTTCTTGTACGTTCCTGCACTGATTGAAACACCGTGAACGTTCCATAGGCAGTACGTACCACTGACGTTGAATGGATGATCTTTCATCGAAACATGGATCTGAACACTGGACATTTCTCTACCTCCTTTTGAACTCGATCTTTCTGTTTTCACACACGCGACTCTCTTTTTCGTCAAAGAGAGTGAGTTGCCCAGTTACGGAATTGCAACCTGGGCATTTCCCACAAGATGTACCCAGCACTCGATACTTTATGAATGTGTGAGGTTTAATCCCTGCTGAAAAGAATATAGCAGCGTTTTGAGATGTGATTCTGATTTCAGAGATTAGTACTTCGACTACCCAAACTTTGACTGAGCGTTTTCGCAAATGTGTAGCTGCTACAGCGCGTGCAGATTTTATACTACCAGCGAAGATCCCCTTGTAAGGATCTTGTCCATGACCGTGGATTGAATAGATGCGGATCATAGTTATCTCCTATAGTTTTACTGCGACATAGTTTTCTGCAACATAGTTTTCTGCTGCAAGTCTTGGAGTAGGATATTTCTTTATAGAATCAATACTTGTATCGTGTTCACCTACTACGTAGAATTCAAATGCTCCTGTTTCAGCATTTTTGCGTATTTCTACTCTTGTACCATCATCTCTATATAAAAGTTCAAATCTCTTCCACCCTGGAGGAAGAGGAGTGAATTGTTCTTCGAGTCTTTCGATTCTTGAAAGCAGTGCTCTTGTTTCTGGAAGCATGGTTATCTTCTCCTATATCCACAGTCGAAACATTCATATCCGTTGAAAGCGTAATATCCACATCGTGGACATCTCATAAGATCACAAGGACCAATGTAGTAGAATTTGATGTAGTTCATACCCTCTTTCCTCCGTGCCTATGTGGCCTTGTCTTGTTATATTCCATCTTGCGAAGAAGAGCTTCTACGAGAGGAATGTTGAAGTGGACACAAGTTTCCATAATACGAATAATACAATCAGCAAATTCGGATGCGATTCCTTCTGGTTTGCCAGTTAATGAAAAATGCAGATCTTTTTCTCCATTTCTGTAACACTCGAGTGCTTCTGAAAGTTCAGAATGCATCAACGCAATCTTGACTGGAATTGAGTTGTCTTCAGTAGTCTTATGCCATCCATGTTCTTCTGCTGTGCGCCAGCAGTCGTTAGCGAGATCGAATAGAACTTCTTGAATAACTTGATCCGAGTGTCTCATCTCTTCTCCTTTGAAGTCACTTTGACTTCTTAAGTAGTTTTGTGCGCTTAGCATTTCTTCGTCTTATTGACTCTGCAAGTGTTTCTTTTGTTGGTTTAAAAGATGACGTATCAATTATCGATCTACATTCAGGATCGCAGTATTGACATGTATCAATGAAAGTTTTTTCATTGTATGCGTCATATCCAAACTTGACTATAGAGTTCTCGTCAAGATGACGATGACAGTTTGTGCAAGTACCTGGGTAAGCGAGTTTAGTTACTTTAGCCATGGTCTAATCCTTAATAGTTCGTGATGATTACTTCTTCCGTATCCACTCTATCTTCCGATGTTCCAGCTACCATATATTTGACTTTCATGATTTCAAGATTATACTGTTTATACATATCCAATATGATTGGATGTGCAGAATTAGTCTGCATAAACTTATTTCCATTTGCTGTAATTTCGTCACATAGCAACTTTAGTTGATGATGATGCCCGAGGTTAAAAGGCATATCGGATGTGTCACCAATCTGGCGATATCCTTTGGTATCGTAGTATGGAGGATCTTGATAGAAGAATACTATTTTAGATCCATCATCAGATAATCTTTTATTAGCTCTTTCAATAACATCAACAAATGTATTGCACCTAATATCTACATAACGAAGTCTATTCGCTACCGCAAGTACATCAGCGAGATCGATATAATGTCTTGGTGTCGTGAATGGAGATGTTGCGTATGCTGACATACCTCCAGCTCTTGAACTAAATACTCCATTAAAAGTAAGTTTAGCAGTATAGTAAAAAATTACTGCTTGCATAAAAGGAGTAAGTTTATCAAAGTGTTTTTGATATTCAAAGAACAAGTATTCTGATACTGGAAGAGAGTTTATTCTTTCAACGAGTTGCTCAGGGTAACACTGAACGTATCTCCAAAAGTTAATCATCTGATAAGCTGCATCATTCACTATTTCTATTTTAGAACGATTTTTCTTCCAAAGAAGAATCTTAAATGATCCAGCAAATGGTTCTACATAAGTATGATGTTCTGGAAACTTACTTACAAGATAATCACGAGCAGCAGACTTTGCTCCCATACGTGCAAACAGAGATTCAAGTCTTTGATATTGAATCCCTGGCATCTCTACAAAATGACCAGGAGCCCAAGGATATGGCCAAGTGAATTCGACTGCATTAGCATGAGAACAGAATCTATCGTTGTCAGTTGATAAGACTTCGTCTATTACCCAAGGAGGAGGATTACGATATGATTCATGAGTAGCAGAGTCTTGTGAATCTATTCCTCCTAAAAGAGCTTCGCCTGCCCACAGTCTCCTGACTGCTTCGAGTCTAACTTCCGAGCGTTCCTCTTCGCTTGTCGCTCTGCGCGCTCTCTCGCAATATCTTGCTGCATTAATAATTCCTTTGATGTTAAAGTCCTTGAAGTAGGAAATATCGTAGTCACTTGGAGTTCTGTATGCTGCGGGGATTTCTTCGAGTCTTGGTTCTCCTTTTGAATCGTATTGCACAGGATGCAGATTGTTATTTTTCTGCTCATTAGCTTGGTCCTTTATTAAATCTTGAATATGGATCTGACCTGGATCTTCTTTATGTTGATTTGACTTATGCTCATTTGATGCATCTACGACTTCCTCAAGTACGACAGTACCATCAGACTGTTTGATAGACTTAAAGAAGTCGTAGATTGAATGCATAGTTATTTCTCCAACATAAGCATCGTCCAAATACGTTTCCAGATTTGTGAACACTTCTGTTCAAGTTCATCAGAACGTTCAAACTCCATAGGTCTTTCGAGATATGCTTCAATAAATCGAAGCATATCATACGCCATTTGTTTCACAGTTTTAACTGAAAGACCAGGTCTGTAACGAGTGAAGTGACCGATATGAAGACGTACAAGATGTTTCCTTTCTGTAACAGCTTCACGATCATATGATACATTTTCACGAGCATTGATGTAGATGTCTACATCATACATATTAAAGCTTTTTATGTTATATTTATCAGTTCTCCTAAAGATGAAAGACACAGTCTCGTTATCAGAAACGCGAGCGTAGTATGCAAGAGGTCTCATCTGATACTCCTATCTCATGTATTCCCTGACCATGGAACGAAGTCTATCGTCCCAGATGATCTTTCCGTTGTTGTAGTCAGCCAGTTTGAGCGTCCACGGAATTATGGACATCAGTTGAAATGCAATGCTTTGTCCAAACAATTCTTTCAAGTCTCTGTCTGAACAAAGAGTCCTGTCCAGGAAGATCCCCAGTTTTGGCTTATTTTCAACAGTTATGTTATTGAATACAAAGATTAACTCTTGTGGTATTACTACCTTTCCTTCGGTGCTCTGTAAACATCCAGGTGTAGTATCTCCTATCATCTTTTGAATATGCTCACAAGCTAAATCTACTGATTCATTATCAACAAGAACTGAATGTTGATCATATCTATTGTATGTTAATGTGGCTATTGTAGCAGCAATACGGCCTACTTTAAATCGTGCTTCAGTTGCATACAGCATAGGATGATCATTTTTTGGAATAATACTTGAAGTTTTATTTAATAAATACATAGGATCTTCAAATACAAAATCATGTTCTTTTAAACACCATGCCCACGATAAATGGTATCTTGCAAGATCGCGAGGATAGACTTCTTCATAAAGACCATGTTGTACACCATGAATACCATCTACATTTTTTTCTTTAAACTGAATCATAAACATATCAAGGCGAGCCATGTCCTGATCTGATCCAAATAAGTCAAAACCTGCTCTCATTGGGTCGCCGTACTTTTTGAGTTCGCGACCATCTCGTGGATTAGCAAGCCACAAGATGCGAACATTAGCTTTAGCTTTTCTATGTCCTGATACAGTTACTCTCTCAGCTACTCCTGATGATCTGATATTTGTAAGTGCAGAAATTGCTTCTGTCGACAATTTATTGGCTTCATCGATTACTACAATGCCACCATTTGCCATTGGCAGGACGCCCCAAGTAAAAATGGAGCGTGAGCCGATGCTTGTGTTTCCTCCAACAAGTCCAATATCTGTAGCTGTTGAGACGTCAACGTAACGTCCCGCACCAAAGAAAGGAAGCAACTGAGCGATAGTAGACGATTTTCCACAACGAGATTCTCCTATTATACAGACTTCTGCACACACTTTAGGATTAGGTTGGTGCCCAATACGATAACGAAATGGCATAAAGAAAGCCATAAGCTGATAGCGAATCATTTTCTCCATATGATACAAATGTAACAGATGCGAATTCAATGAATTTACAACAGCACAAATAGCATCTTCTTTAGTTCCATACGAACTCATGATTTCTTGAAGTCTTTTAGAATAAAATTCATTATATTTGAACGCAAACACATCACCTTCGCTACGTTTTAGACGAGAAGCTACAAATGTAATCTTACCATCAGAAGGTTGTGGAATGATTTTTCCTACAGAATCATATGCGGCATTATCGTCTGTTGGGTTCAACTCGTGTGTTTCTGATTCCTTATCCAATCCGGAGATCCAGATTGGGAGTTGCAGGTACTGTTCTGAAATAACATTAGCATCTAAAGTAGGAATAGCCACGACTGGGATGAGCGAATCATTACGAACATCAATCATGGGATAACTGCATTGCGGAATCTTGAACTTGCTGATGATCAGTTTCCTCACTTTAGGAGGAGACATCCCGGCAAAGTCCACTCTTTCTGAGTCAGAGAATTGCATAGTAATACTATGCTCACCTTTTCCGAGTGGACAGAATCCACACTTCTGCATCAATGGACCTTGGATTGCTACAGGTTCGCAAGTAGCCGTAGCACCCATTGGACTTAGATATGGAGTGTCTTGTTTTCCTGCGATGATAAAAGAAACGTCAAGCCATTTTCCTACAAAAGTTGGATTTACGACTTGATTAAATCTAATATGCGTGGACTTTTCAAAGTCCGGTACTTGTTCAAACTCATATTCAGATATTGCTTGTTCAAAAGATTCAATTTGAACATGTTCAAACTTTTGCCAAGTAATCTTTGGAAGAGCTTCTTTTATATTCCATCTATGAAAGCGTAGGAAATCCGTAACATCGCCATTGGATGGTAAGGAAACCGTGGATATTCTTCGTCTAGATTCAATTTTTCCATCTCCTGACGATTCATTTCCTGTTGAACAATCTGAATCCTCATAGATTTCGAAAGTTTTTGGCAATCTCCCACCATAAACTTCCCCCGCCCCGTTTTCAAGCAAGACTTGGCATAATCCTTTCGGCGATTTCCCACGGTTGTCTCCTACTTTATTGGTGTAAGATGCTTCACCTACACTACCGAATGTTGCACGTTCGCCAGCATCGTCTATGTCCATAAGAACACGAACGATCTTTGACGCAAATTGTTTAATGACTGCTTTGTTCCACTCGCCTTCTCCAGCGGTCCAACAGACTGCTGGAATACCAAGTTGATTAAGAAGGTCTGCTTTAAGTTCTCCACCAACCAACCATACTTCTCTTGAAGTTAAAAGAACTTCCATTGGGTAGACGTATACAGGATTGAATCCTGCTACACCAATTGATTTACCATTACCTGAACGCCACTTCCAAGTAGGATGCGAATCCGGGACTTCTGTATCCCATATACCAGCTTTAGGTCCGTCGTCTATTTGCCATTTCGCGTGAGCACGCATCACATCATGCTTACGGATACCAACAAGTTGAGTGTCCGCATGATTCTTTCCTTTGTAGTCTTTGGGAACTGGAATCCATAGTCTATTATAGATATATGCGTACCCACGTTTTGCAATCGTCTCCTGATTGATGCCGTAGTTATTAAGTAAACGCTCTCCTACTTCTATTGGCAGAAGTTTTCTATAAGCCTGAGCATAATGCAAGAAATCACGATTATCTTTAGGTAATACTTTGATTGCCTTGATTACTTCTTTAGTTTCTGTACGACGTTGAAACTTCTGTGTGCTTACAGAAACTCCATACTTCGCACCAAGTTGTTTAAGTATAAGTCCGAAATCACTTTTAAGATTAAGAGACTTTACTTCTGCATAAAGAGTAAACAAATCTCCAATAAACCCACAAGCATGGCATTTGAACTGACCAGTTCTAACATTCAAAGTCAGACTGTTATTGTGATCGCCATGCTTATGATTGTCTTTACATGGACACGAGTATCTAAACTCGTCTCCACGTTGGTAATCGTGAGCGCCGAGCAGATCCTCGGCCTCACGTTGTATGTCAATCGCAGCGATTACTTGCTGCTTAAAATCAAGCATGGATGCTCCGTGTAGATTAACAAATATGCATAGTTAATCTACACTACGCCCTACGAATACGAAGCGTACCGAAACATCCACGCTTTGCGCGACCCTCTTCAAGTTCAGGAGTAATTACATCAATATCGTAGACTGCTCCACAGAAATTGATCGTCGCGTAGTACGCCATTGGCGCATTTTCAATGTCATGATCTTTGGAATCATATTCCATTTGAATGTCGATTCTATTAATAACAGTTTGAACATTATCAATAGTATCTACGTCAGAAAAATCCCTATTTACGAGTACAAGCCTCATCGTATCGATGTAAAAATAAATGCCAAACGAAAAACCGCAAAGAGGAAAAAGCATCCTCATATACGGCTGTCCACTCTTTTCGTTGACGACCCAATACATTTTGGAAGAGTATTCGGTAGGAGTAAACTCAGTGGAGATCGTTCCGACTTGCGTAGTCATTTTTTTTTCCCTTTTGTTGAAGTATAGTATACGTCATGTATACTATTCAGTATTGCGTACTAACACACTGTCAATACATCATATACTGACTATTGCCGACGAACCTTCATCGGCAATCGTCAGAACACGATGCTAAAAGACTGGTTTTCCGTCGTCCGCCAATGGGATACCATGTTCATCAGTAGGGCCAGGAACATCAGGACTTCCTTCCGGATCAATCCTTCCGGCAGATCCTTCCGGTACGATATGCTCACGTCGATACTGTTCCAAGTCGATATACAAATTGTCGGACACTTCGTTGATGAACTCATACTGGTCACGAGATGGCATCTTCTTGATGAGTTCTGGAGGAAGCAGACGCGAGTATGTGAAGCCTTGTTTCTTGATGACTTCAGATTTGAGTCTCCATACTGTTGCGAGCAACGGAACTGGCGTCTTGACATTATTCTTCATGACCGTCAAGAGCTTCACGCGCTTGACGATTCCATCAGTCATGTTGATCGACGTCAAAGGAACAGAGAAGTTGAATGGAATATCAGCAAAAAGCTGAAGTTTTCCATCCGGATCCTCGGTCCACAGAACGACCCAAATGAGTCGCGTTTCTCGGCATGGGCCACCGAACGTTCCATATTTGCATGAAGA
>Ga0233425_10007379_pt1 | contig 15498 bp, 9 predicted proteins | sample Watercolumn_Towu_2_FD_181712 | JGI IMG/M metagenome (GOLD analysis project Ga0233425, IMG submission 181712) | Freshwater microbial communities from Lake Towuti, South Sulawesi, Indonesia - Watercolumn_Towuti2014_140_MG | ecosystem: Environmental > Aquatic > Freshwater > Lake | place: Indonesia...
AAACCGTTCGTCGTTCAGTGTTCAGCGTTCGGCGAATATCATTATTCTGGTCTTTACTCATTGAAGAGAGTAATTTTTTCGTCTTTCTAACGTAAAGGAGGTTGACCATGGCCAAGATTCAGGTCTTCGAAAATAAACCGCCTATCCTTGGAATCAACGGGGCCGGGCGCATCGGCAAGCTGACCCTCTGGCATCACCTGGCCCGAAAATACTTCCAGGAAATCTTTGTAAATACCGGACGGGAGATCGGGACGGGGCTTCCGGCCCTGATCCAGCGTCTGGAAATGGATTCCACCTATGGCCCTCTGCATCGTTTTCTCCACGGGATAAAGGCCCAAAGGGTAATTGAAGTCGTTGATGAAAAGGCCGGGAAGCTGCGGATGGATGGGGTTCCGGTAACCATTTTACGGGAAGCCCGAAATCCTGCTGAAATCAAATGGCGGAATTACGGCGCAGATATCGTGGTCGAGTCCACCGGCAAGTTCAGAGATCCGACCATACCCCCTGATGACGCCAAAGGAGCGCTTCGCGGTCATTTGGCTGCCGGGGCTAAGGTGGTCATCAATTCATCGCCCTTTAAAATAAAGAATAAGGCCCTCTCCGTCCCCCATGATGCCGTTACCCTGATCTATGGGATCAATCACGCCGCCTTTGATAATAAGGTCCATCAGGTCCTCTCCGCGGCCTCCTGCACCACAACGGGCCTGGCCCACATGGTCAAGCCCCTCCTGGATAACAAGGCCACGGATAAGATCCTGACCGCTTCCATGTCCACGGTCCATGCCGTCACCAACTCCCAGGCCGTTCTTGATTCCATGCCTAAAGCCGGGGAGAAGGACTTGAGAAAGAACCGCAGCATCCTGAATAATATTATTCTGACCTCCACGAATGCGGCCCTGGCCCTGGCCGAGGTCATCCCGGAGGTTAGAAACATCGGCTTTATGGCCGATTCCATCCGGGTCCCCACCAATACCGAATCGTTGATCGTCCTGAACATCACCTTTCAGAGCAAGATCGGCAAAGACGGGGCGATCATCAAGCTGGACACCGAAACGATCAATCAGATTTATAAGAAGGTCAGTGAGCGGGATCCGGAAAAGCTTTTGGTTTTCAGCCTGGACCAGAACGTCTCCAGCGATCTGATCGGGATGAATGCCGCAGTGGTCATCGAGGGCCAGTTCAATCACACCCGGACTTCTTTTATCGATATCGATTGCCGGGGGATATCCGGTCTTCCGTCGGAGCTACTTCCCTCTCTTACCCAGAATAGCCTGCGGGTGCCGGTGGTTCATGCCAAGATTTTCGGCTGGTATGATAATGAGTATGGAAGCTATACCAACAGGCTGGGAGATTTGACCGTCCAGGTGCACAAGCAGCTCACCTAAATTAAAGAAAGGTGTAAGGTCTACGGTCTAAGGTTTTCTTGTCCCTTGTCCCTTGAACCTTACACCTTATACCTTGCACCTTTTTTAGAGGACTATCAGGTTGGACTCCTGGGCCTCTTTTTCATGCAGGCCCTCGTACACCGCCCCGCTCCAGCCATCTATAGAAACGAAGTCGCCACCCCGAATTGTCCGGCCGTCTACCGTGCTAAAGCCCTGGGTTTCATAGACACTGAGTTTAGTGAATCCCACTACTCCGACCTTATTGAGCTGGGGGATGGTCACCGCGGCATGGGAGGTGCTGCCCCCCCGGGCCGTCAACAAGCCTTCCACCTGAAGGATGATTCCAACATCATCGGGTACGGAATCCGGCCGTATCAGGATGAGCGGGGTTAAGGGTTCCCGTTCCCGGTAATGACGGATTTCTTCTTCGGAATAAACCGCTCTGCCGGAAAGGGCCCCTCCGCTCACTCCGATGCCGTTCCCCAGGAAGGCTTCTTTTAATTCCTCGGTCTCTTTAAAGATCTCCAGTTTTTTCGTTTCCCGTTGGGCCATATCCCGGGTTTGGAGGATGTACAAACCTTCCCGAGTGGAATTCTCAAAGGTAAATTCGATTTCCTGATGGTTGAAGCGTTTCTCGTAGATTAATGTTTCACAGAGACGCATGAGCTGTTGATATATTTCCGGGAAATTGGCCTCCAGAGAGATTTCGGTGTCTTTTCGTTCGCTCAGGCGCTGTTTCTCGGAAATCGGATAGGTGGCCACCAGACCGGAAACAATATCGTCCCCCTGGACACCGAAAATAAAATCCCCGTAGAGGTCGACGTTGGGTGAAGCACTTCGAGGATCTTTGGTGAAGATGACTCCTGATCCCGATTGATTATTCAGATTTCCGAAGATCATGGCCTGAATAATCACGGCCGTTCCCCACTCATCGGAAAGGTGCATCTGATGACGGTACAGGCGGGCCTGCTCGGAATTCCAAGAGGCGATGACTTGGAGAATGGCATCCTGAAGCTGATCCCAAGGATTGTCCGGTACTTTTATTCCCCTTTCTTCCAGGGCTTTTAAATAGGCCAGGGCGATTATGCGCATTTGCGAGGGGGCAAACTGGATTTTCCGGCTGACCCCGTATTGCTGTTTATAAGTATCAATCAAAGAGTCGAAAAAATTTCGTTCCAACCCTCGAAGCATCCCAAAGCTCTGGAGATAGCGGCGAAAGGAATCCCAGGCGGCCCAGGCAAATTCCGGCGTTCGGGTTAAGCCTTCAGCGATTTCTTTGTTGATGCCCACATTGAGGATGGACTGCATCATACCCGGCAGCGAGATCGTCGCCCCGCTGCGCACACTTAACAGGAGCGGGTTTCGCGGGTCCCCGAATTTTTTGCCCATGGCCCGCTCCAATCGCCGAATCTCTTTGATGACCCTTCCCATCAGGTCATCGAAGATATGCTGATACCCCAGTAAGGCGTCGATCCGACGAAAAACCTCGGTGGTCAATATGAATCCCTGGGGGATGGGGAAGCCCATTGCGGCCAGCTCTTTTAAGAAATAGCCTTTGTTTCCGATAAGGATTTGATTGTCGAGGCCTTTGTTGCGTTGATACAGGGGGGTGATGGTCTTTTCCGGATTGTAGGCCATAACGATGGTCAGAATCTGCTTGTTCTTTTTGAATCGTTCCAGTTCGGCTTGAAGGGTGCGCAGGACGCTGTTGACAAAATTATCCAGCACCTGGAGGCCGAAGGCTGAAGAGATGGCCGAGCGGATGAAATTTTCAGAAAGCTGATAGATGATCTCTTCTTCGGAGGCTTCTGCGGACCATTCAATAGACGAGGGTCCCTTTTCTTGAATGATCTGTTTGATGATCAAGGCAAGATTCGGTCGATGGACATCGATATAATAGTCCCGGATGATATCCTGGATCCCTTTGGCGATGAACTGGAAGATATCGATATACTGGTCGACCGAGAAGATTTTAATTTCCAGGGCGTTACCGACATACTTCATTTTGGCGGTCAGACCCTCGATGGCCACCCCTTCCAGGTCCAGGGCTTTAACATAAAGCCAGAGGTAGCGATGGATTCTCGTTAAGGTGCTTTTGGTAATGAAGGTCAGGTTGAGGGACTGCACCAATTCCTCGAAAAGGACGGAGGCCAGGCTCTCCAAACGAAGAGAAAGGCCCAGGGCTTCAAATTTTTTTTCCCGGTAGGTGCCGTACATGGAGGGAATACCGGCGGCAATATGCCTTTTACGGTAGATATTCTCCACATACTCGGTTTTTTCAGGGGAAAGGATTTGGTCCTTCAATTGCCCCAGGAAGTCCAGGATAATGGATAGACTTCTATCATGTTTTTTCCCCTGGAGATGACGTTTGAGGGTTCGCACTTTTGCCGGATCAAAGAGATAAGAATTCTCCAGGTCCTTGATGATTTCGACATGCCGGGGGTGGTATTTTTTATAAAGTAATTGATAAAACCGGATCAGCAGGCGGGCCCGTTCTCGATCATTATCGGCGACCCCGCTTACCGCCTGGGCCTCCTTTATGATCCGGGACCCGTCCCAATCCAAGAAGTCCTGTAGATGGCCATGGATTTTTTTCAGGAGGGTTTTAAATATTTTGAAAAGCCCTTTTGTTTCTTTGGAAGACTCCGGGATCTGCTCATAGATTTCGTCGGGCAGGTGATTCCGCAAGAGGGTTTTATCCCCCGAGGCCCAATAATGAAAGGCATTTTCCAGAAAGGTGACCAGGAGGCTGTTGCTTTCGACGTGAGATTGTTTGCGCAGGAAATGGACCACCGGGTCTTGGCGGAAGGTGATCTCATCCACCTCGGTTGAGATCTCCCGTAATTCTCCTTCTGCGCCGATTTCACTGAAATAGATGGGAAAGAGCCGCAGGAGCTGTTTGACTAAATTGTAGGCCGGAGCGATCTGGGCGTTCAGCAAGGCGGAGATGTTTTTCTGAAGCAGATCGGTATCCCGGACAAAGACCCCGCCCAGTTTCAGGTCGATAATAAGGGCGGAAAGGAGTCTTTTCGTCCAACGCGGTTTGAAGGCGATGATTTCCAGCCAGGAGCGGATGTTTTCTATATGGGCCGGGTTGACCCTGATCTGCCATTCCGTCGTGGACCCGGCCAGTTGGGGGCGTTGAAAACCGAAGGCAATCAACTCGTCAATAAGGGTATCCACCAGAGAATGGATGTTTAATTTGAAAACTTCCTTGGCCAGGGTGTTGATGCAGTTCAGAATAGTACCGCGGTACTGGGTGCTGGAGGAACAACGATACAGGAGGTCGAATACCTTCTTGATAAAAGGATCCAGGCTTTCGATTGGCTCGGTACGGAGGACCAGAGCCAGGCAGCGGTTGATTTCGATCAAGGCCCTCCCATGAATATCGGCCAAGGCGGAAACATTAATGATGTGAAATAGAAAATCAAGTTTAATGAGGTATTCGCGGCCGAGAAAGACCTCCGATCTCTCTAACTCATCTGCCAGTAAAAGATACCCTTCGACAATCTGCAGATAATCCGGAAGTAGAAGATATTCGGCCGTTAGGTCTTCCTTAGGAAGAGACTCCAGCCTCCGGAGAAGATCGGCGATAGAGTCATGACTTAAAGGTTTGACAATGGATTCATAAGCGAGAATCTGGACGGTCCCTTCTCCTTCCTGGTTGAACCAACCGACGGGGTCAGGCTGGTCACGCCAAAAGAGATAGGTGGCCAGGAAGACCTGGTGCAGAAATTGCCCCAGCCGATCCATGTCCAGGGGAGCGGAATAATCTTGGGCCGCTTGAAGAAGCTTTTTTCCGTAAGAAGAACCCTTGCGGAAGAGAATGGCATCCATTCGGGAAAAGTCGATCAAAAAATCCAGGAGGGCCGGGAAAAGGGCCAGATTTCTGTCAAGCCACTCATTGCTTTTGGAAATGATCAGAATGAGAAAGTCAAACAGATTGCGGATGGCGTTCTCCCTGGTTTCCTCTTTGGTCGAGGAACGGATGAGGTCAAGATAGATTCCCACCAGGGTTTCCATTGCTTCCAGCCCTTTTCCGTGATGATTGAACTCATAAAAATCCCCTAAGGACAGGGTCCGCAACTGCTTGAGAACATGCTCCCAGTTGACGAAAGGATGGTTTATTTCAGTCAAAAGATCCTGTGTTTTTTTGAAGACGCCATAGTGTTCTTGAGTGATATCCAGAAGGACCTGGTATTTTTCCGGGATTTCCACGGTGGCGGCCGTCCGTTCCAGATTGACCTGGAGGGCCGACGAGATAAAGGGGGTAGGTTTTTGTTTTTTCACGGAATGACCTGTGAAAGAGGTTTTTAATTATCTCATAACAAACGACAATAACTCCAGCATTCGATTGGAAAAGCCCCATTCGTTATCGTACCAGGAAAGGACTTTGACGATTTTCCCGCCGATGACGTTGGTGTTGGGAAGATCGACAATCGAAGAGTGAGGGTTGCCGTTGAAATCATGGGACACTAATTCTTCATCGGTGCAATGAAGGATGCCTTTCAGCGGCCCGGCGGCATATTCCCGGAACTTGGCATTCACCTCGTCTTTGCTGGTATTTTTAAGCAGGGTGGCCGTAAAATCAACCAGGGAAACATTCGGGACCGGTACGCGGATGGCGATACCGTCCAGTTTGCCTTTCATTTCCGGGATGACTTCGGATATGGCCTTGGCCGCGCCGGTAGTCGTCGGGATCATGGAAAGGGCGGCGGCCCGGGACCGGCGAAGATCCTTGTGAGGTTCGTCCTGGACCACCTGATCATTGGTATAGGCATGGATCGTCGTCATCAGGCCGTATTCGACTCCGAACTCCTTATGCAGTATCTTGACGATCGGGGCCAGGCAGTTAGTGGTGCAGGACCCCATGGAAAGGACATTATGCTTTGTTTTGTCGTATTCTTCCTGATTGATACCAAAAACAACGGTTACATCCGGGTTCTTGGCCGGGGCGGAAATAATGACTTTTTGGGCTCCGGCCATGAGGTGTTTTTCGGCGCCTTCCCGATCGGTAAACCGGCCCGTACTCTCCAGGACCACGTCCACTCCGAGGGCTTTCCAAGGCAGGGCCGCCGGGTCTTTTTGATTGAAGGTTTTCAGTTCCCGGCCGTTGACCAGGATGGACCCGGCCGATGCTTTGACCTCCCCATCCAAGATTCCATGAACGGAATCATACTTCAAAAGGTGGGCCATGGTCTTGGCGTCGGTTAGGTCATTGACGGCGACGAACTCAACCTCCTTGCTTTTTAACCCGGCTCGAAAAACCAATCGGCCTATCCTTCCAAAGCCGTTAATGGCTACTTTGACGGCCATAAAAACCTCCTTTGGTTAAAGGTTGTGGTTTCGAGGGCTAAGGGAACCACAGGCGATAGACTGTAGGTAAAGGGGATTTTCGGACAAGATAATTAAGTTATCCAGTAGCCTAATGCCTCGTGCCTCATCCCTTTTTATTTAGTTTAAATTGAAACCAAGGGAAAGTCAAGTAATCGGACCGGTTGGGACCCTGAATGGAAAGGACGGGATAGGACCGGAAAGGAGGATTTTACTTCCTTGCCTTTCAGAAAAATCCTTAGTAAGATATTAAATTACCTGGCCTGTGGGGTACCACGAAGCATGAAAAAGGATTCAAGGGGCCAGGGAGTCAAGGGTTCAAGGGAGAGGCGTGGAAGTAAACCCACTTGAATCCTCGACTCCTTGAACCCTGGTAGTGTTTGGACGAGGTAGAAGGGGTGGACCATGGTTCGATTCACGGGAATCAATCATTTGGCGATGGCCACCGGCAACATGGACCGGACCATTCGTTTTTGGAGAGATCTTTTAGGTTTTCGTTTAGTGGCCGGACTGGGGAAGCCCGGTTACCGCCATTATTTTTTCGAGATTTCCGCAAAAGACCTGATCGCCTTTTTTGAATGGCCCGGCGTGGAACCGGTTTCGGAAAAGGAGCACGGTTATCCGGTCAAAGGTCCTTTCTGCTTTGATCACGTTTCCTTCGGGGTGGAAAAAGAAGACGATCTCTGGGAGTTGAAGGATAAACTGGAGGCCGCCGGGTTTGAGGTTTCGGAGGTCATCAACCATGGCTTTATCCATTCCATTTATTCCTTTGATCCCAACGGTATTCCCCTCGAATTCAGTCATGATGTTGAAGGAATTGATATTCGGCAAAGGCCGACCATCCTGGATGCCGTTCCTTCGTCCGTGACGCAGGAAGGTTCGGAGCCGAATGAAACAGCCTGGCCGGTGGTCCGCATTTCTACTCCCAAAGAACGGAGAAAAGTTTATCCCGGTATAGGCAGTGAACTCTTTCACGGGATTCGGCGGGATTAATAATTGGAGGGACGAAGAACGATGCCGACCGCTTTACTATTGATCGACATTCAAAGGGATTATTTTCCGGGTGGAAGGATGGAGTTGGAAGGCAGCCTGCCGGCCGCCATGCAGGCCCAAAAGATTTTGACTGCCTTCAGGGAAAAGAAGGGGGCGCTGATTCATATCCAGCATCTCTCCGTTCGTCCGGGGGCGACTTTTTTTATTCCCGGCACGGAAGGAGTGCAGATCCATCCCAAAGTTCAGCCCCTTCCAGGGGAAATGGTCATTCAAAAACATTTTCCCAACGCCTTCCGGGACACCCCTTTGCTGGAGTATCTGAAGAAAGAGGGGATTGGGCATCTGATCATCGCCGGGATGATGACCCACATGTGCGTGGAGGCCACCACCCGGGCCGCCTTTGATCTGGGTTTTCGGTGTACAGTCATCCAGGACGCCTGCGCGACCCGAGCCCTAAACTTTGAAGAGAAAGTTATCCCCGCCTCCCAGGTTCAAGCCGCTTTCCTGGCCGCTCTAGGGGCGGTGTATGCTAAGATTGTCAGTGCTGAGGATTTTATTAGCGAGAAGGCCGCGGGGGGAGGGATCTCCAATGTTTGATAATTCAAAAAAGCCGATTGGTCATCCGAATCCGACGGAGGGGAATCCACAGAAAAGCCTGGAGAACCTGGCTGAAGACATTCATCGTCACATTATTTCCAGTCTGGGCAATGAGACCTATGGGAAGAGTAAATACCGTTACTTCAACGGATTGGCTTTAAGTATCCGCGATCGATTGATCAAGGCCTGGCTGAAGACCCAGGAATCCTATTACGACAGTCAGGCGAAAAGGGTCTATTACCTTTCCCTGGAATTTCTGCCCGGTCGTTTTTTGATGAATTGCCTGACCAATCTTAAATTGGAAGAGGACTCCCGAAAGGTTTTGGAAAAATTCGGACTGACCTTGGAAGATATAGAAGAAGTGGAATGGGACGCCGGGTTGGGGAATGGCGGTCTGGGGCGTTTGGCCTCCTGCTATTTGGATTCCATGGCCAGCTTGAAGATCCCCGGATACGGATACGGCATTCTTTATGACTACGGTATTTTTTTTCAGAATATCGTCAACGGCTACCAGGAGGAAAGCTGCGACAATTGGCGCCGTCAGGGCAGCCCTTGGGAGATCATCCGGCGGGAACACCTCTACGAGGTTAATTTTTTCGGCCGGAGTGAGGCTTGGCATGATGAGGACGGCCGGCTGAGATTCCGCTGGGTGGATACGGAAAAAATTATGGCCGTGCCCTGTGATATCCTTATTCCCGGATATGGAGGGGATCACGTCAGCAATATGCGCCTTTGGGCCGCCCAGTCCAGCCGGGAATTCAACTTGAGTATCTTCAACCGGGGGGATTATGCCGGGGCCATGTATGACAAGATTATGGGCGAAAATATCTCCAAGGTCCTTTATCCCAATGATCAGCCGGAACAGGGCAAAGAGCTCCGTTTGCAACAGCAGTATTTCCTGGTGGCCGCCACCTTCCAGGACATCGTCCGCCGCCACAAGAAACATCACGGCACTCTGGCTGATTTGGCCGATTATGCCGCTGTCCAGTTAAACGATACTCATCCGGCCATTGCCGTAGCCGAACTGATGCGGATTCTTTTGGATGAGGAAAGGATGGGCTGGGAAGAGGCCTGGGAAGTCTGCTGCCGCACCTTGGCTTATACGAATCACACTGTTTTGCCCGAGGCCCTGGAAACCTGGCCGGTGAACCTGATCGGCCATCTTCTGCCCAGACATTTGGAGATCATCTATGAGATCAACCACCGTTTTCTGCAGGAAGTCACGGCCCGCTATCCCGGGGAGAAAGAAAGACTGGCCCGTCTTTCTATAATCGAAGAAGGGCCTGAGCAGCGGGTGCGCATGGCCCACCTGGCGATTGTCGGCAGTCATTCGGTTAACGGTGTAGCCGCCCTGCACACCCGGATCCTTCAGAAACAGCTTTTTAAGGATTTTGATCAATTTTATCCGGGAAAATTCCGCAATATCACCAACGGGGTCACGCCCCGGCGTTGGCTCCTGCAGGCTAATCCGGCCCTTTCCCAACTCATCAGCGAAACCATCGGTCCGGATTGGGTTTGCAATCTGGAACGGTTGAAGGCCTTGATCCCCCTGGCCGATGACCCCCGATTTCAAAAGGCCTTTGCCGAGGCCAAACTTGAAAACAAAAAACGGCTGGCCCGCTATATCCTGCGCCGGATGGGGCTGGGGATCAATCCCCGGACCTTGTTTGACTGCCAGTTTAAACGGATCCATGAATACAAACGGCAGCTTCTGAATATCCTCCAGGTAATCACCCGGTTTAATCGAATCAAAACCAAACCGGACGGTTCTATTCTGCCCCGCACGGTGCTCATGGGCGGAAAGGCCGCTCCGGGCTATTATCGGGCCAAACTGATCATTAAACTGTTTAATTCGGTGGCCGAGGTAGTCAACAATGATCCCGATGTGCAGGGCCGTTTGCGGATGATCTTCCTGCCCAACTACTGCATCTCCCAGGCCGAAAAGGTCATTCCGGCGGCTGATCTGTCCGAGCAGATCTCCACCGCCGGTATGGAGGCCTCCGGCACGGGGAATATGAAGTTCGCCTTGAACGGGGCACTGACCATCGGAACCCTGGATGGGGCCAACGTGGAGATGCGGGAGGAAGTGGGACCGGAGAATTTTTTTCTTTTCGGCTTGCGGGCTGAAGAAGTGGATCGTATGAGGAGAGAAGGATACAACCCCCGGCACTACTATGAGAAAGACTATGAACTCAAACAGGCGATCGATCAGATCGCTTCGGGTTATTTCTCGCCGGGAGAGCCCCATCTTTTTGTGCCCCTGGTGGAGGCCCTGCTGCGAGACGGGGATTATTTCTTTGTCCTGGCGGATTACCGGAGTTATCTGGAGACACAGGATCAGGTGGATCACCTCTTTGAAAACCCGGATGAATGGACCCGCAAGGCCATCCTCAATACGGCCAACATGGGAAAATTTTCCAGCGACCGGGCCATCCTGGAATATGCGCAGCAGATCTGGGAAGTGGAGCCGTTGGGGGATTTATAGTCAGGCGGGTTGTTAGGTTGAAGGCTGAAGACTTTCAGGAATAATTCAGACCGGATTACAAAAAATTTTCGACCGAAAAAAACAATAAGGCTTCAAAAGGCTTGCCGGCGCTTGGTGTGCTTTTTTGACTATGCCCTTGAGTCTTCAGCCTATTCTTCTGAGCGGTTCCAGTTTATCAAGCCTTGTCCGTCTGGGAAAAGAATCGTCCGGCCCAATCCCGGGCCTGTGTAAAGCTTGACTTGACCAGGGTCAGATCCAGAAAAAGCTTCCGGCTCAAGTTTTCTAAAGCCGCCCAGTCACCGTCCTCGATGGACTCCAGCAGCTCAAAGAGGGAGTGGTATTCGTTATTGGGGTCCCGACGCAGGGCCGCTTTCAGCTTAGCCTCCAGAGGCAGCAAATCCACAACCTTATTCATGGGCAGACCCAGAATGGAATCCATGAGGGAAAAAAGTCCCAAGAGAAAAAGGGTATTGGGATTGAATCCCCAATAGTCCACTTCCAGAGTCAGCAGTTCGAAGAATTTTCCCCGCTGCAGAGACATAACGGCCAGCTCCTGAGGTACTTCTTCCGTTCCGGCCAGATCGACAAACAGTAAAGCCCGCAGCCAGACTTTCAGTTTGGCCCACCCCAGAAGCATGATGGCCTGATCAATGGATTGGATATTCTGCCTGAAGCCGAACCAGGCCCGGTTCAGGTAAGAAAGGAGCCGAAAGCTGATGGAGACATCCGAGCGGATGGTCTCAGCCAGGGCCGGAACGTCCGGATCCTCGGCTTCCAGCAGACGGAGCAGATTCAAGCGGGCTACTTCATTCGATCCTAATTGCCGGTCCGGAAACACTTCCACTTCTTTGAAAAAAGGGCCTTGAAACAGATCGAAACCCAGCTCTCGGGCCGCCTGGAATTGGTTCTGGGTCTTCACGCCCCGGGCCAGTAACTTGAAGAGCCGCCGGCCCGGAGATCCCAACCCGGTCAAATCCGGTTTACTGTCGTAAAGATTGAAGGAGAGGATATCGGCCAGGCTGTATAAGGTTTCGGCCACCGGCTTTCCGGGAATGAACTCCAGAACTGTTTGATATCCCTCGGTACGCAATTGTTCCAAGACCGTCCGCAGTTCCGGGGGCTCTGCTTCGCTTGGCAGCACACGCACCACCCCGCAGGAGGGCGGTAAGGCGTGGGGTAAGCCGGTCAATATCCCGGCCTGCTCAAAACCGACCATGATCTGCTTGCCCCGTTCGATGGCCTCCTGCAGATCCAGGTAAATGGTCGAAGAAAGACCGGCGGCGCTTTCCTGCTGAGGAAAGATCTCGTAGATCCCATCCTTCAGTTCACCGCCCAGCAGTTCGTAGCCCCAGATATTGCGTTTACCGTCAAAAATAGGTTGTTTGGTGAAGAAGACACCTTGGTTTGGGGCTGGAGTATTTTTTCCGCTCATATAATTTCTTTAATTTTTTTTAAAAACAGGTTATTGATGATCTTACTTTTAACCATCAACTATTTTTTGTCAAGAATTATCCTAGGAAGGTCCCATGTCCCGGCCTCTGATCGAGATCAAAGGGCTTCTTAAAACATTCGCCGAGCGGGTCGTTGTCCGGGATTTGCATCTCGATATCCTGGAAGGAGAAGTCTTCGGACTTCTTGGACCCAACGGGGCGGGAAAATCGACGACCATCTCCATTCTGGCCACTCTGATTGCTCCCAACGGCGGCCGGGTGTCGATCGCCGGGTTCGATCTCATTGGCGAGCCTTTTAAAATCAAACCCCTCATCGGCGTTGTGCCCCAGGAGATCGCCCTCTATCTGCCCTTGAGCCCTCGGGATAATTTGTCCTTTTTCGGGCGGATTTACGGGCTGAGCGGGGCCGTACTTCAGGAAAGGATCGACTGGGCCCTGGATTTGGTCAAGCTCAAAGAACGGGCCGCTGATCCGGTCAAAACCTTTTCCGGCGGCATGATGCGTCGTTTGAATATCGCCGTGGGCCTGATCCATCGTCCCCGCCTTTTATTCATGGATGAACCGACCGTAGGCGTTGACCCTCAATCACGCAATTTCATTTTTGAACATGTGGAGCAGCTGAAACAGGAAGGGATGACCATCATTTACACCACTCATTACATGGAAGAGGCCGAACGTCTGTGTGACCGGGTAGCCATTATGGAATCCGGGGAGATCCGGGCACTGGACACCCCCCAGGGTTTGATCAATCTCCTCGGCGGCGGGGTCATCCATGCCGAGGTGCCTCCCGAAGCGGCCGAGGGACTGCTGACAGCCATCCGGAATATCCCTTCGGTTAAGACGGCTTCCAATGTCAACGGGCGTTTGCTGTTAGAGACTACGGAGGCCACCCGGGCAATTGTTGATTTCATAGAGTTGTGCAGGAAGCGAGAGGTCAATGTCCTTTCTTTGGAAATACTACAACCCAACCTCGAAGGAGTGTTTCTACATCTTACGGGTAAGCGTTTGCGGGATTAAGAGTTAATTTATATTTGGGGATCGAAGGCCCTCTTTTTTCGGGATTGTCCAAAGGTTCTTAAGCGGGATAATCCGGCCCGAATAGCTAAGTTGATGGGGAGAAGGACAACGATCAAAGCCGATTTCCTTCCTGGGTGAAGGCCTGCTTTTGGTGTAACTCAAACTTTTAGCCCGGCAAATAAGCCCAGAAAAATTAGTGGACAACCCTGGGAAAGAGGACCTTCGATCCCTTATGAAATGCGGGCGTCTATTAGAATAGCGACAACTTTTGAACGTAATTTCATAATCGGGAGATAATATGCTGAATCAACTGTTCGCCCTAACCTGGAAGGACCTTAAATTATTTTTTAAGGACCGTGGGGCGGTAACTTTGATCATCATACAGCCGCTGATGTTCATCCTGATTATGAGCTATGCCATGGGTGGGCTTTTCGGGGCTGACCGTCCGATCACCTTCCTGGTAGTCAATCAGGACCAGGGAAAAGAAGCGCTTCGAGTGATCAAGGACCTGGAGAAGAGAAAGGGATTCCAGGTTGAAACGGTCTGGGAAGGCCGGCCCTTAGACCGAACCATTGCCGAGCAGTTGATCCGCCAGGGGAAGCGCAACATGGCTCTAGTCTTTCCAGCCGATTTTTCCGCCTTGTTGACCCAGGGTTTTTCCGCAGAAAAAAGCCTGACGGCCCAGGTCCTTTTGATTGTTGATCCGGCTGCGCCCACCCAGTTTATCGAACCCATTGCCGGCACCCTGCAAGGACTATTGGAAAAGGCCTCCTTTACAGTCATGATGCCCAAAGGGGTTGACTATATGTTCAACCGCTGGTCGCCTCAAGCGCCGCTTGCCGAACGGGAGGACTTGAAAAAAAATATTGAAAAGCGCCTTTCAGAGGATTCGGCCGATAGCAGCACCCCCGCCGTTACCATCGAGCGAACGGCCCCGGCCGGAATGCGGGCCGAAAAGAAACCCGATGCCCTGCAGCAGAACGTTCCCGGCTATACCATCTACGGGCTTTTTTGGATCGTCAGCCTATTGGCCCAATCGATCCTTCGGGAAAGGCGGGAAGGGACCTTCCGGCGGCTGCTGGCCATGCCCGTCAGTCGGGGAGTCCTTCTGGCCGGGAAGTTGATCTCTCATTACCTGATTAACATGATTCAACTGGTGGTGATCTTCCTGGTGGCTTTTTTCTTTATGCGAATGAATTTCGGCCACTCCCCTTTCGGCCTGATTATCGTCAGTCTGGCCACGGCCGCCGCCGCCACGGGGCTGGGTGTGCTGGTGGCCGCCCTGGCGCGCACGGAAGCCCAGGCCGGAGGTCTGACGGTTCTGATCCTTTTGACTCTTTCCGGTATCGGCGGCAGCTTTATTCCCCGCTTTGTGATGCGCCCCTTCTTCCGCTCCATTGGTCTGCTGACGCCTCATGCCTGGGCCCTGGACGCCTATCAGGATCTGCTCGTTCGCGGCTATGGATTTATAGCGGTCCTTCCGTCAGCATTTGTGCTTATGGGATTTGCCGCCTTATTCTTTCTGCTCGGCCTGTGGCGTTTTCGGTTTGAGTAAAAGGGATTGCTGAGAAAGTTGTCTCTCCTTACAAGTAAAGGTGACAAGAAGAAGATTAAATGGTAAAATTGGAAAAAGTGCGAAGAGGAACGGGGAGGGAACCATGATCGGCAGAGAATCGCGGAGAGATTTTTTATGGCGCCTTTTTTCGTCCTTTGCTTGGGGGCTCTTTTCCTTTGTGACGATAAAAAAGGACGAAGGCTTCAAGATAGGAAAGCTCAGGCTTCCTTTAGGAATGGCTGAAGCCTCCGCCCAATGCGGATCGGCAGCGAACTGCGCCGGAGGCGGAACGACAAGCAGTGGAGGTGGGGTTTGCGGCTCGGCCTGGAACTGTGCCGGCGGCGGGGGCAAGTGCGGAACAGCCTGGGACTGCGCCGGCAGCGGAGGCGGAACGACAAGCAGTGGAGGTGGGGTTTGCGGCTCGGCCTGGAATTGTCCCGGTGGCGGGGGCAAATGCGGGTCAGCGTGGAATTGCCCCGGCGGCGGCAAGACGAGCAGCGGGGAAGGGGTTTGCGGTTCGGCCTGGAACTGTGCCGGCGGCGGGGGCAAGTGTGGCTCGGCCTGGAACTGTGCCGGCAGCGGAGGCGACACCTCGGGATCCAGAAGCGGGGGCAGCAGCAGGAGTTCCGGTAGCAGCGGCAGTTCGGGCAGCCATAGCGGCGGCGGCCATGGCGGTGGCGG
>Ga0233425_10007380_pt1 | contig 15496 bp, 9 predicted proteins | sample Watercolumn_Towu_2_FD_181712 | JGI IMG/M metagenome (GOLD analysis project Ga0233425, IMG submission 181712) | Freshwater microbial communities from Lake Towuti, South Sulawesi, Indonesia - Watercolumn_Towuti2014_140_MG | ecosystem: Environmental > Aquatic > Freshwater > Lake | place: Indonesia...
AGAATACTTTGGCGAAACGCACAACATAGTACGGCAGACGGTCCGAAAATTTGTCGACCGGGAGATCAAGCCCTATGTGCATGCATGGGAGGAAGAAGGCACCTTCCCGCGCGAGCTCTACCGTAAAGCCGGAGAGGCCGGTATCCTGGGTATAGGCTATCCGGAAATCTATGGCGGAACGGAAGGGGATATCTTTCTAAAAGTAGCAGCAGTGGAAGAAATCGTCCGCTGTGGGTCCGGTGGGGTAGCGGCTGGTCTGGGATCTTTGGACATCGGACTCCCGCCCATTCTGCGTTCCGGGCAGGCGGCTCTCAAGGAACGTTTGGTCCCCCCGATTTTGCGAGGGGAAAAGATAGCGGCCTTGGCTATTACTGAACCGGATGCCGGTTCCGATGTGGGAGGGATTAAAACCAAGGCCGTCCGGGAAGGAAATTATTATCGGGTCAATGGCCGGAAGGCCTTTATCACCAGCGGGGCCCGGGCCGATGTGCTGACCTGTGCCGTCCGAACCGGTGGGCCTGGGCCTCACGGACTCAGTCTGCTGGTCATCGAATCCCAGACTCCCGGCTTTTCCGTTTCCCATATACTGAAAAAGATGGGCTGGTGGGCCTCGGATACGGCTGAGTTGGTTTTTGAGGATTGCCTGGTTCCGGTAGAAAACCTCTTGGGAGAGGAAAATAAAGGCTTTTACGGCATTATGGAGAATTTTCAACACGAGCGGCTCCAATTGGCCCTCATGGCCAACACCACCGCCCAGCTGGCTTATGAAGAGTCTTTAAAGTATGTCAAACAACGGGAGGCTTTTGGGCGAAAGTTGGAAGGCTTCCAGGTCCTGCGGCACAAACTGGTCGATATGGCCACCCTGATTGAGGCCTGCCGGGAGTTTACCTATCGGATAGCGGCCAAGATTGATGCCGGTTTGAACCCGATTAAAGAGATTTCCATGGCTAAAAATTTTTCCTGCCAGGTCAGCGACCAGGTGACCTATGAGGCGGTCCAGATTCACGGGGGCTACGGTTATATGCGTGAATACCTGGTGGAGAGGCTTTACCGGGACAACCGCATCCTTTCCATCGGCGGCGGAACTCAGGAGATTATGAAGGAGATCATCAGTAAGATGATTTTATAACGGGTTTCGGGTTACGAGTTTTTTAATCCGGAAATAACCACCCCCCCTTTTTTTTTTGAGGGGGAGGGTGGGGGGGGATTTTCATCCCTTACGGTGCCCGCAACAACCGGGGCATTTGAAATAATAGGGGTTTGATTTTTTTACTCGCAACGTGTAACCCGTAACAAGAAATGAAATTGAAAATTTTAAAAACAACAAATTAAAAAATTACTGAAATCAACGCACCAACGAAACACGAAGGAGGTTATGCATGGCTTATCAAATCAAACGCGCCATGGTCGTCGGTTCCGGGGTCATGGGCGGCGGGATTGCCGGCCATTTAGCCAATGCCGGGATCCCGGTCTATTTGGTTGACATTGTGCCCCGTCAACTGACCCCGGCAGAAGAGACTAAAGGCTTGACCTTAAAAAGCCCGGTCGTCAGAAACCGGATCGTCAATCAGGGAATGGATTTTCTAAAAAAATCAAAACCTCCCGGGTTATTCAGCCCTACCCGGCTGGAATTGATCCAGGCCGGGAATATGGAGGATAATTGGGATTGGATAAAAGAGGCCGATTGGATCATTGAAGTGGTGGTGGAGAACCTGTCCATCAAACATCAAGTCATGGCCAAAATCGAAGAGGCCCGAAGACCGGGCTCAATTGTTTCCAGTAATACGTCCGGTCTGCCCATCGGGCAGATCGCCGAAGGCCGCTCTGATGAGTTCAAGGCCCACTTCCTGGGCACACACTTTTTTAATCCGGCCCGGTATCTGAAGCTCTTGGAAATCATCCCGACTCCTCAGACCGACCCAGAGCTGACTAAGTTCATGATGAAATTCGGAGAACGCCGTCTGGGCAAGACTATGGTCCTTTGCAAGGATACCCCGAATTTTATCGCCAACCGGATGGCCTCCATCACCGGGACATCGGGTTTAAACTACGTCCTACAAAACAATTATACGGTGGAAGAAGTGGACGCCATCACCGGACCGTTGATCGGCCATCCTAAAACCGCTTCCTTTCGTCTTCAGGATCTGGTCGGCCTGGATATAGGCAGCCATGTCTCCGGAAATCTGTATCCGGCTATTCCCGAAGACCCCTTCCGGGAATCCATTATGGGCCCGGTCAAAGAGCTGACTTCCAAGATGATCGAAAAGGGCTGGTTGGGAAATAAGGCCAAACAGGGTTTCTACAAAAAAATTAAAACGCCCGAAGGGAAAAAAGACTATCTCATCCTGGACTTGAAGACGATGGAATATCGGTCTCAACAGAAACCCGATATCCCTTTGATCAAGCAGGCCAAGGCCATTGAATCCCTGCCCGAGCGCTTCCGTTTCATCGTTAAGCAAGAAGATAAGATGGGGAAACTGGTCTGGAACAATACGGCCTTGGCCCTGTCCTATAGCGCCTATCTTGTCCCGGAAATCAGCGACGCCCTCTACAGCATCGACGATGCCGTCAAGTCCGGCTTTTTCCACGAGATGGGGCCCTTCGAGATCTGGGATACCCTGGGAGTCAAGGAGACGGCCGAGCGGATGGAAGCCGAGGGGTTTAGAGTCGCCGCCTGGGTTAAAGATATGCTCCAGGCCGGAGGGACCTCCTTTTATAAAAAAGAAGGGGTTCGGAAATTCTATTGGGATGTGCGAAGCAAGGCTTATCAACCCATGCCGGTGGATCCCAATATTCTTATCCTGGCTGACCGTAAAGAAGAGGTTGGTGTCATTGCCAAAAACTTCAGCGCCTCTCTGGTTGATCTGGGAGAAGGGGTCCTCTGTCTGGAATTTCATTCAAAGATGAATGCCCTGGATCCGGACATTTTCGCCATGGGCCAACAAGCCTTGGACGAATTAGATAAAGGCTATCAGGGACTGGTCATCGGTAATGAAGCTCCAAACTTTTGTGTCGGGGCTAATGTCTTCAATGTGGTTATGGCTGCTGAAGCCGGTCAATGGGACCTCATTGAACAGGGCATAAAAGGTATGCAGGACCAGATGCTGGCCTTCCGCTACTGCTCCAAGCCGGTGGTGGCCGCACCCATCGGTATGGCCCTGGGCGGCGGGGCCGAGGTCTGTATGGCCGCCGATCGGGTCTGTGCCGCGGCCGAGACGTACATGGGTCTGGTGGAAGTTGGGGTCGGATTGATTCCCGGCGGCGGAGGTTGCCGGGAGATGCTCAAACGTCTGGTCAGTCCGGCCATGAAAACGGCCGACTCCGACCCGTTGCCTTTCCTGGCCAAGGCCTTTGAAAATATTGCCACAGCCAAGGTCAGCGCCAGTGCCCTGCAGGCCAGGGAAATGGGTTTCCTGACCGAAGGTGACCGGATCCTGATGAAAGGGGAACATCGTTTGGCCGAGGCCAAAAAGGAGGTCCTCTCCATGATCGCCGCCGGATATACCCCGACACCCAGGACCAAGTCCGTCTATGCCCTGGGACAGAGGGGCCTGGCTGCCATGTCTATTGCCGCCCAGTCCATGTTCTGGGGAGACTATGTCTCGGAATATGATCTCTTCATCGCCAAAAAGATCGCCTATATCCTTTCAGGTGGTCCGCTCAGCGCACCCCAATGGGTGGATGAACAGGTTATCCTGGATCTGGAGCGGGAGGCCTTTCTCTCCCTATTAGGTCAGGAGAAAACCGTCGCCCGGATTAAACACTTACTCATGACCGGCAAGCCGTTACGAAATTAAGGAGGAGCCATGATAAAAGAAGTTTGGATTGTTGCCGCTGCCCGGACGGCTATAGGCCGGGCCAAACGAGGGACCTTGGTCAATGTCCGTCCCGATGATATGGCGGCTGTTGTCTTCAATGAAGTGATCGCCCGTGCCCCAGGGGTGGAAAAGGGGGACGTGGACGATATCGTTTTGGGCTGTTCTTTCCCCGAACACACGCAGGGATTGAATTTTGCCAGGGTGGCCTTGATGCGGGCCGGATTTCCCTATACCGTTCCCGGTCAGACCATCAACCGCTTTTGCTCATCGGGACTCCAGGCTATTGCCATCGGGGCCCAGCAGATATTGAGCGGGATGTGCGAGGTGGTCATTGCCGGGGGGGCCGAATCCATGAGCCAGGTGCCCATGACCGGCTATTATTTCGCCCCGAACCCGACGGTCATTGAAGAAGTCCCCCAAGTGTATATGGGTATGGGTTTGACCGCTGAAAATGTCGCTGAAAAGTATAAAGTCAGCCGGGAGGACCAGGATGCCTTCGGTCTGTTAAGTAACCAGAAGGCCCTGGCGGCCAATGCCTCCGGTCGTTTTCAGGAGGAGATTGTTCCCCTGGAGGTTAAGACCGTTCAGGTCAATGAGGCCGGGAAAAGGGAAGAAAAGGTCAAGATTTTTAAAGTGGATGAAGGCCCCCGGCCCACGACCATCGAACAGTTGGCCGCCCTTAAACCGGCCTTTAAAAAGAACGGGACGGTCACGGCCGGCAATTCTTCCCAGATGAGCGACGGGGCCGCGGCCATCTTGATGATGGAAGCCCAACGGGCCAAGGCCCAGGGGCTAAAACCCCTGGCCCGCTATGTCGGTTTTGCCGTGGCCGGGGTGCCCTCCGAATTGATGGGCATCGGTCCCATTGAGGCCATCCCCCGGGTCCTGAAAGTGACCGGCCGGAAATTGGAGGAAATCGATCTTTTTGAAATCAATGAGGCCTTTGCCTCTCAAGCCTTGGCCAGCGTCCGGGAGTTGGGCATCAACCCGGATAAGGTTAATGTTAACGGCGGGGCCATTGCCTTGGGCCATCCCCTGGGCTGCACCGGCGGGAAACTGACCGTGCAACTGGTCTACGAGATGAAGAAACGGTCTTCGAAATACGGTGTGGTTTCCATGTGTATCGGAGGCGGCATGGGAGCAGCCGGAATCTTTGAGAATTTGCAGTAATTATGGAACGTCAAGGGAAGCTTCCCGACCTGTTAGAGGAGGGGAGCTTCCCTTAAAAAGGGTTCTGAAACCGATGGTCATAATTTCTTAAGTATTTGAAAATAAAAAATTTGTTGCATATCAAAGAGGGATCAAACCCTCTCTGACTAATCCTTTATCCCGGATAAAGGGAAACATTCCCCGGGCCGTTCAAGTCTGCCAGTATACACCCCCTATTTTTTTTCTCTTCTTTTTTAGGTTGACTCTCCTCTAAATAAAGTGTACCAGTATTAGCAAAAATTCCGTATTGTTCTGTGAACCGCCTCGAATCCGGACCAAACCAGAAAATCAAATTCAGTTAGATTATTAGAAATTAATGTAGGCCTTATGGGGCTGAGCGATTCTTATATGGATCAAAAATCTAATTTAAACGAAATCCAGTCTCAAGAATTGTCAAACGCCTATAAGACCTTGCGGGAATACGAAAGTATTCTCAATATCCTTCCTGATATCATTTATAAAATTGATGCCGAAGGTAAATTTGTCTATCTGAGCAACACCGTTTCCATGTTGGGTTTCGAGCCTGAAGAACTCCTGGGAAAACATTTCAGCGTCTTGATCCACCCGGAAGATGTTCCCAAGATCAGCCGTGTTGAAGTTTTGCCCCATTACCTGGGAAAGGTCACCGGAGAGGAAAAGGCCCCGAAATTATTCGATGAAACCAGGACAGGCCGCCGTATTACCAAGAAACTGGGAGTCCGGTTGCTTCCCAAGTTTGCCCGCCAGGAAGTGGTCTCTGATGTTTCGACGGTCATTGAAGGAGAGGTGACCTCTTCCGGCCTTTATGACCGATTCGTCCAGGAACAGAGGAAGGAATTCGAAGGAACCTCGGGCCGGATCTCTCTAAAAAGAGAAATGAACAAACTGGAGGAAACCTTTATCGGTACGTTCTCCCCCTTTCCCGACAAAAGCACGGAAGTCGCCCCTCGTAATAAGGGCCTTATAGGTACCATCGGATTTATCCGGGATATCAGCCAACTTAAACAACTGGAAGAAAAAAATCATCAGTTGGAAGAACAGCTCTATCACTCCAAAAAAATGCAGACTGTTGGAGAATTGGCCGGAAACATTGCTCATGATTTCAATAGGCTGCTTGGCAATATGCTCAGGCAGACCGATATCATTCTTAGCCATTCTACTGCTTCGAGCCAACCCATGGCTGATTCTGTCCTGACGATTCAAAAAACAATCATCCAAGCGGCCGACCTCAACAGCAGACTCCTGACCTTTGCCAGAAAGGTCAAAATCTCGGACCTCCCTCTTAACCTCCATGATGTTCTTACGGAAATAGAGCACCTTTTAATCCATTCCTTTGATAAGAGTTTTTCTATTCGCCGGGAATTTTCAGCTCCCCATTCGATGATTATCGGAGACGCCAATTTACTGAAAAACGCCTTGATCAATATCGCCCACAACGCCCGTGATGCGATGCCCTCCGGGGGTGATTTGATCTTCAAAACCAGTAACGTTGGAAGGGAAACCATGCAAAGGTGTTTTCCCGATCAAAAGATAACCGCGGAGGAGTACATTGCCATAGCCATCCAAGATTCCGGTCTGGGTATGGACGAGGAAGTGCTCGACCGCATCTTCGAGCCTTTCTTTACCACGAAGGGCCTAGGGAAAGATAGCGGCTTGGGGTTGGCCTGTGTTCAGGGTATTGTGGAGATGCACGACGGTCTGGTCATTGCGGAAAGCACCAAAGGGGTTGGTTCGATCATTACCATCTATATCCCTTTGGTCAATGATCGGATGGCTCTTGAGAGTTCTGATGCTTTAGATTCTAAGCCTCCCCAGGAAACGCTTGAACACATCATGATTGTCGATGACGAACCGATTGTCCTGGAGACCCAGACTTTACTTCTTCGGGAACTCGGCTATCGGGTAACCTCTTTCCCTTATTCCCTCTCGGCCATAGAATACTACCGCCAATACCACAGCGAGGTTGATCTGGTCATTTTGGATTTTAATATGCCCCACCTGAATGGAAAGCAATGTTTCCTGGAGCTGAAAAAAATCAACCCAGAGGTTAAAACGGTCATTTCAACGGGATGCAATATTGACAGCGAGGCCGAAGAATTGTTAAAGGCTGGTATTGGCGGGCTTATTCAAAAACCATTCCCGATAAAAAAACTGGGGCAAACCATCCATAGCGTACTGGGCAAATCAAGAAATTCCAGCTAACCTTGGCGAACAGGAGGGGCTGAGACCGTTCAGGGCACTCGATCCAATTCCTTTCTCACGGCCAGGCCCAGCTTCTCCAGGACATAGGGTTTTTTAACATAGGTACCGGCCCCCAGGGCCTGGGCGCTGTTCACCCGCGCCGTTTCCGAAAAACCGCTGACGATGATGGCTTTCTGTTTGGGACGGATCTCCAAGATTTTTTTATAGGTGTCCAAACCATCTAGGCCCGGATCCATGATCATGTCCAGCACCAGGAGATCAGCGGGATGTGTTCTAAGGTAGTCAAGGGCCTCCTCGCCGCTCGAGGCAAGGGCTGCCCGGTAATTTACTTTTTTAACATTCATTTTATAGACCTCTTACCTCAACAGATAATCCTTATTTATCTCAGATCGGAGCACCGTTCTGCCTGGAACCCTCATAGAGAGGCCTGGATAAATCGCTTGAAACCCTTTGATCCAGAAGCTTACGGACCATTCCGGCTAAAACCTGTCTCTCAATCGGTTTCATCAGAAAGGCCTGAATGCCTAATTCCTCGGCCTTTACTTCATCAATCATTTCATTGTAGCCGGTACAAAGAATGATCGGGATATCCGGACGGTTCTCCTTGATTTTCTGAACGAGGGCTACCCCGGTCAGGTGGGGCATAGTCATATCGGTAATGATGATATCAAATTCGTTCGGGCTTGTTTTGAAGACCTCTAGGGCTTCCAAGCTGTTGAACCGGGAGGTTACCTGATAGCCAAGATCCGAAAGCATTCTTTGAATAATGACAACCAGGTCTTTTTCATCATCCACCAAAAGGATCCTTTCTTTCCCTCCGGGAATCGTTTCCTTTAGATCAGCCTGAGGCTCATTAGCCACATAATCGACTCGAGGCAGAAAGACTTCAAAAAGGCTCCCTTTCCCTGGCTCGCTGGTAACCTTGATATCGCCTTTACTTTTTTTGATGATGCCATAAACAACCGCCAGCCCCAAGCCGGTTCCTTCTCCTATTTTTTTGGTTGTAAAATAGGGATCGAAGATATGCTCTATGACCAATGGATCTATACCATGACCGGTATCGCTTACGGTTAAGTGAATATAGGGTCCGGAAGCCAATCCTGCATAATGATGGGCTTCTTCGGCAATTATATGTATATTGGCCAGGCAGACATCCAAAAGGCCTCCCCTCTCCCGCATGGCATGGGCCGCATTGGTGCACAAGTTCATCAGAATTTGGTGGATTTGAGTGGGATCGGCCATGATCAACCCTTGATTGTCTTCGATAGTTTGGCGTATCTCGATGGTGCTGGGTAAAGAGGAGCGGAGCATCTTGAGGGTTTCTTTGACTATGGAACTCGGCTGGATCAGTTCTATTTCATGGCTTTTCTGCCGGCTAAAGGTCAGGATCTGTTTGACCAAATCCGCCGCCCGCCGAGCTGACTGATGAACCTGCATCAGGTAAGGATGCAAAGGATTTTTATCCGAAATGTTTATCAAAGCCAGTTCGGCATTGCCGATAATGGCGGTTAAGACATTATTAAAGTCATGGGCAATCCCGCCAGCCAGGGTCCCGATGGCCTCCATCTTCTGGGCCTGGCGAAGCTGGGCCATGAGTTTTTCCCGCTCTTCCTCAGCCCGTTTGCGGTCGGTAATATTCCGGGCGATCCCCCGAAAGCCGATGATCACTCCTTCTTTATCCGAAATAGGCGAAACGGAAATTTCTCCGAATCCGGCAGTCCCGTCTTTACGGATTACTTGAACTTCAAAACTCGTAACCGGCATCCCTGTCCGGTATACCTGATTAAAGGCCTGGTATAATTTGGCGGCATTTCCCCCATCCGCGAACTGACGATTATTCATACCCATCAGTTCCTCTCTGGAATATCCCAGCAGATCACACAACGAATCGTTAAAGAAGATCAAGTTTCCGGAATAATCCACCTCATAATATCCTTCATCAATGCTTTCCAAGATATTACGATAGCGCTCTTCGCTTTCTCGCAAGGCTTCTTTGGCTCGTTTCCGTTCAGTGATATCCCGGTCCATTCCCCGGTAGCCTTTTAATCGTCCCTCTTCATCCATAACCGGCACACCGTTTGTTTCCAGAATCACCCCACGTCCGTTTTTATGTCGGTGCAGACTTTCCATCCAGTAAAACGGTTTCTTTTCCCTGACATAAGAAAGAAAAAGAGGCCTTACGCGTTCCGCCTCTTCCGGCGGCATGAAATCATAGGGGGTTTTTCCGATCATCTCTTCAGGTTCATAACCAAAAAGCCCTTGACAACGAGGACTGACATAGGTGTAAAAACCCTTCCGGTTCACCTCCCAGATCCAATCATTGGCCGACTCAATGAGTTGACGAAGCCGTTCTTCGCTCTTTTGCAAGGCTTTTTCCGCCTGTTTGTGATTGGTTACATCCCGGCAAATGTTAACGGTTCCATAGGGCCTTCCGTCCGCATGACGAAGAACCTCTCCTTTTGTCTCCAAGGTGATTCGACGGCCGTCTTGAGTGATAAAATCATATTCTATCGGGCCAAGGGATTGATCGAACATTTTTTGGTGGTTTTCACTAATCCGCGGGATATCTTCCGGAACAACAAAATCCAAGAATGACCGTCCGACTATTTGCTGGGCATGGTCGAATCCGGCTAATTTGACCCCTAGGTTATTGATAAAGGTGATCTTCTTGTTTAAATCGGTTTGAACAATAACATCCGGAAAAGAGGTCTCTAATTTGGACAGTAATTCTTCACGATCTCTTAAAGAGGTTTCTGCTCGAGATCGTTCGACCGTTTCCGCTTGAAGTTGTCTATAGGCGATCTCAACCTTTTTCGCTTCCAGCTTGATTTTCGATTGAGTTTCTTGCTGATATTTAAGGGCGGTATCAAGCCTCTTCAGCAGGAAGGAAAGCGGTATGCTGGAGATTAGGGAAATCACGGAAATATTGACGACAAACATCATCCAGTGGCTGAAGGGAGCGGCAAAAGTTGAGGCCCAGGCCTTATTTTCAACCCCTAAGATCCAATAAATGGCCATGAGCATTGCGGCGTTCAAAAAGACGATAGTAAAGACGGTGCGGAAATTGAAAAAAAGGGCGGCCAGGACGGCACTCATGACCAGCCAGCCCGGTCTGGCATAATGGGGCCCCAGGGCGATGAAGAAAGAAGTGCTGAACAAAAATATCATGGTCAGCACAATGTATCCCCGGATTTTCATCCTCAGGTTTCGAAAGAAGACCATAAGAATTATTGTCAGGACTAACATAATGTCTATGAGGATCAGGCCGAATCGTTTCTCTTGGAGAAATAAGGGAAGGGAGAATAATAAAGCGGGGGGAATGGCTAAAGTGCAAAAAATTAGCAAAATATCAGCCAGCCACTTCTTGCCGCTTTCCAGATCGGTTGGTTCTTGAAGCCAATTCCTCGACATTATTGATTCAAGTTTTGTGATGATGGACATGGGTTTGGTTGTTCTATCTTTCTATGCCGATGGCCCTATAAATTCCGGTTTTTTAAATACACTTATTTATTTTTAGAGGAGAAGCGCCCTGCGATAGACTTTAGGGCGCTTCATTTGACCTTACAGTTTTACGATCACAAGGCACTGGTCTCTAAATTAGAACGCTTTAAATTCCCCTTCATCCAAAGGAATAACCTGTTCCGGCTTTATTTCCCGGTGGGCCAAAGAGGGCGGTCTTGTCCCGTTGCCTTTTCCTGCCGGGTTAGCCAGGACCTTAGTCGGATTCAATTTAATTGAAGGCCCGACAGCCAGAGTCTTCTTTCTGTTTTGGCCTTTCGGCAAGGCTTTGGCCTGAAGAGAGCCGTTCTTCCGCCCCTGTCCTCTAATGATCGTCGTCAACTCTTTTACAAAATCCTTCATCTGCTCGGCTTGAGCGTTCAATTCTTCCGCCGCCGAGGCCGATTCTTCGGCACTGGCCGCATTTTGTTGAACCACCCGTTCCATTTCGGTTACAGCCTTGCTAATCTGCTCGATCCCCTGGGCCTGCTCACTGGAAGCGGCGGTAATCTCATCTACCAGCCCGGCCATCTTTCGTGAGCCGCCGGCTACTTTCTCAAAGGCCTGGTTGGTCTTTTCTACTATCTCGGATCCTTCTTTGACCTTTTTAACCGTTCCCTCAATCAATTTTGAAGTGTTTTTGGCTGCCTCGGCCGCACGCATGGCCAGGTTGCGGACCTCATCGGCCACGACGGCAAAGCCCGCTCCGGCTTCCCCGGCCCGGGCCGCTTCCACCGCCGCATTGAGAGCCAGCAGGTTGGTTTGAAAGGCAATCTCATCAATAGTCTTGATGATCTTACCCGTCTCTTCGCTGGCCGTGGTAATCTCCTGCATGGATTGGGTCAACTCTTTCATGGCTTGATTAGCTTCATCAACCACTTTACCGGTATCTTTCATTAGGGAATTGGCCTGATGGGCATTATCGGAATTTTGTCTGGTCATAGAGGCCATCTCTTCGATAGAAGAAGAGGTTTCCTCCAACCCGGCGGCCTGCTCCGAGGTCCCTTCGGCTAAGGTTTGACTGGCGGCGGAAATTTGTGAAGCAGCGGCAGCTACCTGGTCGGTTCCGGAATTCAAGCCCTGGGCAATTTGAGTAACCGGATTGACAATGGACCGGATGATGGTGAAGAGGGCCAGAAAGATAATCGCGAGACTTGCCAGGAAAAGAAATAAATTAATCGAGGTCATCCGGCTGGATAAGGATAAGACTTCTTTTTGAGGGGCTGTAGCGGCTACCGTCCAGTTGAGGCTTTTGCAAGGCTCCAGATTGACAATGCGTTTCTCGCCTTGGACAGCATAATCCATCAGTCCCTGTTTACGTTTAAGCATCTCTCGACCATAGTCCAGTTCATTGAGTTTCAGCTTCATAATCTGGGATTTGTCCTTGTGGGCAAAGACCACCCCGCTGGAATCGAAGAGATACAAGTATCCGGTCTGGAAAATCTTGACCGGATCAATAAACTTTTCAGTGAATTTTCCCAAATCGGGAACGGCGAAAAGGACACCCAGGACTTTACCCCCGTCCTTAATTGGTGCCGCTACGGCGAAGGCGGGCTTTCCCGTGGAACGGGCCAGGTAAACATCGGAGATATTAACCTCTCCCCCCATGGCTTTTTGAAAATATTGGCGATCCGGTACTTTGATCTTTCCAATATTCTCCGGCATGGTGGCCGCTCGGACCTCTCCCTGAGCATTGGCAATATTGATATAAGAAAACATGGGCATGTTTTTCAACTGGTCGGTCAGTTTTTCATTAGCTCTGCTCTGGGTCTCTCCGCTTTCATTTCTTAAGACCTCGATATAATCACTGCGCCCGGCCATGGTGCGGAGCAGTGTTTTTGCCTCTTCCGCCCAGAGGTCGAATAGTTCCGCCTTGGTTTTGGAGAGGGCCGTGGTATAATCCAAGGCCGTCTGCTCAAAGGCATTTCTGGAAATATAGTAGTTGACACCAGTGGATATTCCCATAGAGATGCCTACCAATAAGAGTACGGATAACAAAATTTTTTTCTTCAGATCCATTTTCTCTCCTCCTTGATTTAAGCGGCTTTGTCCAAGACAGGGACATCCTCACCGCTGAGCCCCTTATCAATATCCAATAACATTTTTACTCCACTCTCGATTTTAGTCAGGCCGAAGGTCCTGGTTATCTCTAACAACGTCCTTGGCCTTCCTTTCTTTTTTTCACCTGAGGTCCATTTTTTTTCTGTCTGTGCTGCTGACGGATATCTCGGAGTATCTCTTCCATATCAAACCGCCAGGAGTTACCGATTTTGAACCCGGGAAGGGCTCCACTGGCGGCGAGATTATAAATAGTTGATTCCGTCAATTTTAAATATTCGGCCACCTTTTTAGCCGTCACGATATTCATGATTTTCAATCCTCCAGACTGCGTTGTTCTTTTACTTTCCCTGATCTAATGGATTCATTGTGAGAAACCGATTCATCTTCTCTCCCCATCCTCTCTAAAATGTTGGAGAGGGAGTGGGGTTTGGAACCCCACTCCTGTTGAGAGGACCTCACTTGGTGTGTTAAGGTGAGGTTTGGAAGAGGCCATCATAATCATTTTACCCAGGACCAACAGGACATCTGAAAAATTCGAGTCCCAATAACTCAGGTAGCGGGGCCGCAAAAGATGGGCCTTGGCCAGAGTATCTTCGGAGTTGTCCGGCAAGATGATCACCAGACGCAGATGATCCAATAAATCCCTTTTGTTGAGCATATCGTTAAGGTCAGCGACGGTGGCCAGGAAAAGAAGTCCGATATCTTCCATCCCGGTGGGGCGCCGTAACCGAGAATCAAACCGGTTCAGGGAAGTAAAAATCTCAAAGGATTTTTTGTCCGGCCACTGTTCAATTAATAATCCTCTGATCCGCTTACCCGATTCATTTAATTTGGAGATATAAGCAATCCCTCGCATCGTTTCTCCTTATTCCCGTTTTGGTAATCACCCTGGACCCAGCCGTAAATCCGCTCGAAGTTTTTTTACGGAGCATACCGGTCCTAATTTTGGGGATTCGGCAAACTTGTTTCCCCTCTTTCTTACTCAAGAATTATGCCATCTGGAGAGCGAAAGGTTTTTCTGGTAATAATGAAGTAAATTTAAAAAGTTGAATAAAAAAGAGTGGAAAGACTTTATGGTCTGGAAGCGATTATTTTCTGATTTTATCAGAATTTTTCTGGAAAAATAAGACTTGTTCTTGTTCCATAAGAAGTGAACTCATTTAAAAACAGGCGGGGCTTATTAGGGGTCCTTTCTTTTAGTCATCAATACGTTGAAGGTGATCCAGATTTTTTATGTCTTTTCAAAAGGGCGTACAAGTGGGATTTGGAAAAACCCGATAACAAACAGGCCCTGTCTATATTCCCTTGGGTGGAGGACATTAATTGGTCTAAGTACTTTTTTTCGGCTTCCCGGATTACCTTTTCCCGATAATCCTTGAAGGCCTCAATAGTCTGGGGGGTATCTTGATCTCCTGTCGGTTTGGACATAGCCGGGACCTCTTTTTTAACCGAATCTTGAGTCAGCTTCACCCGGATATGTAAGGGCAGGTGTTTGGGGAAGAGGACAGGATCCTCTCCGGCCATAGTCAGGGTACTGTAGAGGCTGTTTTCCAGTTCCCGGACATTCCCCGGCCAGTCATAGACCATCAGGACTTCGAGAAATTCGGGAGAAAACCCCTTAGTAGCTTTTTTATTTCGTTCGCAGAACCGATCCATGAAGTACATGGCCAGTTCCCGAATATCGCCTTTGCGTTCCCGCAAAGGCGGCAGGTGGATGATCATCGATTGTAAACGGTGCCAAAGGTCCTGACGGAAATGTCCGCTTTGGACCATCTGATCCAGGTTTCGATTGGTGGCGGTGATCAGCCGAAAATTACTCTGGATCTCGTTTTTTCCTCCAACCGATCGGAAGCGGTGTTCCTGGAGTACCCGTAGAAACGTTTTTTGAATGGTTAACCGAAGTTCCCCGACCTCATCAAGGAAAAGGGTCCCCCCGTCGGCCAGTTGGATTAATCCTTCCTTCGTTCTGTCCGCCCCGGTAAAGGCCCCTTTCTCATGGCCGAACAGCACACTCTCCACCAGGGTCTCCGGCAAGGCCGCACAATCGACCACGATGAAACTTTTATTATGCCTAAGACTGTTGCCATGAATGGCCTGGGCAAAGAGCTCTTTGCCCGTGCCCGGTTCTCCGGCGAGCAGAACACTGACATCACTTTGGGCCGCTTGTCCGACCAGTTCCAGACAGCTTTTAATTTGAGGGCTATGGCCGATAATTTTTTCCCGATTTAACAGATGGAGAAGTTTTTTTTCTTTCCTGGCCGCCCTGTATTCCAGGGCCCTTGTAAGCAATAATCTAATGGTCTGAGTGGCAAAGGGTTTTTGCAGGTAGTCCCAGGCCCCGTTCTTTAAAGCCAGTTCAGCCCCTTCCGGATTCCCTAAAGCGGTAATGATGATGACTTCCGGCTGAGAAGGGGTTTTGACGATTTCCGGTAATAAATCCAATCCGCTTCCGTCAGGCATCATCACGTCCAGAAAGACCACATCAAACGATCCGGAAATGACCGCTTCCCGACCGCTTTTCAGATCATGGGCACAGCTCGGTTCATGGCCATCTCCTTTTACTATGGCGGAGAGGGTGTAGCGTATACCTTCTTCATCATCAATGATTAAAATCTTGGCCATTTAGTCATCCTTGATATTTGAAACTGGAAACTGGAAACTTGTAAATACAGTTTTTAATTTGTACTTTTGATGAAGGCATTGAGTTTCGGACCCAGTTCATCTATAAT
>Ga0233425_10007381_pt1 | contig 15495 bp, 5 predicted proteins | sample Watercolumn_Towu_2_FD_181712 | JGI IMG/M metagenome (GOLD analysis project Ga0233425, IMG submission 181712) | Freshwater microbial communities from Lake Towuti, South Sulawesi, Indonesia - Watercolumn_Towuti2014_140_MG | ecosystem: Environmental > Aquatic > Freshwater > Lake | place: Indonesia...
AAACTGGGACAATCCCCGGGCGCAGCGGCCCGCTGGTCACGATCCTCCCCGGCTCGCGGACGCAAGAGGTCACGGGCAATCTCCGCTGGTTTCTCAAGGCGGCGGCGGCGGTCCGTCAGGCGGTGCCGGACGTGCGGTTCGCGATGGCCGCCTTCAAGCCGCACCAGGCCGAGTGGGCGCGGCGGCAAGTGGCCGCCAGCGGTCTGCCGATCGAAGTCCACACGGGCCGCACGCCGGAACTCATGGCGGCGGCCGATTGCTGCATGGCCGTTTCCGGTTCGGTCTCGCTGGAACTGCTCTACCACACGAAGCCGACGGTGATCCTCTATTGGATCAGCCGGACGGCGTATTTCGTACAGAAGTTCTTCCGCAAGGTGAAGTACATCACGCTGGTAAACCTGCTGACGGCCGACGAGTTGTATCCGCAGGATCTCACGCCGTTCGATCCGTCGCAGCCGGACGCCGAGAAGGTGTTGTTTCCCGAGTATCTCACGTGCGAGGACAAGTCGTCGCAGATTGCGGCGCACGCCATCGAGTGGCTCCGTGATCCGGCGCGGCGCGCGGCGAAGGTCGCGCAGTTGGCGGAGTTGAAGGCCCGCGTGGCGCACGGCGGGGCATCGGCTCGCGCGGCGGAGTACATTCTCAACGTCCTCTTGGGCCGGCGGATTGCCCCGTCGTACTCGTCACGCTCCGCGTGACGGTCCCTCACGCGGAGCGTGAGGAGTACAGCACGCGGCGGATTTCTTCGGCCAGGGCCTGCACGCGATAGGGTTTTTGCACAAAGCCGGCCAGTCCGCCGCCGCCAAACTGCCGCGTGGCTTCGGTTTCGTCGTAGCCGCTGATCAGCACGACCTTCACGTCGGGCCTGATCTGCCGCATGGCCTGGAACGCGGCCAGCCCGTCCATCTTGGGCATGGTCAAGTCGAGGACGACGCAGGCGATCTCGCCGGCGTGCTCTTGAAACACGCGTACCGCCTCCTCGCCGTCCGCGGCCACGAGCACCTGGAAGCCGAAGGCCGCCAGGACTGCCTGGCAGGCCGCGCGGGCCATTTCGTCGTCGTCGGCCATGAGCACCGTGCCGGCGAAGGTCGGTGGCGGAGCTTCGGACCGCGGCGGTGCGGGCAACGGCTCTCCATCGGCGGCGGCGCCCGAAGCTGCCGCGGGGAACAAGACGCGGACGGTCGTTCCCGACCCCACCGCGCTGTCGACGAAGATCGCCCCGCGGTGTCCGCGGACGATCCCCAACACGGCCGACATCCCCAGGCCGCGGCCCGTGAACTTCGTGCTGAAGAACGGGTCGAAGAGCCGCTGCTGGGTCTCGGCGTCCATGCCGCAACCGGTATCGGCCACTTCAAGAAACACAAACTCCCCGGCGGGCGGCTTCTCTTCGATGCGGCTAGCCGCCAACGCGGCATCGTCGCAGCGCGCAAAGCCCGTGTGCAGCGATACGACTCCCGGCCGCTCTCCCAGGGCTTCGGCGGCATTGGTGATCAGGTTCATCACGACCTGCTGCAACTGGCCGGGGTCGGCCGCGACCGCCGGCAGGCCGTCGCCGAGGTCGAGCCGCAGCTCGGCATCCTTGGCAATGCAGGCGTGCAGCAGATTGAAGTTCTCCGCGACCACTTCATTCAGGTCGACGCGGCGGATGAGGAGATGCCCCTTGCCCGCATAGGTGAGCATCTGCCGGGTCAGGTCGGCGGCCCTGGAGGCGGCCCGCAAAGACTGCTCGACGTGCGGCAGCGCGGGCGAGGCGGCCGGGAGGCGCTGCTTCGCCAGATCGACGTTGGCGACGACGGCGCTCAGCAGATTGTTGAAGTCGTGGGCGATGCCGCCGGCCAGCAGGCCCAGGCTCTCCAACTTCTGGGCGTGCAGAACCTCTGCCTCCAACCGTCGCTTTTCCTCTTCGGAGCGTTTCCGGTCGGTGATGTCGGCCAGGCAGAGCAGGAGCATATCCTGGCCGGCGCTGCGGATGCGGGCGGTGGAGCCCAACAGGGTGACCGTGCGCGTCTGCCCGCCGAGCACCAGCGTCGTTTCGTATTCGATACCGGTATGGCTCTTGCCGGTCTGCACCGTATCGAGCATGGCCAGGCGAAGCGCGCAGTGCGTGCAGTTCGGGCCGAAGCCGCAGCCGCGGGGATCGTCCAGCGCCCGGATGCAACCCAAGATGCCGCAGACGCGGCCGTGGACCAACTCCGTCTGCGGCTTGCCCACAAACTCCGCCAGGGCGCGGTTGACGTACTGCACCTCGCGGTCGGCGCTGAGCACGCACATCATCACAGGGGCGTGGTCGTAGATGGCCTGCAGCTCGGTTTGACTCTCCAGCAGTGCCGTTTCCGCCCGCTTGCGGTCGGTGATATCGGCGAAGATGCAAGCGAACTGGCGGGGCGCGGGACGGAAGGCGGTGACCAGGAAGTGCTTGCCCAGGCCCGCGTGGAAGTTCTCGAAGAAGGCCGGCTCACCGGTCAGCGCCACGCGGCCGTAGGTCTCGATCCAGTGGGCCTCGGTCTGCGGCAGCACTTCCCGCACGGTCCGGCCCACGACGGCCGCAGCAGTCAGTCCGGTCATCCGCTCGAACGCGGGATTGACCGCTAGGAACCGGTAGTCGACCGGCCGCCCTTCTGAATCGCAGAGGATTTCGTGCAGGGCGAAGCCGTCGAGCATCTCGCGGAAGATCGTCTGGTAGTCCCGTTCCGCCTGGCGATGCGCCGTGATGTCGCGGCTGATGGAGAGGACCGACCGCACGTTACCCGCCGCGTCGCGCTCGGGCACGAGCCGCCAGTTGAAGACCATCGGTCCGCGCGGCCCCTCGAACGAGAACTCCGTTTCGTGCGGCGTGCCGCCGTCGAAGACGCGGCGGATCACGTCCTCCCAGAAATCGCACAGGCGCCGCGGGAAGCCCAACTCGCGGTGCGTGCGGCCGAGGAATTGCTGCGACGGAATGCCGCTGACCGCCTCCGCGTTGTCGGAGACGAACAGATGCCGGCCGTCGCGGTCGAACCGCATCACGACGTCGGGCATGGCTTGAACCAGCGCCCGGTGTTCCGCTTCGCTGGCCCGGAGGGCCACTTCGGCCTGCCGCTGCTCCGTGACATCTTCGCCCGCGCTCAGCGTGCCGACGATGCGGTTCTGCTCGTCCCGCAAGAGGACGTTGTGCCAGGCGATCTGCCGCAATTGGCCATCGCGGGTGCGGATGGGGTTCTCGAAGTGCTCCACCGCCTCGACTTCACCGGCGATCAGCCGCAGGAAGTACGGATACACCTGCTCCGTTCCGTCCGGTTGCGGGAGGCAGGTCGAGAACCACGGTTGGCCGATAAGTTCCCCTTCGCCGTAACCGAGGAGCCGGCAGCCCTTGCCGTTCAGCAGCGTGATGCGACCCTCGCAGTCGAGGGCCAACACCACGGCCTCGACCGTATCCAGGTAGCGCTGTGCGCGGTCCCGTTCGCGGCGCAGCGACTCTTCCATCTGCCGACGTGCAGTATCGTCGCGGACCAGCGTCAAGAAGCACTTCTGGCCGTGGAGGCGGACGGCCGAGACCACGATCTCCACGGGAAACTCGCTGCCATCCTTGCGGCGATGCACCGATTCCAGCCGCAGCGGCGTTCCGCCCGCCAGCAGTTGGCTATCGCGGGCAAACCGCTGGCGGTCCACCGTCGGATCGACGTCGAAAACCGCGAGCCGGAGCATTTCCTCGCGCGTATAGCCGAGTTGCGCGAGGGTGGCGGCATTTACGTCGAGGTAACGGCCTTCGCGGTCCACCAGTTCCATGCCGTCGCCCGCCTGCTCGACCAGCGTGCGGAACCGCTCTTCGCTCTCGCGCAGGGTCTCCTCGACGCGCCGGCGGTCCGTGATGTCGCGGGCCACGCCGAACAGGCCGGTCACGTTGCCGTCGGCACCAAGCACCGGTCCCTTGGTGGAGAGGAACGTCCGCTGCACGCCGTCGGCCGTCGTGACGTGCTCTTCGTAGGTCGCGGTCTTGCCCTCCGCCATCACGGCACGGTCGCCATCCATCACCGTGCGGGCCTCGTCGGGGGGGAAGAGGAACGTGTCGTCGTGGCCAAGGACGTCTTTCGGCGGCTTGCCGACGAAGCCGGCCGCCGCGCGGTTGAACAGAAGATAGCGCCCCTGCAAGTCCTTCAAGTAGACGGCGTCCGAAGTCCCTTCCACCACGGCCTGCATGCGTTGCTGGCTCTCGCGCAGCGCCTCGTCGCTCCGCAGCTTGGCGATTCCCACGGCCAGGTAGCCGGCCAACCGCTCCCAGAGGGCAATGCTCTCAGGCGTGAACATCCCGCGGCGGCGGTCGTTCAATTGCAGCAGGCCCAGCCCCTCCTCGCCGACGTGCAGCGGGATCAGGGCCACCGACTCGTAGCCTTCGCCGTTGCAGCGGTTCCGCGTGCGGGCCTGGCGGTCGGCCTCCGTCGTGCTGGCCAGCAGTTCCGTCGTGCAGTTTGTCCAGAAGCTGCCGCGCGGCGTGAAGAACGGCTTGGCCGGGTCGAACCGCCCGCAGATCACGTTGCCGCACATGCACTCGATGACCGGATTGCCGACGTCGTCGCGGACGATCTGGCCGTTCAGGTCGCGCTGACAGAGGTGGTTCTCCAGTTTCACGAACTCGGGCGGAAAGCCGCGGGCCTCGTAGTACGGATAGTCCTCACCGTTGCGAAGCCGGATCCCGATGGCTTCGCAGCCCAACTGCTCGCGGAAGAACGTCACCGCGGAATGGATCAACTCCCGCGTGCTGCGGCTGGCGTTGACGAACCGCAGCAACTCCTCGGCAATCTCATGCTGGCGATTCAACGCCGCAAAGGGGTCGGGAGTCTTTCGTGCGTCTTGCGTCATGCTTCGGCCTCAGCATTCCATCGATCCATCTTCGCCGCTCATTCTAATCGCCCGAGTCACGGGCCCGCAACCCTCACCGCTCCGTCTACGTCAAACACGATCACGCTGGCGATCTTATCGGGCGCCTGCGCAGGCACTTCGACGACGATTTGCTTTTCGGCCACGGTGACGGCAAGCGGTTGCCTGCCGGCCAGGAGCGACGCTTTCACCGGCTTGGCCGTAACCAGAGGGACCGCGAGCTTCCTATCGGCCGGCCAGTCGAAGACGTGCAAGTAGAGCCGCGTCGTGCTGTCGGGCGGTTTCTTCTGCGTGGCGCGCCCCCACGGCAACTTGGCGAACGGGCTGGCCGAGGTGCCGTAGATCGACTCGCCGTTGACCTTCATCCACGCGCCGATCGCCTGCATCGACTTGACGCTCTCTTCCGGCACGCTGCCGTCCCCCTTGGGGCCGATGTTCAGCAGGTAGTTGCCCCCTTTGCTGGCGATGTCGATCAGGTTGCGGATCAGTACGGCGTCCGTTTTCCAGGCGTGGTCGTGAGCACTGAAGCCCCAGGTGGTGTTCATCGTCATGCAGGTTTCCCAATCCACGCCCGGCATCCCGGTGGCCGGGATGTGCTGCTCGGGCGTGATGAAGTCGCCGTATCGCGGGTCGAGCCGCGGGGCGATGGCGGCCGTGCCCATGCCGGTAAAGCCGGCCTCGGGAATGCGGTACAGCCGGTTGTTCATGATGACGGCCGGCTGTTTCGCGCGGACCAGCTTCATCAGGTCCGTAGCCCGCCAGGCCGCGTCGCCCTGGAAGTCCTGCGAACTGTAGTCCCACCAGAGGATGTCGACCGGGCCGTAGTTTGACACCAGTTCCTGGACCTCGCCGTGCAGATACTCGACGTACTTCGCGTGGTCGCGCTTGCCGTTGGGATAGGGCTTGCCGAGCAACGGGTGCGGCAGTTGCTTCGACAGTTCGTAGGCGTACTGGTCGTGGTGCCAGTCGATAACCGAGTGGTAGAAGCCCACGCGGAGCCCCTCGGCCCGCAGGGCGGCGACGATCTCGCCAACGAGGTCGCGCTTCAGCACCGAGCCGGCGTCGAAGTCGCTCACCTTCGAGTCGTGCAGGGCGAAGCCGTCGTGGTGCTTGGTGGTGAAGACCACGTAACGGCAGCCGGCCTGCTTGGCCAGCGCGGCCCATTGCTTGGCGAAGTCGGGCGACGGCTTGAAGAGCGGGACAGCCCGCTCGGCGTAGGCGCCCGTGTCGGCCTTCACACGCTGTTGGATCCACTCCATGCCGCCCGACTTGCCCACGGGCTTGCCTTCCCACGTGCCGGCCAGCCCGGAATAAAGTCCCCAATGGACGAACATCCCGAAGCGGGCCTCGCGCCACCACGCCATGCGCGCGTCGCGGTCGGGGCTCTTCGCCGGCGCGGACTCGGCAGCGCGGACTGCCACGTGGCCCAAGAGAATACCAACTACCGCCGTCACCGCAATCGCTACCCTATGCATAGACGTTCTCCCGTATGGTTGCCTTTCGCTCCGCGAAAGTGGCGTTGCCTTCGCGGACCGGAAGGCGACTCTCGTTTCCGCGGCGGCCCTAAGAATACCCGAAACCGTGGCCGGAGGCCATAACTCAAGCGTGCGCGGATGCCTGGCTCCAGCGTTGCGCGGCGGCGCGAAACGCGGCCTCATGGTCCGGCCAGTCGTGCAGGACTGCGGGGTCGAAGTCGGCACCGCACGGCCAAACGACCGTATGGACCTCGGGATCGAGACGGACGCGGGCGAACTCCGCCGCGTCGTGCAGCGGGCCGTACAACTCGCCTTCCAGGATGGGCTCAAAATCGATCGTGCGCGTCAGGACGTCGTTGAACCGCAGTCGCAGCGCGTATGGGCCGACGACCTCGAACGACGTGATTCGATAGAGGGGGTGTTCCATGTCAAAACCTCATTGCAGGTTCCCATCGAACTCCAGCGTCTCTCCCGGTTTCGCGGCAACGTCGATGATCTTCTCCCCATAGCGAAGCTTGCATTTCTGCCCGCTTACGCTCCGCAGGGTGGCGTCCGTGAGCTTGGCGTCTTTCCACGTCATATCGACCACGAAGCCGCCGCGGGCGCGAAGGCCCTTCACGCTCCCGGTCGGCCATGCCTTGGGGAGCGCGGGCAACAAATGGATGACGTACGGCCCGGCGCGGTCTTCGGGCTTCGCGGTGTCGGGCTGGCGGATGCGGGCGTGGCTCTGCAGGAGCATTTCGGCGATGCCTGCGGTAGCGCCGAAGTTGCCGTCGATTTGGAAAGGCGGATGGGCGTCGAAGAGATTGGGATAGGTGCCGCCGCCGTTGCCGTAGTTGACCGTCTTGCCGCCCACGACGCGAAGCTGGTTGCGGAGCATCTTGTAGGCGTGGTCGCCGTCGAGCAGCCGCGCCCAGAAGTTGATCTTCCAGGCCATCGACCAGCCGGTGCCGCCGTCGCCGCGGGCGGTGAGCGAGACCTTCGCCGCCTCGGCCAGTTTGGGCGTGGTTTCGGGCGAAATCTGCCGGCCGGGGTGCAGCCCGAAGAGGTGCGACACGTGCCGGTGCGTGTTCTTCGGATCGTCGCGGTCGGTCATCCACTCCTGCAACTGCCCCCACTTGCCGATCTTCGGCCCGACCAGCTTCTCGCGCATCGCGGCGATCTTCTTGCGGTACGCCTCGTCGATGTCCAGGGCCTCCGAGGCCTCGATGTAGTTGGTAAACAAGTCCCAGACGAGCATCTGGTCGTAGGTCACGCCGGGCTCTTCCGGCCCTTGCTCGGGCGACCAGCCGTCGGGCGTGACCAGCGAGCCGTCGGGGAGGGCCGTGAGATGGTCTTCCCAGAACTCGCAGACCTCCTTGAGGATCGGGTAGGCCAGATTCCTCAGATACTGCTTGTCCTGGCCGAAGGCGTAGAACTCCCAGAGGTGTTGGCAGTACCACGCACTGCCCGGCGGGTTCCACTTCCAACTCGCCCCGCCGAAGATGTTATTCTCGGTCTGCACGGTCCACCCGCGGGCTTTGTACTTCTCCTTGGTGGCCGCAGTGCGGACCTTGCGGAGGCTGTCTACATACCGGATGAACGCCTTGTGACATTCGGGCAGATTCGTTGTTTCTGCCGGCCAGTAATTCATCTCGACGTTGATGTTCGAATGGTAATCGCACCGCCACGGCGGCGAATTGCTGTTGTTCCACAGCCCTTGCAGATTGGCCGGCAGGGTGCCGGAGCGCGAAGAGCTGATCAACAGATAGCGGCCGTATTGGAAGTAGAGAACCTCCAGGCCCGGGTCTTTTGCACCCTCGCGGTAGGCCGCCAGGCGTTCGTTTGTGGATTGCAGATTGGTCTTGGTGTCACTCGGGCCAAGGTCGAGTTGTACGCGGAGGAAGAGCCGTTGGAAGTCGGCGGTATGGGCGGCCGACAGGGTTTTGTACGGTTTAGCGGCTGCGGCGTCGATTTGTTTCGTAACGCGGTCGTGCGGCGGCTCGCCCCGCCAGCCCTTGTCGGAATCGGGCAAGTAGTCGGTGCCGGCGGCCAGGAGGATCGTCACGCTGTCGGCGCCGGCGAAGGAAACCGTTTGCTTTTCCGCGTCGGTTTGCAGCTTCCCGCCCTCGCACAGCACGAGCACTTGCGATTCGTACTTCAGCCCGTTGCTGAGTGTTCCTGCGGCGGTCAGGCGATTCTTGTCGGCGACGACGTTGGCCTTGTGCGCATCGGTCATGCGGACGCTGCCCGTGTGGCTGCCCGGCTTGTCAGCCGTCAGCCGCAGGACGAGCACCTCGTCGGGCCGGCTGCAAAAGCAATCGCGGCGATACTTGACGCCCCCGCTGAGATAGGTGACCAAGTGCTCCGCGGTGAAGAGGTCCAAGGAGCGTGCATAGACTTGCGGCGACTCGTGATCGAGATCGACGAACAGGTCGCCGAATGCCTGGTACGCGCCGGTGTCCTTTTCATCGCCCGTCCAGAGGCTGTTCTCGTTGAACTGGATGTGCTCTGTCTTGACTGTGCCGAAGATCATGCCGCCCAAGCGTCCGTTGCCGACGGGCAGGGCCTCGGTCATCCAATCCTCGGCCGGCCGGTAATACTTGAGCGCCAGTTCCGGGGCGTGGTGCGCGGCCTCCCGCTCGTCCTCGGCTGGAGCCGTACGCACCAAAGCCAGAACGCAACCGAATGCTACGAGGACTGTCGAGAGCCGAAATCGGACGAACATTGGGATTTCTCCGCAGAGGGCAACAACGGCGGAAGCAGCACGGGACGGCGGGTTACCACACACTCGGGGCATTTCCCCAAGACGCAGCCGGTTTCAATAATATGGCCGATTGTCGAGCCGGCAGCAACACACGTCGCCAATCCGGTCGAAAACGGCGTAAATCGGCAAGAAATGGCTTGCAGCCGCCCCCGGGCAGGCGGTATAAGAAGAGTACGGGGAACCGGACGGAGGTGAGGGATACTATGCGCAAGGGTGGTTCTTCTCCCAGGACGGGGCGGCACTCCCGAACGTCGCCGCGGGGCTTTCGCGGCGCGCCGCGGCGGATCGCGCGCCGCCTGACGATCGAGCCGCTGGAAGAGCGACTGAGCCTCAGCGCCGAGGCGGCCATTGACTACCTGCTGTCGCATCCGGCGACCGTCGCCTGGGAGAGCAGCCCGTGGCTGACCGACGACGAGTTGGCGCCCATGCCGTCGGAACTGCCCGACGGCGTGCTGGGGGCCACGCCCGGGGTGAGCAGCCCGAATCTGGTCTACACGCCGCCCGTCTACACTACACTGGCCAACGGCATGCCGAGTTTGCACAGCCGGCTCGGTGCGCCGGCAACCATCTTCCTCGATTTCGATGGCGACGCGACCACCAGCACCGATCCCTACGACGAGGATGGCACTCCGGCCACCTTCAACACGACCGAGGCCAACAACATCGCCGAGGCCTGGCGGCAGATGTCGCTGTATTACGCCCTGTTCGACGTCGACGTGACGACGATCCAGCCCAACGTGAGCACCACGCGCACGGCATGGGAGGCGGTGGGCAACAACATCTCCGGCGGCTACAGCTACGTGGGCGTGTTCCCCAACACGTACCCCCGGTCGTTCAACCAGAGCAGCGACGCCCGCGGGCGCGTCTCGGGCATCGCCCACGAAATCGGCCACAACTTCGGCAACGGCCACCAGGCGGAGTTCGACTGGCTGGGCAATTTGACCCGCGAATACGCCCTGGCCACCGACACGCTGCACGGCCCGCTGATGGGCGTCGATTACGACGGCTTCGTCCACAAGTGGACGTGGGGCCATCCCTCCAGTTCGCCCACCAACTTGCAGGACGACATGGCCGTGATCGCCAACAAGATCAAGGCCGCGCCGGGCTATACGGGCGACGGCTACGCTCCCGACGGTCACGGCGGCACGATCGCGGCGGCCACGGCACTCAGCACCAGCGGCGTCGCCCAATACGCCACCGGCATCATCGAGCGGCTCACCGACATCGACGCCTTCTCGTTCGCCAGTTCCGGCGGACGCTACTCGATCTTCGTCACGCGCGACGCCCCCTCGGGCGTCGATACGACCTTGTCGATCTACGACGGCGGCGGCGTGTTGCTGGCCTCGCAGGACGGCGACCCGGCCGCCGTGCCCCTGACGGACGTCTACGACTCGGCAATCAGCATCGATCTGCCCGCCGGCACGTACTACGCGCTCGTGGGCAGCCACGGCAACTACTCCGACCAGGGGCAGTACAAGATTCTCGTCACGCCGCTGCCCAGCGGTTGGTCGGCGCGGGAGGTCGGCTTCGTCGGCAAGAACGTCGGCCCCGGTTACGTTAGCTACGATGCGGCGGCTTCAACGTTCACCGTAGTCGCCTCGGGCAGCGACATCTGGGGCTCGTCCGACAGCTTGGTCTACGCCTACCAGACGCTCCAGGGCGACGGCACGATCATCGCCCGCGTGGCCTCGATGGACAACACCGCGGCCTGGGCCAAGGCGGGCGTGATGATCCGCGAAAGCCTGGCCAATAACTCCAAAGACGTAGCGATAATCATGTCGCCGCAGAACGGCCCACAGATGCTCTGGCGGAGCAGCACCGGCGGCAGCACGTCGAGTTCCAACGGCACGGCTGCCGCCTTCACGCCTACGTGGGTCAGGTTGGTCCGCAGCGGCAACACCTTCACCGGCTACACGTCGTCCAACGGCACGACGTGGACGCAACGCTCCCAGGTCACGGTGAGCATGAACGCCACCGTCTACATCGGCCTGGCTACCTGCTCGCTCGACCAGAGCAACGTGAACGTGGCCACGTTCACCGACGTGACGGTGACGGGCAATCTGAACCCCGGCCCGACGCTCAACGCCCTGGCGGCGCCCGCCAGCTTGGCCGTGACCGGCGTTGCCGCTTCGTCCGTCGCCTTGTCGTGGAGCGACGTGCCCGGCAGCACCGGCTTCAAGATCGAGCGGTCCAGCGACGGCGTCGAGTTCGTGCAGGCCGGCACGGTGGCCGCGGGCGTCACGACGTACAGCGACACGGGCCTGTCGGGCTATCAGCGCTACTTTTACCGCGTGCGCGCGACGGATGCGGCCGGCGTCTCCGTGCCCTCGGCCGTCGTCAACGCGACCACCCGCGCCGACGCCGTGCGGAACTTCAAAATCACTTCCTGGAATACCACGCAACTGATCCTCAACTGGACCGAGGCCAGTGGCGAGACCGGCTACCGCATCGAGCGCTCGGCCGACGGCGTGACGGGCTGGACGACGGTTACGACGCTCAACACCAAGAACATCCCCAGCTATACGCAAAGCGGCCTGACGGCGGCCACCACGTACTATTACCGCGTGGTGACGCTCGATGCCACCGGCGACGCGGCCACATCGGCCGTGGTAGCCGCCAGCACGCGGCTGGCGGCCGTCACCGGCACGGCCTTCACCAACAAGGCCGCCAACCAGATGGCCATCAGTTGGAGCGCCACCACCGGGGCCACGGGTTACCGCATCGAGCGCTCGACCGACGGCACGACGTTCTCCACGTTGACCACCGTGGGCAGCGTCACCAGCTATGCCGACAATTCCGTCTCGCCGCTGGGCGAGTATTACTACCGAGTGGTTGCGCTGAACGCGCTGTCGGAGAGCGTCTCGGGGACGGCCACGATCTTCGCCGCCACGCCGGCCGCCGCGGCGCTGCCCAGTCCATGGCTCTCGGCCGACATTGGTTCGGTAGCCGGCACGGGCGCGGCGGGCTACAGTGGCGGCGTCTATACGGCCATCGGCGCCGGCAGCGATATCTCCGGCACTGCCGACCAGTTCCGCTACATCTACCAACCGTTAAACGGCGACGGCTCGCTCACTCTCCGCGTGGCCTCGCAAGAGAATACGGCCGCCGGTGCTAAGGCCGGCGTGATGATCCGCGAAACGCTCAATGCCAACGCCCGCAATGCCTTCTGTCTGGTGACGCCCACCAACGGCACGGCTTTCCAGTACCGCACGACGGCCGGCGGCAGCACGACCAGCGTCGCCGGCCCCTCCTCCGCCGCGCCCTATTGGCTCCGGATCACCCGCAGCGGCAACACGTTCACCGCCGCGGTCTCCGCCGACAACGTCACTTGGACTACCATCGGCAGCCAAACGATCACGATGGGAAGCAGCGTGTTCATCGGCATGGCGGCCGACGCCAATACGAGCACTACGCTGAACCGCGCCACGTTCGACAACCTCGCGTCGTCGATCAACACGCCGCCCACGATCGCCTCGCCCGCCACGGCCACGCTCAATGCCGACAATAAGACGGTCGCCCTGGCGGTCCTGGGGGCCGACAACGACGGCGAGCCCGGGCTGACGTACACCTGGGCGGCCACCACGATCCCCAGCGGGGCGACCGCGCCCACGTTCACCGTCAACGGCACGAACGCCGCGAAGAACGCGACCGCCACACTGTTCAAGGCGGGCGCCTACACCTTCAGCGTGACCATCGCCGACGCCTTCAACGCCACCGTCGTCGGCACGGTCGATATCACGGTCAACCAGGTGGCCACCGGCATCGCGGTCAGTCCGGCCACGGCGAACGTTTTGGCCGGCGCGACGCAGCAGTTTACCGCCGCGGCGACCGATCAGTTCGGCGCGGCCATGCCGACGCAACCGACGTTCACCTGGAGCACGACCGTCGGCACGATCAGTTCGGGCGGATTGCTTACCGCCCCGAGCCGCGGCGGAACCGGGAGCGTCACTGCCACAGCCGGCGCGGCCAGCGGCACGGCGGCCGTGCAGGTCTTTCAGCGGGTCGTGACTTCCACGCCCGTCGACACCACAGTCCGCAAGGACAACCCCGACACCAGCTACGCCCAGGCCACGTCGATCAAGGTCGATGGCGATACTACCAACTCGCTGGGACTGCCCGCGCACGGGTTGCTGCGGTTCAACAACCTGTTCGGCACGGGCGTCAACCAGATCCCGCCCGGTGCGACTATCGTTAGCGCTACGTTGCAGGTGCGAGTTACGAACAACGGCGATCCGTTGGAGTTCCACCGCATGGCACAGGCGTGGCAGGATACGGCCACCTGGAATTCGATGGTCAATGGGATACAGGCGGACGGGGTAGAAGCGATCGCTGCGGCCGACTTGACGACATCGGCTGTCGGCACGGGCACGCGGACCTTTACCCTGACGACCTCCGTGCAAATCTGGTCGGACAATCCGGCCGGCAACTTCGGCTGGGCCATCCTGCCCGTACTCGGGAAGACCGATGGCGTCGATTTTGATTCGGCCGAGGGGACGACGTCGCCGGCCACGCCGCCGAAGCTGACCGTCGATTACATCCCGCGGCCATCGGTGGCCGGGCGCTACGTGTTCTACAACGCCTCGGCGTTCGACGGCGGCAATCCGGCGGCCACTGCGGCAGACGACGCGGCCATCGCCAGCGACAAGCAGGCGCTCTTGCCCGGCGGCACGGCGACCTTCGCCAACTACACCAACTACACCCGCGGCATCAACGGCGTCATGGTCGATCTGGCCTACGCGGCCAATGCGACGGCCGTTACCGCGGCCGATTTCGCCTTCGCCGTCGGCAACGACAACAGCCCCAGCGGCTGGACGGCCGCGCCTGCGCCCGCGAGCGTCACGGTGCGCTCCGGCGCCGGCACGGGCGGGAGCGACCGCGTCACGATCGTCTGGGCCGACAACGCCATCCAAAACAAGTGGTTGCAGGTCAAGGTGCTGGCCACGTCCCGTACCGGCCTGGCGGCCGACGACGTCTTCTACTTCGGCAACGCGGTCGGCGAAACCGGCAACGACGCAACCAACACCCTGCGGCTGGTCGATTCGCAGGACGAAGCGGCCGTGCGGAGCAACAAGACCGGTTTCGCGCCCGCGGCGATCACCAACGCCTACGACTTCAACCGCGACCGCCGCGTGAGCGCCGGCGACGAACTGACCGCCCGCTACCAGGCCACCACGCCGGCCACTTCACTGAAACTCATTGCGCCAGCCACGGCCGCCGCGGCGCTGATGGCGTCGGCCGAGCCGGCTGCCGCCGACACGGGTGCCACTGGCGTCTCGCCAGTGCTTGCCGAGTCGCCGAGTGGCACGGCCGTCCCGGGCGAAATCCTGGCCGAAGCCCCTTCACGGCCAACACGTTTGCGGCACACCTCAAGTGTGTCTTCGTTTGCCGCCGCACACGATGCGGTGCTCACCGCCGCAACAACCTCCGCCGACGGCCCGACCCTCTGGACGCCGGAGTGGTTCTGGTGGTACGATGACGGCCAAGTCGGTTCCGCGAAGTCCCCGGCGAAACGCCTGCGGACATTGGAACCGGCCGCCGACCGGCAATAGCCCGCATCGTCCTCCCTGTAGGACGGAGTCTTACTCCGTCCAGAAACAGACGGAGTGGGACTCCGTCCTACCGACAGACGGAGTGAAACTCCGTCCTACGGCCGACCTTGAGCGGAATTACTATGCCCCCTTCCCAACGCTTTCTCCGGCGGGAGTTCCTCGCCCGCACCGCCGCTGCTGCCGCTGCCAGCGCATTGGCCGCGCCCGTCATCATCCCTGCATCCGTTCTGGGCGCCGACGGCGCACCGCCGCCGAGCCAGCGGATCGCCGTCGGCCTGATCGGCAAGGGCGTGATGGGCTCGGTCCACTTGCAGACCCTTCTGAACGAGCCGCGGGTGCAAGTCCTCGCCGTTTGTGACGTCGACCGCCAGCGCCGCGACGCCGCCAAACAGGCGGTCGATGAGCGCTATGCCGCCGCTCCCGCCGCCGGCTGCCCGGCCTATAACGACTACCGCGAGTTGCTCGCCCGCGACGACATCGACGCGGTCATGATCGCCACGCCCGACCATTGGCACGCCCTCCAGTCCGTCGATGCGGCCAAGGCCGGCAAAGACGTCTACTGCGAGAAGCCCATCTCGATGACCATCCGCGAAGGGCGGCGCGTGGTCGACGCGGTCCGCCGTTACGGCCGCGTGTTCCAGACCGGCACGCAGTACCGCTCGAACCCCACGATCCGCAAGGTCTGCCAGTTCGTCCGCGACGGCGGCCTGGGCAAGATCAAATCGGTCTTCACGCCGTTCAACGCGCTCGGCGGCTGGATCGGCGGGGCGCGGTTTCAGCACGTCGCCCAGGTGATGAACGCGGCGGTCTGCGGCCGATCGTACGTGCCGTTGGAGTTCGCGATTCCCGCCGAGCCCGTGCCCGAGGGGCT
>Ga0233425_10007383_pt1 | contig 15492 bp, 16 predicted proteins | sample Watercolumn_Towu_2_FD_181712 | JGI IMG/M metagenome (GOLD analysis project Ga0233425, IMG submission 181712) | Freshwater microbial communities from Lake Towuti, South Sulawesi, Indonesia - Watercolumn_Towuti2014_140_MG | ecosystem: Environmental > Aquatic > Freshwater > Lake | place...
CCTGACATTCCTGTCCCTCAGGAACTTGAACTGCAAGCCAAGGAGTCCTATGTAGTTCAATCCGGGGCCGTCAGGACCGGCATCCTTACCCTGAGAGGACGAGTTGAGCTGAATTCTCTCATCAATTTCTTCCAGATGGCCATGCCTCGCGAACACTGGAAGTCAAAAGGGTATTTCCGGTATCAGCGCTCGGTGATGATTTTCGAAAAGCCCGACAAAGTCTGTGTGATTCGTCTCTATGAAGGAACCATTTATAGTTATGTCGAGATTTTTGTCACTCCTGCCAGCCCTTAGAGGGTGTCCAAAAAGCCTTTGGCAAATCTTCCTCGTCATTCCCGCGAAGGCGGGAATCCAGGATATTCCAAATTTTTCTGGACCCCCGCCTACGCGGGGGTGACGGTTGGAGGGACTTATTGGACATGCTCTTAGGGACTGTCCAAGAATTGAAGGCCTTTTTTTACCACGAAGACCACGAAGGACACGAAGTGTTTTCTTCGTGCACTTCGTGTCCTTCGTGGTCGGGAAAGAAGTTGGGGTGAGTGCATGTTGAAGGGAAAGTCGGTCCTCCTTGGTATCAGCGGCGGCATCGCCGCCTACAAAGCCGCGGAGCTGGTTAGGCTATTGGTGAGAGGCGGGGCAAACGTTCAGGTGGTGATGACCGCCAACGCTCAACACTTCATTACTCCGCTCACATTGCAGACGCTGTCAGGCAACCCTGTCGGGACTGATCTTTTCAACCGTGAGTACGAATCCCAGATCGGTCATATTCGCCTGGCACGAGCGCCCGATCTGGTGATACTGGCACCGGCCACCGCCAACCTCATCGCAAAGATGGCGGCTGGCATAGCCGACGATTATCTCACTACCATCCTGCTTGCCACTACGGCACCAGTCCTGATCTGTCCGGCCATGAACGTCAACATGTGGGAACACCCGATCACTCAAAGGAACCTGGATTCTCTCAGGGCCTTCAAATACTGCGTTTTGGGGCCGGAAGCGGGAGAACTCGCCTGTAAGGAGGAAGGAGCCGGCCGACTGGTCGATCTTTCGGCTATCCTGGAAACCGCAAAACGCTTGTTGACTCCTCCCAGCCTTGATGGCAAGCGCGTTCTCGTTAGTGCAGGCCCCACTTGGGAACCCTTTGACCCAGTGCGTTTCATCAGTAATCCCTCCACTGGGAAGATGGGATACGCTCTTGCCACGATAGCTTGTCGACGCGGTGCCCAGGTACATCTTGTCTCAGGCCCGGGTTTCCTGCCCATACCTCTCGGAGTCCATTTTCAACGGGTGACAACGGCTCACCAAATGAGAGACACCATTGTTGAGCACGCGCTGCAAATGGACGCCGTAATCATGGCCGCGGCTGTCAGCGACTATCGACCATTCCAGGTTGCTCCTCAAAAAATCAAAAAACTCCAGACCGAAGAACGCATCATCTTGACTAAGAACCCCGACATCTTAGGACATCTCGGCCAATTGAGGTCGGCCTCCCGACGGCCTATCCTGGTTGGCTTTGCCGCGGAAACGGAAAATCTCGTAGAGAACGCCACGGAAAAGCTTGCCAAAAAGAACCTCGACTTCATCGTGGCAAACAATCTTACTCAATCAGGGTCGGGATTTGCTTGTGATACCAACCAGGTAAAGATAATCGACCGTGCGGGGGACATCTCTGAGCTCCCAGCTTTGACCAAGGAGGAAGTTGCTGAGGAGGTTTTTGATCGTGTTGAAGCACTGTTGAGGTGCGTGGAGCCCTGATGGAGCCGACAATTAGGACAGGACGGGACATTCTGGATACTCTGAATCGTCTGAGGTGGTACCTGATCGACCTGCATATGAGCGGTGTTGAGTACCTGCCGATGAAACCGAAGCCCCTTCAAGCCGAGGCGCCCATCGAAGATGCTGGGAGCTTGTCCGAGAACTGCTTCAAGGACTATCCTGATCCGTGGGAGCGGCTTGCAGCCGCGACAGGCCTATCGCGGCTGCAAGCCGCTCCCACAAGAACGCCTAAACCCGGTATTCTCGGACCGCCTCCTGGAGCCCCTGGTCGAGTCAAGACGGAACAGGTGCTGACCGACATCAGGGAGGAAATTGGTGAGTGCACCCGTTGCAGACTGCATTCGAGCCGAACCAGGATTGTGTTCGGTGAAGGTTCACCTCAAGCCAGGCTGGTGTTCGTTGGGGAAGGTCCCGGGTTTGATGAGGACCAGCAGGGGCGGCCTTTTGTCGGCAGAGCAGGAAAACTTCTCGACAAGATGATCCAGGCCCTGGGTCTCGTACGTGAGGAAGTCTACATTGCCAATGTAGTCAAGTGCCGCCCCCCGAATAACAGGACGCCTCAGGATGATGAAATCGCGACGTGTTCGCCGTTCCTGGCTCGACAACTGGAGGCCATTGCCCCGCAGGTGATCTGTGCTTTGGGGGCCTGTGCCGCGCAAACGCTCCTTGCCGCTGCCAAGTCCATTTCGAGCCTGCGAAACAAGAAGCTCCTTTGGCGTGGAATACCGCTGGTTTGCACCTTTCATCCGGCCTATCTCCTTCGAAACCCATCTCAAAAATCTTCTACTTGGCAGGACCTGCTGATGGCTCACGAAATCCTGACCGGTACCCAGGAGGGGAATTGAATGAAGAAAAGCTTAAGGAAAAGGCGAAGGTTGTTTCCTGTGGGCATCCTGGCCGCCTGGATCATGGCATTTTTCGGCATGGTCTACGCCGATACAGGGCATATCAATGTGGTCCAGGTTCAGGACAGCATCAATCCGGGGGTCGAGGATTTCCTGCGATACGCCATCGATACTTCCCAGGAGGATGGTGCTGAATGCCTGATTTTTCTCCTGGACACCCCAGGAGGTTTGATGGCCTCCATGCGGGGCATCGCCCAAGCCATCCTGAACTCTCCAGTTCCCATCGTCGTCTATGTCTATCCAAGCGGGGCTCAGGCAGCTTCTGCAGGGGTATTCGTCACAGTTGCCGCTGACATTGCAGCCATGGCTCCCGGGACCAACATTGGTGCCGCTCATCCGGTTTCCATAGGGGGTGGTGATGTGCCCTCCACAATGAATGAAAAGGTCACCAACGATATGCTGGCTTTTGCGCGCAGTGTTGCGAGCCAACGAGGAAGAAACGCAGACTGGCTGGAAGACTCCATCCGCAAAAGCGTTTCCGTCACTGCTGAAGAAGCATACGCCCAAAATGTAATCGACCTAGTCGCAGAAGACCTCCCGACTCTGATCAAAAAACTCGATGGCTGGGAGATCGAAAGAAAAGGCTACACCAAGACACTACATACAGAGGGTCTCGAACAGCGGACCATCCAGCCCGGATGGCAGCATAAGGTCCTGAGGAGTATCAGCAATCCAAATATTGCCTACATATTGCTGATGATTGGATTGGCCGGACTCTACTTTGAACTTTCTCAACCGGGAGCCATCCTCCCCGGCGTGATTGGAGGCATTTCCCTCATCCTTGCCCTCTATGCCATGCAGACTCTGCCGGTTAACTACGCGGGGATTCTTTTCATTCTTTTAGCTGTGCTCTTCTTTATCCTGGAAATCAAAGTGGCGTCCTACGGGCTGCTAAGCTTTGCAGGAGTGCTCTGCCTTGTTCTCGGATCGCTCATGCTCTTTCGAGTTCCCGGTCATACCAGCAGTCTGGCCATGTCGGTCTTCATCCCGACGGTGGTTGTCATATCCGGTTTTTTTGTTGCCGTTGCAGCAGTTGCCTTTCGAGCACAGATGCGAAGACCTCAAACCGGGGCTGAGGCCCTGATCGGAATGATCGGAGAAGTGAAGAAGAACCTTGCTCCGGAGGGTCAGATATTCGTCAACGGCGAACTCTGGAATGCCGTAGCCGACGAAAGCCTGTTTGTGGGGGAGAAGGTTGAGGTAGTTTCCTTTGAGAATTTAAGGTTGAAAGTCAGAAGAATCGGTGCTAGAACGTAGTGAATTATTTCATTTGCGCCTCCTGTGGGGGAAGGCGGGAGAGGGGTGGAGGATATGCCTATATACGGGATTTCTCTGATTGTCATACTGGCGGTTCTGTTCTTGGCCAACGCCATAAGGATTCTCAATGAATACGAGCGTGGCGTCATCTTCCGGCTTGGGCGAGTGATTCGCGCCAAAGGCCCTGGCCTGATCATCCTCATCCCCTACGTCGACCGTATGCAGAGGGTTAGTTTGCGTTTGATAGCAACGGATGTTCCTCCCCAGGATGTCATCACCCGCGATAATGTCTCTGTGAAGGTCAGCGCCGTAATCTATTTTCGTGTGGTTGACCCGGTAAAGGCTATCGTGTCCGTCGAGAATTACCTCTATGCTACCAGCCAGTTGGCACAGACAACACTCAGAAGTGTTTGTGGTCAGGGTGAACTGGATGACCTCCTGTCGGAACGAGACAAGATCAATGCCCATATTCAAGAGATTCTTGACAGCCACACCGAACCCTGGGGAATTAAAGTCACGGTGGTTGAGGTCAAGCAGATCGACCTGCCCATCGAAATGCAGCGGGCCATGGCCAAGCAGGCGGAAGCCGAAAGGGAACGGCGAGCCAAGGTCATAGGCGCAGAAGGAGAGTTCCAGGCTGCATCGAAGTTGGCGCAAGCAGCCGAGATTATCCAGCAACACCCCATAGCTATCCAACTGCGCTATCTTCAAACGCTGCGCGAGATAGCCTCGGAAAACAACTCCACCACTCTCTTCCCCATACCTATAGATCTCTTTAAGCCCTTCATCTCCATGGCAGAGGTTTTCAAGAAGGGCCTGGAAAAGGGGCAAACCAAGGAGCAATCAGATGGGTAGTAAGAAGGAAAAGGAAAAGAAAGAAAAACCCCTCGAGAAGATGACCGCTAAAGAACTCCGCGAATTGGCACTCACATTGGAGGGCATTGTTGGTGTCCATGCCATGAACAAGAGTGAGCTAATAGCCTCCGTCAAAGAAGCCAGGGGAATCATTGATGAGAAGAGGACCGGCAAGACGGACGTCGATGTTCGATCCCTCAAGGCTAAGATCAAACAGCTCAAGGAAAAGAGATCCCTTGCCAAGGAAGCAGGAAATAATAAGCTCGTTGATGCTTTCAGAAGGCGAATCAGCAACCTAAAGAAGAAGACACGTCGGGTTGCCTGAGTGAATGAAAGGAGCTTTGTGAGCGGAAGGAGGCTGAATTTTATCAGGAGGGTTTAATGGAATTGAAGAAGAATGTAGTTGCGGCTATTTCATCGGCTTTGAATTTCTATATCCAAGCGGAACAGGAAGCAATGATTCTCGATGCTCTGCAACAGAGAGCGCTTGAGACAAGACCCTATCAACCGCTTAACCCTTACGCCATGGCAGGGCGCCAGGCCGCCATGGAAGCGAGGTGGATGTGGCAGATGCGTTTGGCTCGCTAAGCATTTACTAAGTGCCCTTTGCGGAAGATCCTGAAGCTGGCGCTGAACTGGGGTGAGTTGAGTGGAATCGCGCGAATGAAAAACGGAGAAGAGGAGAATAAGGGATGCAGAACAACAAATACCTTCATGGCACATCACTGATTGCAAAGCTCATTGATGATCCACCCCCTGCAGTGGACAACCCGATCAAAATCGGCGACTTGACCTTTCGTGATGGCCACCAATCACTTTTTGCCACCCGCGGTAGAACGGAAGACCTTCTACCCATCGCCGAAAAGATGAACCAAGTAGGGTATTGGTCGATGGAGGTTTGGGGCGGAGCAACCTTCGATACCATGCACCGCTTTTTGAATGAAGATCCCTGGGTGAGAATCCGGGAATTGAAGAAGGTCTTAACCAAGACCCCCATGATGATGCTTCTGCGTGGGCAGAACCTGGTAGGCTACCGAAACTACGCCGACGACTTTGCCGAGGCCTTCACGGAACGTGCAGCGGTCAACGGCATCGATGTCTTCCGCACCTTCGATGCGCTCAATGATTTCCGCAATTTTGAAACGGTTATCAAGCCCATCAAGAAGCTTGGGAAGCACTTCCAGGGAACCATCTGCTACTCCCTGACCGAACGGCGCATGGGCGGCCCGGTATACAATCTCGACTACTATGTCAAGAAAGCCAAGCAACTGGAGGACATGGGATCGGACACCATCTGCATCAAGGATATGGCTGGGCTCATTGCACCCTATGATGCTTACTATTTGGTCAAAGCACTGAAAGAGAACATCAAGCTCCCGATCCATCTCCACAGCCATTTCACTTCAGGGATGGCAGATCTGGCTCTTCTCAAGGCTATCGAAGCCGGGGTGGACATTATTGACACCTGCCTGTCTCCATGGGCCTACCGCAGCTCCCATCCGGCCATTGAACCGCTCGTTGTGGCGTTGCGAGGGACCAACCGCGATACCGGTTTCGACCTTCACTTGCTCGCCGAGTGTGGAGCGCACTTTGAAAAGATTTCACCCAAGTACCGTCATCTCCTCGATGACCGTATGTCCATCATCGACATCAATGTGCTCCTGCACCAGACACCGGGCGGCATGCTCTCCAACCTCATCAATCAGCTGCGGGAAATGGACGCTTCGGATCGGCTCAATGATGTGTTCGCAGCCCTGCCCCAGGTCCGAAAAGAGATGGGCCAGGTACCTCTGGTGACACCAACCAGCCAGATCGTCGGCATTCAGGCTGTCAACAACGTGCTCTTCGATACTCCGGATGAGCGCTACAAGATGATCTCGGCACAATCCAAAGACCTGTTCTATGGACTCTACGGTGAGACCCCTGTTCCACTGGACCCTGAAATCCAAAAGAAGGCGCTCAAGGGATACCCCAAGGGAGAGACCCCGATCACCTGCCGTCCGGGTGAAATCATCGAATCTGAGATGCCCAAGAACCAGGCGGAAACAAGAGGTTTGGCCAAGGACATCGACGATGTCATCATCTACGGCATGTACCCCATGACCGGCATGCGCTTTCTTAAATGGAAGTACGATATTGAGCCGGTCCCGCAGGAAGTCATGCCCAAGACGCTCGAAGACTGCGCACGTGAGGCGGAATTGATCAAGAAGGCCCTTGCAGGAAAGCTCGTCGAAAAGCAGGAAAAAGCGGTTCCCGAGAAGGGTCCCGGCATCCGCACGTTCAATGTCTTTGTTGATGGGGATTACTTCGAGGTTGATGTGGAACAGGTCGGCGGTGCTGCTCCGGTGATCACTTCAATCACTCCCGTTGCACAGCCTGTCGCCCCTGCTCCGGCCCCCGCCACCCCGAGACGTGCCGCGGCGCCCCCTCCGGCTGCTCCGAGACCTGCCACTGCGCCTGCTCCCAGGCCTGCGGCAGCCCCAGCTGCTACTCCTGCGGCGGCGCCTGCACCAGCTGCCCCGGTTGCCGGCGGCACGAAGATGGAAGCCCCCATGCCTGGCATGGTCATTCGCTATGAAGTGAAAGAGGGCGACACAGTGAAGGCCGGTGATGTCGTCATGGTCCTGGAAGCCATGAAGATGGAGAACTCTCTTACCAGCCCAACCTCTGGCGTGGTCAAGCAGATCTGCTGTCAGGCGGGTCAGAGTGTGCAAAAGGGAACGGTATTGGCGGTTATCGAATAGCGCGGTTGATCAGACAAAACCCTCGGCAATATCTATAAGGTGGCCGAGGGTTTTGCATTTGGGTCTGCGACAAGCAAGTTTGCCCGATGGGCCGTCATTGCGCCAACGCCCACAGCCCCGCCAGGCTAGCCAAGCAACGGCCCAACGGCTGCCTGCTCCTCTTTCAGTTCCTTCAGAGTCAAGTCCATCTTGGTCCGCGAGAACTCATCGATCTCAAGGCCCTTGACTACCTCGTATTTGCCAGGTGTGCAGATGACGGGGAAACCATACATCACATCTTCTGGAATGCCGTACGAACCGTCGGATGGGATGCCCATGGTCACCCATTCCCCGTTGGTGCCCAACGCCCAGTCGCGCATGTGGCAGATTGCGGCATTCCCTGCGGAGGCTGCCGAGGAAAGTCCTCGTGCTTCTATGACTGCCGCACCCCGCTTACCGATCATGGGAATGTATTCGTTGCGATACCAGGTCTCGTCCACCAATTTCGGTGCCAACTGGCCGGCGATGGTGGCAAACCGGATGTCCGGATACATGGTAGGTGAGTGATTACCCCACACCAGCATCTTCCGAACGTCAGCAACCTTCTTGCCGGCCTTTGCCGCCAAGTGGTAGGCAGCACGGTTGTGGTCAAGCCGCATCATGGAGGTGAAATTTCCCTTGGAAAGGTCCGGGGCGGATTTCATGGCGATGTAGGCATTGGTATTGGCAGGATTGCCAACGACGAGAACGCGCACATCACGCGTAGCAACCTCGTTTAGAGCTTTGCCTTGCTCGATAAAGATCTTCGCATTTTCCTGCAGCAGGTCTTTTCGTTCCATGCCCGGGCCGCGCGGCCTGGCACCGACCAGCAGAGCAAAGTCAGCATCCTTGAAGGCAACCTTCGGGTCCCCGGTTCCGATCATGTCGTACAGCAGCGGGAATGCACAGTCCTCGAGCTCCATCATGCAGCCCTTGAGAGCCAACTGGACCTTGTCGATGGGCAGCTCCAACATCTGCAGGATGATTGGCTGATCTTTTCCCAGCATTTCGCCGGCTGCAATACGGTAGATGAGGGCGTAACCAATCTGACCGGCAGCTCCAGTGACGGTAACACGAACAGGATTCTTTGCCATTCTTGCACTCCTCTCTCGCTTCAGTGTTCGATATCCAGTTTTAGAACAATAGAATCGCCCAATTCAGATGAAACAAAATTGTCGCTTCAAGTAATCAAGGCTAGCACACTCATTCGTTAACGTCAATGGGGAAGCCCAAGGGATCGTCCTTTTCTTCACAAAAAGATGTCGGGGCCACTGTTGCAAATCATTAATTCCTTTGGAGGACCCTCCACCGTCCTCAATGGGCATCTTGCTGATTTCGTGCTATCATTCTCACAAACCGGGAAGACACCACTCTTGTTTGCGGCCCCGTTTCTGGTCCTGGGTCACTTCACGCAACCTCTCACGGCAATTTAGATTGCTGTTGATTCTTCCGATTCTTGCTGCTATAGAGACTTAGTGAAAAATTGCCTGAGTGTATTAAATTGCCTGCTGTGTTTGATAGGCGGAGGTGGCACCTACACAGAACCGACCCACTGATCCACCTCCTTTTGTTTATGCTGCTCCGGCTGACTGTTCCTTGCCTTCTTCCATAATTGCAGGGAGAGGGACCCTGAGGTGTTTGAACCCATGAGTTCGTGCTTTTTTTAACAGAGCCAGCCCGGGACTCCCGGCGGGCGGCACCATGCGGAAATCGTGTTGAGGAGGCTAAACATGTTTGATGAAAAGGTATTAGAAAAGATCAGAGCTGGAAAAGAAAGATGGGATCAGGGACCTGTTCAGAAGACTCTTGTCAAAGCGCCGGAACAGAAGCCCGTCTTCACAACCATTTCGGGAACCCCGGTAGAACGACTTTATACGCCTCTGGACGTAGCGGCGCTGGATTATGACCGAGACCTGGGCTACCCTGGAACGTACCCTTACACTCGAGGTGTTCAGCCGACGATGTACCGCGGGCGTTATTGGACCATGCGCCAGTACGCCGGGTTCGGAAGTGCAAAGGACACCAATGAGCGGTATCGCTATCTGCTCAGCCAGGGCCAAACGGGGTTGAGCGTCGCGTTTCACCTTCCGACCCAGGCAGGCTATGACAGCGACCACCCTCTTTCCATGGGTGAGGTTGGGAAAGTGGGTGTGGCCATCGATTCCATTGAAGACATGAAAGTCCTCTTCGACGGTATTCCCCTGGACAAGGTCACAACTTCCATGACCATAAACGCTCCCGCCAGCGTTCTCCTTGGCATGTATTTGGCCCTGGCGGAGGAACAAGGTGTGCCATGGGACAAGGTAGGGGGCACCGTACAAAACGACGTCTTGAAGGAAATCATCTGTCGCGGCCAGTACATCTATCCGCCAAAGCCCACCATGCGGTTGACCGTGGACCTGATTGAGTTCTGTCAGAAGAATGTCCCCAAGTGGAACACCATCAGCATCAGTGGTTATCACATCCGTGAATCCGGCTCCACCGCAGCGCAGGAAATGGCCTTCACCATCGCTGACGGCATCGCTTACGTCCAGGCTTGTGTGGAGCGAGGTATGGATGTGGATACCTTTGGACCGCGCCTGAGCTTCTTTTTCAACGCTTTCACCAATGTCCTCGAGGAAGTCGCCAAATTTCGCGCCGCCCGAAGGTACTGGGCCAAAGTGATGAAAGACCGATTTGGAGCCAAGGACCCGCGCTCCATGATGTTGCGCTATCATGTTCAAACCGGCGGTGTCACTCTTACGGCACAGCAACCCCTCAACAACATCGTGCGCGTAGCGCTTCAGACCTATGCAACGGCTTTGGGCGGGGCCCAATCACTGCACACCAACTCTTACGATGAGGCCCTTTGTTTGCCCACACAGCAGGCGGTAACGGTAGCCTTGCGCACGCAACAGATCGTTGCCGAAGAGAGTGGTGCGACCGACTCCATCGATCCCCTGGCAGGCTCCTATTATGTGGAAGCCATGACTGACAAGATCGAGGCGGAAATCGACGACTATATCAAGAAGATTGATGCCATGGGAGGCACTCTGGCAGCCATCGAACAGGGTTTCATTCAGAAGGAAATTCAGAACAGCGCGTATCGGTTCCAAAAAGAGATCGAGTCCGCCGAACGGGTCTATGTGGGCATCAACAAATACACCATGGAAGAACCCCCTCCAACGGGCCTTCTGAAGGTGGATATGGCAGTGGGAGATGTGGAAGCTGCCAAGCTGAAGAGACTTCGCGAGGAAAGAGACAATGCCAAGTGGCAGGAGGCTCTGGATAACCTGCGGAAGGTCTCCCAGACCAACGAAAATATCATGCATGCAGTGATCGAAGCAGTCAAGGCAAAAGCCACCGTTGGCGAGATCTGCAACGTATGGCGAGACATTTTCGGTGAATATCGACCCAAGGAATTCGTTTAAGAGTTCAGACCTCACGATCATGAATCACTCGATAAATGGAGGGAATTTCCCATGACAAAGAGGATTAAGATGATAGTGGCAAAACCTGGTCTGGATGGGCATGACCGTGGCGCCAAGCTTCTGGCAAGAATATTTGCCGAGGCCGGAATGGAGGTGGTCTATACAGGGCTCCGCCAGACCCCTGAGATGATTGTACAGACCGCCATTCAGGAAGATGCGGATGTTGTGGGGTTGAGCAGCCTGTCCGGAGTGCACAACTACTTCTTCCCCAGAGTTGCTGAATTGCTTCGTGAGAAGGGGCTTGACGACGTTCTGCTGGTAGGTGGCGGCATCATTCCTATGGAGGACTATGAAGGCTTGAAGCAGTCAGGTGTGAAAGGCATTTTTGGGCCTGGGACCCCGACGACCGAAATCGTGGGCTTCATTCAAGATAACGTTCGTTCTCGATAGGTACCCAAGGGGAACGCAGTGACCAATGCAGCACCCAGGGATTACGCCGGTGAGATCCTCGGAGGCTCTCCAATGGCGGTTGCCCGGTTGATCACCTGGCTCGAAGATGAAGACGAGAGGGCCTACCAATGCATGGTGCGGCTTTACTCACACACCGGTAAGGCCTATATCATTGGCATCACGGGCTCTCCGGGAGCCGGGAAAAGTACGTTGACGGACAAACTGACGCGCCACATTCGGAGGGCGGGTCTGACTGTGGGAATTATCGCCGTGGACCCCTCCAGTCCTTTCACCGGTGGAGCGATACTCGGTGACCGCGTGCGTATGAGCGAACACAATCTGGACCCGGAGGTTTTTATCCGGAGCATGGCCACCCGCGGTTTTCTTGGCGGTATGGCCAAAGCCACAGGGGATGTGGCCAGGGTACTCGATGCTTCTGGCAAAGACGTCGTCATCATCGAGACGGTCGGCGTGGGACAGGATGAAGTGGACATCATCGGAATTGCGGACACCACCTGCCTCATTCTGGTCCCAGGCTTGGGCGATGCCATCCAGAGCATGAAGGCCGGGATCATGGAGATCGCCGACATTTTTGTCATCAACAAAGCGGACCGTACAGGGGCGGACCAGCTTTCGGCAGAGGTATGCTATCGGGTCGAACAGGATGCCACCATCAAGCCCACGGATTGGGGTCCGCCGGTGGTCAAGACTGTCGCAGTCGATGATGAAGGAGTTGATCAACTCTGGCAGGCCATCGGACTGCACAGAAAACACCTGGAAGAAAGCGGCAGACTGACCGACAAGCGTCGTCAGCGCACCTATCGAGAAACCCTGCGCATGATCCATAACGAGCTTTTTCGGGTTGTACGCGAACAACTCCAAAGTTCCGGACAACTCGATGATCTCGTACAGGACATCGTAGATCGAAAGAATGACCCCTACACGGTCATGCGGCAAGTAGTCGAGGATTGGCTTTCAGTTTCCAAAGAATGACAGGAGATTCCCATGAAGATACTAAAAGTGGACCACATCGGCATCGCCGTAACCAGCATCGATGAGGCCAAAAAGCTCTACAGCGATATTCTTGGTTTGCCTCATGAGGGTAGTGAAACCGTAGCAGAGCAAAAGGTGACGACCGCGTTCTTTCCCGTGGGCGACACCGAAGTCGAACTGCTGGAATCGACAGCCCCGGATGGCCCCATCGCCAAGTTCATCGAAGGGAACAAGGGTCGAGGCGGTATGCAGCACATTGCATTTCGCGTGGAAAACATCGAGGAAGCCCTGGCGGAATTGAAGGCCAAGGGCATTGCCCTCATTGACGAAAAACCGCGCAAAGGCGCCGGTGGAGCTAAGATTGCCTTCCTGCACCCCAAGGCTACCTTTGGGGTATTGGTAGAACTTTCCGAAAGAGAATAAACAGCCCCAGGGGCACGGCTCGCCGTGCCCTTTCTTATTTCATCGGCATCACCTTCCCTGGTTTGGCGCCCGCCGCATGGGTCAACAAATCTGATCTTGAGCCTTAAGATCACCCCGGTAGAAACCATCGACAAACCTATCTTCCACCACCCAATCAAATACCTCCGGCAAAGCCGGAGGCATGAGAATGTGGACCGCTCAAAGCGGTTGTAAACCATTGGCCACCCAAAAGGTGGCAAGGTTAGTTATTCAGACATGTGTAGTTGCTCGAGCCTGCGATCCTCGGCTTCCTGCTTCTTGATGTATGCGCGGATTGCATTCTCGTCTCTGCCTATTGTGGATACAAAGTACCCTCTGGCCCAGAAGTTGTGGCCAGTGAAGTTTTTCCTTTTCCCTAGAAAAGTTCTTGCGATGTGGATGGCACTCTTTCCTTTGATGAAACCCACTACCTGAGCAACACTGTACTTGGGTGGTATTGAGATGAGCATGTGAACATGGTCCACCATCAGGTGCCCTTCCAGTATCTTGCTCTCACGCTGCATCGCAAGCTCTCTGAAGGTCTGGCCCAAATGTTTTCGAAGCTGTTCATAGAGAACCTTTCTTCGGTACTTGCGGATCCACACTACATGGAACTTGCAGTCCCAGGCGCTGTGGCTTAGACTTCGGTATTCATCCATACGAAAGCTTTCCTTTCTGTAAACTCTTGAGAGTATACCGGATTTTGAAATGACCGTGACGCTCCGAGGAGTTGTCCAAAAACAAAAGGCCTTCTTTTGCTTACAGAAAAAGAATAACAATCGCACCCAAGAAGATTCAAAGGGGTTCTTTCCATACTGAGCTTCAGATATACTAGAATGAAGGAGCTGAAGAAACAGCACCTGCATTCATTACTCCCATAAGGTGAAGCGGTATGGCGACGCGAAGGACGGAGGAGATCCGAGAGCTGATCAAACAGGAACTGCCAATCTTGATGCGGCAGGACCCTGAAATTCAACGCATGGTGCTGCGGTTGGCGCATGAGAAGTTTGCGGACCGGGTGGAGACGGAGGATCGATTCACCAGGCTGCTGGAGGAGCTGAGGAAGGATCGCGAGGAACAGAGCCGCAAGTGGGATGAGAACCAGCAAGAGCTTGCACGGGTTCGGGAAGAGCAGAACCGTAAGTGGGATGAGAACCAGCTAGAGCTTGCACGCATTCGGGAAGAGCAGAATCGCAGGTGGGAGGAGAACGGAAAGGAGCTTCTGCGTCTGCATGAGGAAATCATGGCGATCGCTCAAAAGCATGACCGATCCATCGGAGCTTTGGGAGCACGCTGGGGGACCAGCAGCGAAACCGCCTTCCGGAATGCTCTAGCTGCCATTCTGGAGAAGAGCTTCCATGTTCGGGTCATCAATGTCCAGGACTATGACGCTGAGGGAGCGGTGTTTGGCCGTCCGGACCAGGTCGAGCTCGATGTGATCATTCTGGATGGAACAGCAATCGCCATAGAGATCAAGTCCTCCATGAGCAGGGGCGAAATGTATCTTTTCGAGCGCAAGGTCCGGTTCTATGAGCGCAGAAGCCAACGCCGCATCAATCGGATGATGGTGATCTCACCTATGATCGATTCCCGCGCTCAGGAGGTGGGAAATGCATTTGGCATCGAGATGTACAGCGATTCTATTGACGTTAAGTCCCTGTAAGAATGGACGCTTACAGCGACATCAATGGGCCTTCGCCGGAATAACCGGGAGGACCTTTTTGGATCAAGAAGCCTCGCCTTTGGACTCACGCAGAGCCTCAGAAAACATGTAGGCAATTGCCTATGCATCTCTGGTAGCCAGTTTCTTGGCGTAGTAGCTGTGGGTCGTATGATTGTCCCCCAGCCGGGCGATATCATCCACCACCTGCACGTCTCCCTGGCTGATCCACCCATTCAACCCATCAGAAAAGTCTCCGTTTTGCACCCCCTGTGTCAATGCGTTCCCGGTCAGTAAGAGCAAGAAGATTGCGGCGGCGACGCACAGTTGTGCCGGGTTTCGCCCTGATCCAGCCAATCGGCCGTCCACAGCCTTTGGATGTGGTGAAGGGATATGAATGAGTGCGCCGGCACTTTTAGTCATATTGAGACCCTCTTGGTGTTCAGGAGTGATATTGCACCATGGACCATCCTATGAAAACACCGCCGAGTCAGGAAAATCCGTCTCGATGGCGCATGAGGACGATCACCAGCTATTCTAAGGAACCGTAAGATGACTGCATGGACAGGGGGGGAGAATCGTTCGGTACGAAGTGTTGGTTACGGCGACGTCAGCGGTGCTGGCCATCATCCTGCTCCGTTTGTCCAAGTTGGACTTTTCATTGCTCGGGCTCACATTGACATAGCCGCTTACATCTTCCCGGCCTCCAGCCTGGCAAAAGACGGAAACAGGCTGTACCATGATAATCAGAGCAATCAGAACAGTCAGAGCAATTATTGTGCAGATTCCAGGCAAATACCTTCCGCAAATCCCCGAGAAGAACATCAGGTCCTCCCATTATGGTTGCGAGTTACGGGTTATGGGTTACGAGTTATAAGCCAGCGGCGCCTTTTCATGTGTCTTTGGGTGTCCCGAAACGACATGAGTTACTGCTATCAACCATCCCGGGAAGAGTCAAGAAGATTCCAGAAGATTTCATAACT
>Ga0233425_10007384_pt1 | contig 15489 bp, 15 predicted proteins | sample Watercolumn_Towu_2_FD_181712 | JGI IMG/M metagenome (GOLD analysis project Ga0233425, IMG submission 181712) | Freshwater microbial communities from Lake Towuti, South Sulawesi, Indonesia - Watercolumn_Towuti2014_140_MG | ecosystem: Environmental > Aquatic > Freshwater > Lake | place...
GCGAAGTTGCAGCCGGTTAGCCCCGCATCGGCCTTGAGGATCAACGGACGGGTGGTCTCGCGCTGGCTCTCGGCGAGGTAGTGAGCGTCGTCGTTGTCGGGGTCGGTCCCGAGGGTCCGGGCGAACACGTCGGCGACGTCGAGGCGGGTCTTATGGACCGCGGGCATTACCACGTGGCTCGGCTCCTCCTCATCGAGTTGCTGAATGCGCTCGCCGAGATCGGTTTCGATCACGTCGATGTCGTGGGCTGCCATGAAGTGACGGAAGCCGCACTCCTCGGTCAGCATCGACTTCGATTTCACCAGAGATTTGGCGCCGTGCTTCCTCAGGATGTCGAGCACGATCCGGTTATGCGCCGCCCCGTCCTCGGCCCAGTGGACGTGGACGCCGTTGGCCTTGGCCGCCGCCTCGAACTGTTCGAGGTAGCGGTCGAGATGGGTGAGCGTATGGGTCTTGATCTGCGAGGCGAGTTCGCGAAGCTCCTCCCATTCGGGGATGCCGTGGGCAGCCACGTCGCGCTTGCGGCGGACATCCCACAGGCGCTCGTCATGGGCCTTCTGGTGCAGCGGCGCGGCGAGGAAGCGCTCGGCGGCTTCCGCCTGATCGATCGGCCGGTTGCCGCGGATCTTCGCACCCCGGGGCTGCGGCTCGCGCGGGGCATCGGCACGGATCGGCTTTGAGGCGGCTTCGGAGTGCTGGAGCCGGTCGCCGTCGGGTCCCCGCTCGCTCTCGTCGGAGGGGGCGCGCACCTCGCGGTGGAGCACGTCCTCGGTCTGGCGCGGGGTCAGGTCGTCGCTGCTCATGCGGCGGCTCCGTTCAGCACCTGGGCGATGTGGATGTATTTCAGCGGCACGCCGAGGCGCTCGGCGCAGCCCTTCTGATGCATCAGGCAGGAGGAATCGGCCGAAACGACGTACTCGGCGCCGGCCCGGGCCTGATCCGTCACCTTGTCGTAGCCCATCTTGGCAGAGACCGCCGGTTCGAACACCGAGAAGGTGCCCCCGAAGCCGCAGCATTCGTCGGGGCGCGTCAGATCGACGACCTCCAGACCCTTCACCTTCTTCAGAAGGTTGAGTGGCTTCGAGAAGAACGGCCGGTTCAGCTCGGTCGGCCGGGCATGACCGATGCCGCGCAACGCGTTGCAGTTCGAGTGGTAGGCGACCTTGTGCGGAAACTCTGCCCAGGGCAGCTCCTCGATCTTGAGGACGTCGTGCAGGAACTCGACCAGTTCGAAGATCTTGGCCCGCACCGCCTTGACCTCATCGGTCTGCGGGATGGCGGTGAGGTGCTCGCGCACCTGATGCACGCAGGAGCCGGACGGGGCGACGACATAATCGAACCCTGAGAAATTCTTGACGAACAGAGCCTCGGTCGCGGCCGCCTCCTGGTGGCAGCCGGTATTCGTCATCGGCTGGCCGCAACAGGTCTGATCGTAGGGATATTCGACGGACAGGCCGAAGCGCTCCAGCAGCTCCAGCGTGGCAATGCCGACCTCCGGCTCGAAGGCATCGACGTAGCAGGGGACGAAAAGTCCGATCCGCATGGCGCTCTTTGATCGCGATTTCAGCCGAGTGCGCGGCCCGTCCACCTTGGAACGGTTTCAAGCCGGCAAGGGCTGCATACGCCTCCGATCCCGCGTTTCCAAGCGCGGGCCGCGCGCTTCGATCAGTTGGTCACGGGCGCGGACCGCCCGGCGGCGCGGATACGGCCCAGGACGCTGGCGTAGTTCTCCGGTGTCAGAATCCCGACGAGCTTGTCGCGGATCACACCGTCGGGCCCGATGATGAACGTTTCCGGCACGCCGTAGACGCCGAGATCGATGCCCGCCCGGCCGCTCGTATCGGCACCGACGGCGGCGAAGGGGAGACCGTTGCGCTCCAGCCAGCGCCGCCCGGCATCACCCGGATCCTTGTAGTCGATGCCGACCAGGCGGATGCCGGGCTCCTGCGCGAGCCGCATCAGCATCGGATGCTCGACCTGGCACGGGGCGCACCACGAGGCGAAGATGTTGAGAACGGTGACCTGTCCCTTCAGGTCCGCGCTCGACAGTCCGGGCACCGGCTTGCCGTCGGCCTGCAGTCCGTTCACCGGCGCGAGCGAGAAGGCCGGCACGGGCTTGCCGATCAGCGCCGAGGGCAGAGCCTGCGGATCGGCGCCCGAGCGCAGCCGCACGAAGAACGCGACCGCCAGCACGGCGAAGACGAGCACCGGCAGCAAGACGAGGAGCGAGCGGCGGGGACGCTCGCCGCCGGGCGGAATCGCGCCTGGAGCCTGCGCACTCACGGCCGCCCTCCCCGGTCGTCCTGAAGCTCGGCGAGCGCACGGCGCTGGGTCCGCCCGTCCCACCAGCCATTGAGGATCAGGGCACCGAGCACCAGGGCGGCGAAGCCGTAGGAGCCGGCGATGAAGGGGGCGTAGGGTCCAAAGTCCATGCTTGGTCTCAGATCGCCTGTCCGACGGGAAGGGTCGCGGCGGCGCGGGGAACCGCGACGGCCTCCTGCGCGCCGGAATCGAGCCGCTCGGCCTGCCGGATCAGCAGCGTGCGCACCCGGCGGCGGTAGATCTCGGTCCGCATCGCCTGCAAGTGCAGGGTGACGCCGAGCAGGGTCATCGCCAGCACCATCTCGAGCAACGGGTAGAGCATCGAGGAGTCGATCGACGAACCGCCCATGCGCAGGATCGAGGCGGGCTGGTGCAGCGTCGACCACCAGTTCACCGAGAACTTGATGATCGGCAGGTTCACCGCGCCGACCAGCGTCAGAATTGCGACCGCGCGGGCGGCGCGGCTCGGATCCTCGATGGTCCGCCACAGCGCGATGATGCCGCAATAGATCAGGAACAGCACCAGCATCGAGGTCAGGCGCGCATCCCACACCCAGTAGGTCCCCCACATCGGCTTGCCCCAGAGCGAGCCGGTGACGAGGCAAATCAGGGTGAAGGCCGCGCCGATCGGTGCCGCGGCACGCTGCGATACGTCGGCGAGGGGATGACGCCAGACCAGGGTGCCGATCGCCGACAGGGTCATCGCCCCGTAGAAGCCCATGCCGAGGATCGCGGCGGGCACGTGGACGTACATGATCCGCACGGTGTCGCCCTGCTGGTAGTCGGGCGGCACGACGAAAAAGGTCAGATACAGCCCGGTCGCCAGCAGCGCGGCCGAGCTCGCGGCGAGCCATGGCAAGGCCGCACCCGACCAGCGCAGGAAGTGGCCCGGATGGGCGAGACGGTTCCAGAGAGCGGTCCACATGGCCGCTTCCATACCGCCGAGTGCGCTGCAGCAGCAATGCGCGTCAACGTCCCGGCCAGCGTGCCCCCGGCCGATACCGCCCAAGTCAGCCGGCTGCGGAATATTTGTGCAGCGCACGAACGGAACGGCCCGTAGATTAAAAACTTACTGGCTTGTCCCGCTCGAAATCTACTGTTCGAGGCCTGAGGGCGATGTTGCAGGCTGTCCCATGCTGATCAAGACCGGTTACCACATCACCTTCGAAACCGATGCAGCAACGCCGATGTCGCTGCTGCTCAGTGTTCACCCCTCGCGCCAGGGCGACCTGCGCAGCCCCGAGACGATCACGTTCGATCCCCCGATCCCGCAGCGGCAGACGCTCGATGCCTTCGGCAATGTTTGCACCCGCATCGTCGCCCCACCCGGCCGTCTCTCGATCGCGGCGGATTTCCTCGTGGCCGATTCGGGTCTGCCCGATGCAGTGGTGCCGGAGGCCAGCCAGGCGCCGGTGGACGCCCTGCCGGACGAGGTGATGGTCTACCTGATGGCGAGCCGCTACTGCGACACCGACAACCTCTGCGGGATCGCATGGCAGCTCTTCGGGCAGACGCCGGAGGGCTGGGCGCGGGTTCAGGCCATCGTCGACTACGTGCATGCACGCATCCGCTTCGACTACCAGCGCGCGGATGCCACCCGAACCGCCTCCGACGGCTATCACCAGCAGGTCGGCGTTTGTCGCGACTTCGCCCATCTCGCCATCGCGTTCTGCCGCTGCATGAACATCCCGGCGCGCTACTGCACGGGCTATCTCGGCGATATCGGCGTTCCACCCGTGCCCGATCCGATGGATTTCTCCGCGTGGTTCGAGGTCTATCTCGGCGGCCGCTGGTACACTTTCGATGCCCGCCACAACACGCCGCGGATCGGCCGGATCGTGATGGCGCGCGGTCGCGACGCCACGGATTGTGCGATCTCGACGAGCTTTGGCACGGCGCGGCTGGTCCGGTTCGAGGTTCACACCGACGCGGTGTCGGACGGGACGGCGGTCGATCTGATGCGGGCCGCCTAGGACGCTTCCCGACCGAGCGGATGCCGGCTCGTCGTCAGACCGCTCATTGCAACGGGGATCGGAACGGGCCGGCCTGATACGATCGGGTCGGGCATGGCGCCGGCGTCATGCCATCAGCCGATCGGCCACGGCCTCGGCCAGCGAGAGTGAGGACGTCAGGCCAGGGCTCTCGATCCCGAACAGCTGGACGAGCCTGGGCAGGCCGTGCTCGGCTGGTCCGTCGATGCGGAAATCCGCCGCCGGCTCGCCGGGACCCGTGAGCTTCGGACGAATGCCGGCATAGTCCGGCGTCAGGCCTAGCTCCGGCAGGCCGGGCCAGTAACGCCGGATCGCTCCCGCGAAGCGATCGGCGCGCGCGGCATCGACGCTATAGTCGGGTGTGTCGACCCACTCGACATCGGGTCCGAACCGCATACGTCCAGCGAGATCCAGGGTCAGGTGAATGCCCAGGCCGCCCTCGACCGGTGCCGGATAGATCAGCCGCGAGAAGGTCGGTCGTCCGACGCACCCGAAATAGCTGCCCTTGGCCAGGACCTGCCGGGGTACGCTGCCCGGCACAGCCCCCTCGATCCGATGGGCAAGGGATTGCGCGCCGAGGCCGGCCGCGTTGACGAGACCGTCGACCGTCACGTCGCCCGCCGCCGCGCCGCCGAAGCGGACGTGCCAGCGCCCCTCCCGCCGCTCGGCGGCCTCGATCGGAGTGCGCAGAGCCAGCACGCCGCCGGCATCTTCGACATCACCAAGGAAGGCGAGCATCAGGGCGTGGCTGTCGACGATTCCGGTTGCGGGGGAGTGAAGCGCGGCCACGCAGGACAAGGCCGGCTCGAGCGCGACGGCTTCGGCGCGTTCGAGCAGGTCGAGGCCCTCGACCCCGTTCTCGATCCCGCGCGAATAGATCGCTTCGAGCGTCGGGCGTTCCGCGTCGGACGTTGCCACGATGAGTTTGCCACAGAGGCGGTGGGGCACGCCGTGGCTCTCGCAAAAGTCGACGAGACGGTGGCGTCCCTCCACGCAATGATGGGCGCGGAGGGAGCCCGGCGGATAGTACATTCCGCCGTGAATCACCTCCGAGCTGCGCGCGGAGACGCCGGTCCCGATCGCCTCGGACGCCTCCGCGAGGATGACCGATGCACCGCGCAGGGCGAGAGCCCGCGCGATCGCGAGCCCGACCACCCCCGCTCCGACAACGAGCGCCTCCATGCCTCGCCGGCCTCACTCATCTCGCGACACAGGCTGTTTCCGGCCCGACCGCGAGGATCGGGCGGGGTCTGGAGGAATCGGACGGCGGGGTCGTCGATCGGATGACCCCTCCGGTGCCCTTTCGATTCCGCCGCTTCCCTATCGGATCGGATCAGGGTCTCGCTCGAGCGCCGTGCCGAGCGGGACCCTAAGATCAGGTCTTGCTGTCGAGCGGCCGGCCGAGGAGACGGGCGAATTCCGCTTCGATCTCCTCGACCGAAAATGGGTTTTGGCCCTGAGCAGCCGCCTCCGAAGCCTCGGTCTTCGACGCTTCCGGCTTCGGCGGCTCGGACCGCGCCGGTTCGGGCCTGGAGGGTTGGGATATGGCCGGCTCAGCTTTGGCCGCCTCGGGTCTGGCTGCCTCGGATCTGGCAGCTTCGGGCTTCGGCAGGTCCGGCTTGGCGGATTCAGGTCGGGACGGGGCCACGAATTGGGGCGGGGCAACGGGCTTGGCGGCCGCCTTCGGCTTCGATTCGGACCTGGGTTCGGGCTTCGGCTCGGATTGGGGCGAGCTCGGCACGGCGGCCGGTGCGGGCTCCGGACTGACCGGGACGGCCGGCGGGGGCACGGCCGTCGCGGGAGACGGGCGGATCGGTTCGGCCGGCCGTGCCCCCGCCATCGCCGCCGCGATCGGATCGGCGCGGGGCGTCACCGGCTCGGGCGGCTTCGACGCGGGCGGCGGAGGTGCTTCGCTGGCGCCTCCCGGCGGCGGCGTGACGGCGGACGAGGGACGCTTCAGCGCGACCTGAAGCTGCCGTGCCATGTCGGAGAGGACGGCCGGATCGACCGCCCTCGGCTCACGGCTGGCCATGACCGGTGCAGGGTCAGGCGTGGAATCCGGTGCTGCCGCGCCTTCGGGGCGGGGGAGACGCTCGGACGCGGGCTCCGGCCGCGGGCTGACGACGGGCGGCGCGGTACGCCGCATCAGGCGGCTGACCGGCGTGACCGGTCGCGCCGGGGCATCGGCAGGCGAGATCTCGGGCTCGAACAGGCCGGGATCGAGGGGGGGCGCCCGGTCGCCGGCGGGCGGAGCGCCGGGGACGGCGGGCGGCACCACCTCCGGCATCGCGAAGGTCGGGGGCATGGGCGAGTCGAAGAACGGATCGGTGCGCGGCGGCTCCAGGCCACCGGCGTCGGCGGCGCCGATCTCGCCCGAACGCGCGTGACCCTCCGCAGCATAGCGGCTCCCCGCCCCGCGCTGGATGTGCCGCTCGACCACGACATCGTTGGGACCGCCGACGAGAAGCAGATGCTCCACGTTGTCCCGCCGCAGCAGGATCAGCTGCCGCTGACGATCGAGCTCGTAGATGTCGACGATGCCGAGCCGCGGCTGGCGGCCGCGCTGGCCCGCCCCCGCCGAAAGGGTGAGGCCGCGCCCGGACAGCCGCATGAACAGCAGCGCCGCAATCAGGAGCAGCACCAGGATGACGACGAAGATCACCAGGAACTGCAGGGCGAGAGGACCGTCGGAACTGAAGAACGCTTGCAAGACCCGCGTCTTTCGTAGTCGGAGCTTCGGTGTCGGCGCACGGCGTCCAGCGGTGACTGGAGCCGGCGGGCGACGCGATCTCAGCCCCACGCAATACAATGCCTGATTATCGCCGCCGCCCAGCCGCCCGGCAACAAAGGCTGACACTTCGTTAACAACTCGGTGCGTCGCAACTCGCCGATTTTCCACCCCGTTCGTCGGGGCGGACGAATGGGCACCCGGCAGGATTTGCCCGGTTAACGGCTCCTTAACCATGTCGGCGGCAGATTCTGCCGGGTCCGGAGGTGCGGCTCCTCACGAGTCCCGTCGCCTTCCGCACCGGATCCGAGGCACCATGTCGCTCACCGACCTGCCCTTGCTCGGCATGCTGCGCACCCGGATGCACTGGCATCAGGCCCGCCAAGCCCTGCTCGCCGAGAACGTCGCCAATGCCGACATGGCGGGTTTTCGCCCGCGCGACCTGGCTGAGCCTTCGGCCGCCTCCACCGGCCTCGCTGCCCCCGTCGGCGCCTCCGTCGGCGGCGACGGACTCGCCCGCACCGATTCCGCGCATATCGGGATGCCGGCAAGTGCCGGGCCGAACGCCGACCCACGCCGTTTCAAGGGCTTCGAGGTCCGCCCCTCCGGCAACGGGGTGAACCTGGAGGAGGAGATGATGAAGGCCGGTGACAACCAAGCCGACTATCAGCTCGTCGCCTCGCTCTACCAGAAGAGCCTCGACGCCCTGAAGATCGCCGTCGGCAAGCGCTGAGATCCGTAAACGGAGACCGTCATGGATTTCCTGAAGAGCCTCGGCATCGCCGCTTCCGGCCTCAAGGCGCAGTCCGGCCGGATGCGCATCATCGCCGAGAACATCGCCAACGCCGATTCGACGGCGCAGACGCCCGGCGGTGATCCCTATCGACGCAAGATCCCGACCTTCGCGAGCCGCTTCGACCGCGAGTTGAACGCCAGTGTCATCGAAGCCGGCCGGGTGCGGCGCGACCCCACGCCGTTCCGCACCAAGCACGACCCCGGCAACCCGGCCGCGGATGCCCGCGGCGAGGTGCGCATGCCCAACGTCAACGGGCTGATCGAGAACATGGACATGCGCGAGGCCCAGCGCTCCTACGAGGCCAACCTCAACATGGTGACCGCCACGCGGCGGATGATCTCCCGCACCCTCGAGATCCTGAAGGCGTAGCCCCGATGACGACCTCCGCCTTCGCCGCCGGCGCCTACGGTGCCGCCCAAGGCCTCGCCCGCCCGGGCATCCCGAAACCTGCGCAGGGCATCGCCCAGGGGCCGACGGCCCCGGGAGGTTTCACCGGGTTCCTGCAGCAAAGCCTCGACAGCGTCGCCCAGTCCGGCGCGCAGGCCGACCGGGCCGCCCTCTCGGCGTCGGCGGGCAAGGCCAACGTGGTGGATGTCGTCACCGCCGTCGCCGAGAGCGAGACCGCCCTCCAGACCCTGGTCGCGGTGCGCGACCGCGTGATCTCCGCCTACGAGGAGATCATGAGGATGCCGATCTGATACTTTCCCGATTCTCCCCTCTCCCGACAACGGAGAGAGAACACCTCACCAAACACCCGACGAGCAGGCGAGAAACTTGAGACAATGACCGGCCTCGCCATCCTCGACATCGCCCGCGACGGCATCTTCGTCTTCCTGAAGGTGGCCGGACCGCTGATGATCGTCGCCCTCGTCGTCGGTCTGATCGTCTCCCTGTTCCAGGCGCTGACGCAGATTCAGGAGCAGACGCTGATCTACGTGCCGAAGATCGTCGCGGTGTTCGGGGTGATGCTGCTGATGCTCCCCTTCATCGGCGACGCCATGGCCGCCTACATGGCCCGGATCGCCGCCCGGATCGCCGCGGGCGGATGATGAAGCCGCAGCGCGGGCACGGCCGAGCGTGTAGGATGGGCGGGCATGACCACGCCGCTCGACCTGCTGCTGCCCGGCCTCGCGGCGGCCTTCCTCATCACCTTCGCCCGGGTCGGCACGTTGATCATGCTGATGCCGGGCCTCGGCGAGCAGCTCATCGCCGGCCGCGTCCGGCTCGCCCTCGCGCTCCTCGTGACGCTGGTGCTGTTCCCCACCGTGCGGCCGATGCTGCCGACGGGCAACGCCGCCCTGGCATCGCCTGCCCTGATCGGGCTCCTGTTCGGCGAGATCCTGATCGGGCTGATGCTGGGCCTGTGCGTGCGCATGATCCTGGTTGCGCTCCAGACCGCGGGCGTGGTGATCTCGCAGCAGCTCGGCCTGTCCTACGCCATGACCGTCGATCCGACGATGGGTGGGCAGCAGGCGGCGCTCGGCAACTTTCTGGCCCTGCTCGGCGTCACCCTCATCATGGCGACCGACCTGCACCACGTCGCCCTGGAAGCGATCGGGCGCAGTTACCTCCTGCTGCCGCCGAGCGGCGTCCCGGCCATGGCCGATGCCGCCAAGCTGGCGCTCGACGCGTTCAGCCGCGGCTTCGCCCTGGCGGTGCGGATTTCCGGACCGTTCATCGTGTTCGGCATCCTGTTCAATCTCGGGCTCGGCGTCCTCTCCCGGCTGATGCCGCAGCTACAGGTGTTCTTCCTCGCGGTTCCGGCCTCCGTGCTGATCGGCATGATGCTGCTCGTCGGAGCCCTGGGTCTCGTCATGGGACTGTTCCTGGACGATCTCGGCCGTTATCTCGGCGCGTTCCTCGGGCGCTGATCGCCCTTGCGCTGATCGCCCTCGCGCTGATCCGGAACACGGGAGCCTGAGCCGGTGTCCGACGAGAGCGACGACGAGGACAAGACCGAAGACCCGACGCCGCGGCGCATCGAGCAGGCGATCGAGCGTGGCGACGTTCCGAACTCCCCCGAGATCAACACCTTCTTCATCCTGGCGGCCTTCACCCTCGTCCTGATGCTCTCGGCCCGCCCCGTGGCCGAGGGATTGACCCGCGACATGCGCGGCTTTCTCGAACATGCGGGCAGCCTGTCCTCGGATGGAGGCACTTATCTCGGGGTCGCCCTGCGCGCCTCATGGGTCTGCGCCAAGGCCCTCGCGGTGCCGCTCGGCATCGCGATGCTCGCGGCCATCGCCGCCGGCCTGATCCAGCACCGGCCGATCTTCACCGCCGAGAGCCTGATGCCGAAATTCGCGCGCATCTCGCCCATGGCCGGCGCCAAGCGCCTGCTCGGCGTCGATGCCTGGGTCAATTTCGGCAAGGGGCTCGCCAAGATCGCGGTGGTCGGTACGATCGCGGGGGCGATCCTTTGGAACGAGCACGACCGGGCGGAATCCTTCGCCCAGCTCGACCCGGGCGCGGCACTCCAGGGGACGCTCGCGCTCGCCCTGAAGATGATGGGCGGCATGCTCGCGGCCTACGCCGCCATCGCGCTCGGCGATGCCCTGTACCAGCGTCACCGCTGGCACGTGCGCCTGCGCATGACCAAGGAAGAGATGAAGCAGGAGCACAAGGAGAGCGAGGGCAGCCCCGAGGTCAAGGCTCGGATCCGTCAGCTGCGCCAGGCCCGGGTGAAGAAGCGGATGATGGCCGCCGTGCCCACCGCGACCGTGGTGGTGACGAACCCGACGCACTTCGCCGTGGCGCTCCGCTACGAGACCGGCATGGCCGCACCGATCTGCGTCGCCAAGGGTGTCGACTCGCTGGCGCTGCGCATCCGTTCGGTCGCCGCCGAGCACGACGTGCCGGTGATGGAGAATCCGCCGCTCGCCCGCGCCCTGCACGCGACGGTGGAGGTCGACCAGGAGATTCCCGCCGAGCACTATCGCGCAGTTGCGGAGGTCATTGGTTTCGTGCTTCGCCTGCGCCGACGGGCCGCCTGAGGCTCGATCCGCTTCCGCATGGGACGGCGAAGTCGTTCAGGCGCCACGGTTTATGCACCATTGTCCGGCAATGCTCCGGCAAGAGGCGCGGCGTTTGACGATCCACAGGGCTCGGTGCGGCGGCCATGTGCGAGGGATGGGTAGGGCCTGATGGCTGAGGTCAGCGGACCAGCGGTGCCGGCGTCCGGTTCGATCGATCGTTCGGAACGGCCCGGTCGGGTCGGCCTGCTGCTGATGCTGGCGGGGCTGCTCGTCGGCGCCGCGGTCGGGCTGTCCTTCGTCGCCAACGAGCAGGCGCAGCCGCTCATCCTCGCTCTGCTGGCGCTGCTCGCGATGGCGGGCGTGTTCTTCCTGTTCGCCCTGGCCATCGGCGCGCTGCAGCTCGCCGGCCCGGCCGCGCGCGACGACATCACCCGCGCCATCGTCGACGCCGCGCCCGAGGGCAAGCTCGTCGTCGAAGACAATGGCCGGATGATCTACGCCAACGAAGCCTATATGCGGCTGGCCGGCGGCGACAGCTTTTCGAACCTGCGCTCCATCGAGCGGATTTTCGTCGGGGCCCCGGAGGTATCGGAGGCGGTCTACCGGCTTGCGCAGGCCTCTCGCGACGATCGCGCCTACGCGGAAGAGATCCGGATGTCGCCGCCGCCGGGCGGCGCGCCGGATCGCGACTTCGCCTGGTACCGCATCGCGGTGCGGCCGATCCAGCGCCATCGCGGGTCCGCCGCCCTCTGGACGGTGAGCGACATCACCCACGAGCGTGAGCGCCAGGAAAACGTCTTCCAGGAACTCCAGCACGCGATCGACTATCTCGATCATGCGCCGGCCGGCTTCCTGTCGATCGATGCCGCCGGCTCGATCGTCTACATGAATGCGACGCTCGCCTCCTGGCTCGGCTACGACCTCGCCACCGTCGGCTCCGGCGGCCTGAAGCTCTTGGAAATCGCGCCCGGCGCCGACATGCTCACCACCGCGCCCGGTCTGCCCGGCGAAGTGCGCACCGACCGCTACGACATCGATCTGCGCCGTCGGAACGGTCAGCCGCTGCCGACCCGGCTCTACCACCGCGTCGCCTATGGGCAGGACGGGGTGCCCGGCCCTTCGCGCACCTTCGTGCTCAACCGCTCCGCCGGCTCGGATGCCGACGAGCCGCAGCGGGCGGCGGAGGTGCGGCTGGCGCGCTTCCTCAACAACAGCCCGATCGCCATCGCCACCCTCGACCGCGACGGCCGCGTGATCCGCGCCAACGCCTCGTTCGTGCGCCTGTTCGCCGGGATGCCGCGCCAGCCGGCGGCGGAGGCCGGCCGCGACGCGCCCGACCCGATGATGCGCGACGCCGTGCTCGAGCGCGACCGCGGCGCCATGGAGGGGGCGCTGGCCCGTGCCGCCAACGGGTTCGGCGGGCTCGAACCGATCGAGGTCGGCCTGTCCGGTCCCGGCGATCGCTCGGCCCGCGTCTGGATGAGCCCGGCGGATGCCGACGGAACGCAGGGTCAGGACGCCGAGGGCAGCAAGGCCGGAAGCGACGGCGACCGGGAGCGGGTGATCCTCTACGCCCTCGACACGACCGCTCAGCGCCAGCTCGAACAGCAGATCGCCCAGACCCAGAAGATGGACACGGTGGGCCAGCTCGCCGGCGGCATCGCGCACGACTTCAACAACGTCCTTCAGGCGATCATCGGCTACTCGGACCTGCTGCTCGCCAGCCACCGGCCGACGGACCATGCCTTCCAAGACATCATGCAGATCAAGCAGAATGCGAACCGGGCGGCATCCCTGGTGCGCCAGCTGCTGGCCTTCTCCCGCCGCCAGACCCTGCGGCCGGAAGTGATGGATGTCGGCGAGGCGCTGTCCGATCTCACGCTGCTGCTCAAGCGTCTCCTCGGCGAGCGCGTGCAGCTCGATTTCCGTCACGGCCGTGAAATCTGGCCGATCAAGGCCGACGTGAACCAGTTCGAGCAGGTGATCGTGAACCTCGCGGTCAATGCCCGCGACGCGATGCCGGGCGGCGGCAGCCTGACGATCCGCACCGCCAACTGCCCCGTGGAAGGCGAGCGGCCGGCCGGCATCCCGGCGGGCGACCACGTGATGATCGAGGTGACCGATACCGGCGAGGGCATCCCGCCCGAGGTGCGCCAGAAGATTTTCGAGCCGTTCTTCACGACCAAGGAGATCGGCAAGGGCACCGGGCTCGGACTCTCGACGGTGTTCGGCATCGTCAACCAGTCGGGCGGCGCCATCGACGTGCAGTCGACGGTGGGCGAAGGCACCACCTTCCGCATCTACCTGCCGCGCCACGAGCCCGGTATCGAGCCCCTGCCCGAGCCGCTGCCGCCGCCTCGGACGGTCTCCGAGCGGAACGTGGCCGCCCCGGCAAGGCCTGCCGTTCCCGACGATACCGAGCCGAAGCCGGCATCGGTCGAGACGGCCCTCGCGAATCCGGCGGAGCCGGAAGCGGATGCCAAGCCTTCCGTCCCGCGCGCGCCGGAACCGCCACCGAAGCCGGCGACCGACCACACGGGTCAGGGCACCGTCCTTCTGGTCGAGGACGAGGATCCGGTTCGTGCCGTCAACTCCCGCGCCCTGTCGGCTCGCGGTTACACGGTGCTCGAAGCCGCCTCCGGCATCGAGGCCCTGCGCCTGATCGAGGAGCATGCCGACGGCATCGATGTCGTGGTGTCAGACGTCGTCATGCCGGAAATGGACGGTCCGACCTTGCTGCGCGAACTGCGCAAACATTATCCCGACCTGAAGGTGATCTTCGTTTCCGGCTATGCAGAGGATGCCTTCCGCAAAAATCTGCCCGAGGGCGAGACCTTCAATTTCCTACCGAAGCCCTTCAGCCTGAAGCAACTCGTCGAGATGGTGAAGCGCACCATGGCGAGCTGACTTTCGCGGAGGCTACGGCGTCGGCTCTCGATGGGAGAGCTCCTGCGAGGCCTTCCCGGCTTCGCTCCCCCGGTCGAGGCGGAAGGATGCAGCCTCGACCGGCCTCGCGGGCTCGTGCCTTCCGCAAACGAAGTCCTGCGGCCGTCAGTCTTCCGGCAGGAGGCCGGCTGCGAAAAGATGGGCCGGAGCGGAGGATAATAGGCGATGTCCCGCTGATCGCTCCGGGATTCTGAAGCTCGACTTGCCTCGAGCGTCTCGCGAGGCCGCCGAGACGTCCCCTGCTTCGATCGAGCGGAGATCGACTCACTCCCCTGGATTATCGACCGGGATCCCGGCCGGAGCCTCCTTGGAATCGTCCTGCTCCGTCCGCAATCCGCGCCGCAGCTCGAACAGGCTCATCTGCAACAATGTCCGCTGCCGGAAGGTCGCATCTGGTCCCAAACGCTCCTCCGCCTCCCGAAGAAGCTGTTCAATCTCGCGAAGTTCGTTGAAGTCTCTCGACATGAAGACGGCCTTGTCGTGCACCCGATTTAGTTGAGCGAAGGTTCCTGTATTCGCGCTCGGCTCAGAAGAAACGAGCCTCAGTTATGAGACGCGTGAAATCCTAAAGGCCTTTGGTGGAGCGCCAAACAAGACAATGCGATCCGCAATCCTCGATCAATCATCGATCCGATCGCATCATTTCTGATTATATAATTTTCACCAAAGGTTATTTTCCGCTTATCAATCGACAGTGCGAATACGGGCACATACTTCGGCAAAGCGTCATCCAGATATGTCACCGGGATGTGCGGTCGGAACGAGAGTTCGCGACGCGTCGAGGACTCCGATACGCTCATCACTCCCTCTCAGCATCGATTCCGCCGACATATCCTCTACGCACCAATCCATCAAATCGCGTCATCCGCTCAGCTCGGGCTTCCCCGATACTGTGCCTGGGGAGACACGGTGTGTCGGCCATGACGGAACTTGAACCTGGCCCTTGCGCCACGAGAACAAAACAAGTACGAAATGGATCAGCTCCGGCGGATTGAGCGCCGTGCCCCTCCCATGCATAAGGATGCCGAGCGATGGCCCAGCCTGCGCTGAAGATGGTGGAATCCTCGACTATGGCAGCAGCGGACAAGGACAAGTCGAAGGCGATCGAGGCTGCGCTGACGCAGATCGAGCGTGCGTTCGGCAAAGGCTCGATCATGCGCCTCGGCAAAACCGACAAGGTGCAGGAGGTCGAGACCGTCTCGACCGGCTCGCTGGGCCTCGATATCGCGCTCGGAGTCGGCGGCTTGCCGCGCGGCCGGGTGATCGAGATCTACGGCCCGGAATCGTCGGGCAAGACGACGCTGGCGCTCCACACCATTGCCGAGGCCCAGAAGAAGGGCGGCGTCTGCGCCTTCGTCGATGCGGAGCACGCCCTCGACCCGGTCTATGCGCGGAAGCTCGGCGTCAACCTCGACGACCTGCTGATCTCGCAGCCGGATACCGGTGAGCAGGCGCTCGAAATCACCGACACGCTGGTGCGCTCCGGCGCGATCGACGTGCTCGTGGTCGATTCGGTCGCCGCGCTGACACCGCGTGCCGAGATCGAGGGCGAGATGGGCGAGAGCCAGCCGGGCCTTCAGGCCCGCCTGATGAGCCAGGCGCTGCGCAAGCTCACCGGCTCGATCTCGCGCTCGAACTGCATGGTGATCTTCATCAACCAGATCCGCATGAAGATCGGCGTGATGTACGGAAGCCCCGAGACGACCACCGGCGGCAACGCGCTCAAGTTCT
>Ga0233425_10007385_pt1 | contig 15487 bp, 10 predicted proteins | sample Watercolumn_Towu_2_FD_181712 | JGI IMG/M metagenome (GOLD analysis project Ga0233425, IMG submission 181712) | Freshwater microbial communities from Lake Towuti, South Sulawesi, Indonesia - Watercolumn_Towuti2014_140_MG | ecosystem: Environmental > Aquatic > Freshwater > Lake | place...
AAAGCGCAAAGACTTCACTCGAGCTTGCCGGCAACGCAATTCGTGAAGGCAAGGCCGATTCGCGCCGCACGATCCAGCGGGAACTTGCTGTGCTGGTCGATCTGGGGCTTGCTCGGAAGATAGGTACAAAATATCATCTTGCGGAATGGCTTGAGAAGTTGACCGACTCTCAATGGACTGAGCTTACTGCAGACCTTGGGCTAAATAGGGCCTCGCCAATAACCACTGACTTAAAGTCGACTCGCGAGCTAATAACCCGCATTAGATCTGGTGTTGAACAAAGTAAAGCAGTGAAAACTACCACCGTTTCAGAGGCGGAGGCTGACCAGGTTTTTCAAGACTTTGCCACAGCCGCTGATGGCCGGCCGGTATGGGTGGTGGCTTCGCAAAAGCTCAAACCGCTTCTCAGGCGTATGTTGGATGAAAGACCCTCGGGAAAGTGGGATGCCAAAATCAGAAGCTGGATTCCTGTCATCGTTTCGAGGTTATCTGCTTCCCGCAATGATTACAACGTTTTGTATTCGTTTAACAAATACCTTTTTAAATATAGAATTCTTCAACGGATGATCGCTCTGGATCCTCTGGCCTTTGGTGATCCTCGCCTCCTAGATGCCTTAGTGTTTCTTGTCGATAGAGATTCAGCCTTGCAAGATGACGGTCATCAGATCGCCCCATATGTTATTGAGTTAATTGATCGCGGTCTGCGTTCGATCGGCCGATCTGTTCCCGGATCGATTTACGGAAAGTTGAAGGATCGTGTCGGAGATATTAGCAAAAATGCAGACTTCCTAAGTGACGTTAACAGTGCCTATTATGAAGGAATAGACATTGAATCCGATCGGCGTCAGGTAGCGGATTTCCGCGCAGCCACGGCAAGCTTTCTGAAAAAGGTGGGTGAAAATCGGACCAGCGCTAATTTGTCGGACGTGGCTCCAGGGCCAAGCGTCAACTTAATCCAGATGCGGAAAGTAATGACAGATGCAGATATCGATGCGGTAAGCGCGCGGTATGGTTCAAATATAGGCACGACGCCGGCAAAATCCGCATCCGGAATCTATAATATCGGCAAGATAATTGATATGGCGCGCGAAAACTTTGAAGTATCGCCCTCAAAGAATCTTGAAGGAGCAAAAGTCTGCATCATAGGGCCGGGCAGCACCGCAGATGAGATAACCAATTTTTTGGAATCATGCCCATTGGTAGGCGAGATTCACATAGTTGATATAGATAAGACCGATTTTGAGAATATTGACCGAAAACTCGAAGAGTACGCGAAGAGCGGTAAACGGCTTCCGCCAATTTATGGCTACATGGCCAATGTCCTGGAGATGCCGGAAGAATTAATCGGTAAGATGGACGTTGTTTTTGAGCGGGCAGTTATTGATCCGGACCATTTTGATGCGCCGCAGATGGAAAGAGCCGCGTCTCAGATAATGGCTGTCCTTAAGCCCGGAGGTGTATTTATAACTCCTATCGTATTTGGCTGGGAGTCTTTGACATCGCTCGCTTCAAAAATGGAAAACGCAAGAGGTGAGCATTGCTTATATACAGTTAAAGAAATGGTCGAACCAGAAATAGCGCTGCCCAAAAACGCCTTAAAGGAATGGGCTAACTTTATCGATTCGCTGAAAGCGCTCGGCAAATCCGCATCTGAAGAACCAACTAAAAAGGTACTAGAACTTGACAAAAAGGCCGCTGAATACAAAAAAGACGGTCAATCACTTATACTTTATGCGGATGATATTCTCGAAAACGTTACAGTCTATGACTTACAGCACACGATCAAGAATATCCTCGCCAAGCACAATACGTTATCCGGAGGCAAGATAATCCTCTTCGCCAGAAAGGCCGCTAACGCGAAGATTTTGGAAGACATGCTACGGTGGGCGGCTCCTGCCATTCAAACCGTCACGATAACGGAGGACCAGATACAATCAAATGGCGATGAGGTCAAAGAAGTCGAAGCGGTTACAAGGCTTGCCCGGGCAAAGGGCGCCAAAGAGATACTCGCTCTTATCAGGGGTCCGGCAAAAAATAAGGACAATTATACGCCATTCCAGAAGTTTGCCAGTGATTCAAAGATACCGCTCGTCATCGTAGGCCCCGACAAAGCCCTCTATTCACTGGCTCATGCGCTATCGATGGCCATGGACGCCAAGCTATCGGACGGCGCAAGAACAGCCTGGCTTATTATGCTTCCTCCCATACGTTCTATTACCGATGACATTAAAGAGCGTTATGAAGAATATGAACGTTCTCTCCAGGCCTTAGTTGCAGCTTAATACCTCAATACTCCCAAATGGTAAGTGCAAATGTCCGGACATCCTTCGACGCGGCCAATAGGCTAACAGTGGCCTTGCTCAGGATGTGGTGATCAAGGCCGAACCACAACTCTCAAAAACTCACCTCTCTGATTTTAGACCCTTCGACTTCGCTCAGGGTCTATCCTGAGCCTGCCGAAGGATAGAAAATTCTTGCCACTTACGACCAATAATTATACAATAGCGCTAGCAAATTTGACCCTTCGACAAGAGCTCAGGGTCAATCCTGAGCCTGTCGAAGGATTGAGAGACAAGATCATGGGGAGAGGTTATCCTCCCCGTTATTCTGCTTCGCCATTCAACAAGTAAAGCTCGGGTATGGCTTCGCAGAAATTACAGCATGTTGGAAGCAGAATGTCTCTGCGAAGCCCTACCTCAGTTTACGCGTTGAAGGGCGAAGCAGGACAAAAATATCTTAAATCCGGGTCCGGCTTTGCGTTTTTAAAAGGACACCTAACTTAAAAACGGCCATCGATCCTATGAAAACCTTGCAGCCGATCTCTCTATTTTTGTGCCTATCATTGATAGTTCCGGTCTCCGCCTCAGCCGAGAAAGCCGTCAAGCCCGCCGACCTGGCCGGCACGTGGTACCCGTCTTCCGGGCGGGAGCTGTCGGACCTTATCAATAAATATCTCGATGCCGCCGATCCTGCAAAGGTCGACGGCGACATATTCGCGATAATAGCCCCGCACGCCGGTTACCGTTTTTCGGGTTCCGTAGCGGCTTACGCTTACAAGGTTGCCCGGCAAAACTCCCGTAATAAGAATATACGGACGGTGATAATAATCGGGTTCAGCCACCGCAAGGCTTTCAACGGCATATCCATCTACGACCGGGCGGGCTTCGATACGCCCCTCGGGGTGGCCGAAGTCGATACAGAGCTTGCGGCCGCCATTGAGGCGCAGGACGGCAGGATATTATTTTACCCGGAAGCGTTCAGCGGCGAGAATTCGGTGGAGATGCAAGTCCCTTTCATCCAGGTTGTTTTTAAAAATTCGAAGATAGTGCCTATAGCCTTCGGAGGCCAGTCCTATAACGACGCCGAGGCGCTGGCGGGCGCCCTCGCAAAGGTACTGAAGGACAGGGACGACTACATCATAGTGGCGAGCACGGATATGTCCCACTACAAGCCTTACGACAAAGCGAACGATATCGACGCGCACTCCTCGTCTCTTATAGCCGGTATGAAGGCGAAGGAGCTTTACGAAGAGGCCGGCCTCGGGATATCCGAGCTGTGCGGAGTTATGCCGGTAACGGCGACCATTCTGGCGGCGCAGAAACTGGGCTTTAACAGCGTGAAGGTGCTTAAGCTCGCCAATTCCGGCGATACGTACGGCGACAAGTCGAGGGTGGTAGGATATTTGAGCGCGGTGGTGTATAATGGCAAAGGCGCTGTCGAAAAACCTTATATCGGCGGTAAAGAGCAGGGAGGGCCATCGCATATGTTGCTGAACGACGCCCAGCATAAACGGCTTTTGCAGATAGCCAGGGAGTCTCTGACGGACTACGTGAAATACGGCAAGCGCAAAACGTTCGCGGAAAAAGATCCCGTCCTGAATCAGCCGATGGGAGCTTTTGTGACGCTTCGCGAAAACGGAGAGCTTAGAGGCTGCATAGGCAATATGGTCGGGGACGGGCCGCTTTACCAGACCGTCGCGAACATGGCGATAGAGGCGGCGGCAAAAGATCCCAGATTTAATCCGGTCTCGGAGGGCGAGCTTGGCAAGGTGGACGTGGAGATATCGGTGCTGTCGCCCATGAAAAAGGTTTCGGGCCCCGAAGAGATAAATATACCGGGGCATGGCGTGTTGGTAAGAAAGGGCTATAGAAGCGGTGTCTATCTGCCTCAGGTGGCTACCGAGGCGGGCTGGAACAAGGAGCAGTTTCTGACGAGCCTGTGCGCCCAAAAGGCGGGGCTCGAGCCGTACGCGTGGAAAGATCCGGCTACGGATATTTATGTTTTCAGTGCCGAAGTATTCGCGGAGGAGGCCAGGAGATGAAAGATAAGGGATTGGTTATAGGAGTTGCTGTGGTGGCGGTCGCCGTAGTTGTCGGCATATTTACACTGGCTAAGCCCAGGGCCGTAAAGGTGACGGCCGCCGGCATACAGGCCGCGCAGAAGGCCGGCCCTGCTGTCGCTGCCGGAAAAGCGGGAAAAGCGGCGCTCGCCGCGCCGGCCAAGAAGGCGATCTCCAAAGACATGGGAGCGCTTACGGTGAAGATGGCCGGCCGCAAGGACAGGGATGTCTCGTTGAGGGCCAAGGTCTTTAAGGCGGTCGACTCAAAGTCCAGCGTCTTTTCCGGCACCATTACAACAAACAGGATGTCCGAGCTTGCGCCGGGAACGTATGATATAGAGATCGAGACCGTGCCCGCCAAGATATATAAAGGAATAAACGTGGCTAAAGGCCGCGAAACGCTGGAAGACCTCGGAAGCGTTATAGGTTCTATCGAAATAAAGGCGGTCGGTTCGTCCAATAGGCCGGCTTCGTATCCGGTCAAGATCTTTCATGCGAATTCCGGCGCCGCCGCGGCGGGCGGTTCCACGAACAGGCCGATAGATATTGTCGCCGGAGCATATGATCTGGAGATAGGGTCGGCCCCTAAGCAGGTGAAGAAAGGCGTGAAGATAGAAGCCGGAAAAGAGACTGTCCTGGATATCGGAATCCCGGGAGCGATACTTGTCAAGGCCGTTGACGACACCGGCAAAGAGGCAAAAGGGTCGGTCAGGATAAAGAAGGCCGGAGACCAGGAGATCGTCTCCTCGGCCGTAATAAACAGGCCTTTTGATATAGCCGAGGGCGTATATACCGTTGAATCTGTCACAAGTCCGTCTGTGAAGAAGAGCGACGTAAAGGTTGTCCCGGGGCAGGAGACTGTGGTCGAGCTGGTGCTTCCCGCGGCTCCGGTCCCGGCCCCGAGGCCGGCCCTGCCTTTGAAACCCGCGGCGCCTGCCGCGGCAGCGGCTCCGGCCAAGAAATAGACCCGAATAGTGAGCCGGTTTTACGTTCCGAAGAGCTGCATAAAAGGTAATACCATAGCGGTCGATGGCGAAGAGGCGCATCACATCATAGACGTGATGCGCCTCAAGCCTTCCGATGAGATAGTCGCGTTTGACGGAAGCGGCAAAGAGTACGCTGGCCGCATCTCCGGGATAAGCGGCAGGTCCGTGCTTATAGAGATAATCCGCACTATCGCGCCCCGCGCCTCCGCCGGCGTAGAAATAACGCTTATCCAGGCCGTCCCCAAGAAGAGCAAGATGGACTACATAGTCGAAAAATCCACCGAGCTGGGAGTCTCCTCCGTGGTACCCGTCGTTACAAAGAGGACGATACCGGACTGGGACGGGGATAAAAGGTCTTTGCGCGCCAGGCGGTGGCGAAAGATAGCCGTTGAGGCCTCGAAACAATGCGGCAGGGCCGATATACCGTCGATATCCGAGATAGAAGACCTTGCGGCATTTTTAAAAATGGCAAAAGGCTTCGACCTTGCCATGATAGCGACGCTGGACTCCGGCGCCGGCGAGGCGGAATCTTTGAAGAAGGCGTTGCGTAATTTTAAAGGGAATAGGGTGGCCATAGCGATAGGCCCGGAAGGCGATTTTACGCCGGATGAAGTGGCTCTCTGCCGCGAGTCCGGATTCCGTCCTGTTACACTCGGCAGCAGGGTATTGAAGAGCGATACCGCGGGGCTGGCCGCTTTGGCCGTACTGGAGTACGAACTTGGAAAATAATGAAAAGCTAAGGTTCTATCTTCATACACTCGGGTGCAAGGTGAATCAGTATGAGTCCCAGGCCATACGGGAGTCGATGCTCGACGCCGGATTCGAAGAGAGCTCTTCCCGGGAGTCGGCCGACGTCTACGTCCTGAACACGTGCACGGTCACTGAGAATGCGGACAGGGAGTCGCGCTACATGATAGGCGTTTTCGGCAGGGCAAACCCGCAGGCGAAGATAGTGGTTACGGGTTGCTATGCCGAGAAAGACGCGCAGGAGATCGCCTCGCTGGGCGGCGTCTCCCACATAGTAAAGAACGCCGACAAAAATCGCATAGCCGACCTGCTCAAAAATTCACCAACCGCCCGCCGGGGGCCGGCCGGTTCCGGGCCCGTCTTCCGCGCGGCGATCACGGGGTTCAAGGGCCACACAAAGGCTTTCGTCAAGGTGCAGGATGGTTGCGAGAACAGCTGTTCGTATTGCAAGGTGCCTATCGTCAGGGGCCCGTTAAAGTCGAGGCCTCTGGATGAGATAATAGGCGAGGTCAGGGGGCTTGTGAATAACGGTTTCAAGGAGATCGTCCTGACCGGGATATGCCTCGGCGCCTGGGGCAGGGAATACTGCCTTCCCGAGACGGCCGCCGGATTCGGCCTGAGCAACGCTTCTCTTATCGACGTCCTTTCGGCGCTTGACGATGTCGCCGGCGATTTCAGGATAAGGCTCAGCTCCATAGAGCCCAAGTACGTTACCGACCGGATGCTGGATTATATAAACGGCAATAAAAGGATATGCAGGCATCTTCACATACCGTTGCAATCGGGCGACGATGAGATATTGAGGAGAATGAACCGTCCGTACACCTCAGGCGCCTATATGTCTCTTATCCGGAAAGCCAGGGCGGCTATCGGGGGCCTGGCTGTGACCACCGATGTCCTGATAGGGTTTCCGGGCGAGTCGGAAGCCAACTTCAACAACACGATCAATTTTATAAGGGAGTTGTCGCCCGCGAGGACGCACATATTCACATTCAGCCGGAGGCCCGGCACCGCCGCGTACGATATGGCCGGCGCCGTGGATCCCAATACGGCAAAAGGACGGCACCGCCGGCTGGATGGGCCGGCCCTGAACGCCTCTTATCTTTTCAGCAGGTCGTTTCTGGGAAAGACTTTGAACGTTCTTGTCGAAAGCGCCCGGGAGGGCGAATCCGGATTCCTTACGGGGTACACCGATAATTACATCAAGGTTATCTTCCCGGGGCCGGATGAGCTTATGGGCCGGATAGTCCCGGTCAGGATAACGCGTACTGATCCCGCCACCACTATGGGGGAGCGTGCCGGCGCGTAGCGTGAGCGCGGATCGCCCTGCAAAACCCGGCGGCGGTGAAGCTCCATGGCCTTACGGCCATGGCATCTTTTAACGCGGGATCCCGATCTCTGCCATGGAGCGGAATCCCGCCCGAAGGCCATTCATCCACACCCTCACGGGTATGGCCTTCTGGCTGCGGGGTAAAAAACAGCTTGACAAAAGCCCGGTAATACATAAAATATCATGAAATTGTTTTTTGCAGACCAGAAAGGCAAAAGATGAGACTTAAAGGCAGGGTGGCGCTGGTTACGGGCGGCGCCAGAGGCATAGGAAAGGCCATCGCCATGCTGTTCGCGCAGGAGGGGGCAGATATCGCTTTATGCGATGTTAACGCCGAACTTCTGGACGCGGCCAGGAGAGAGATAGAAGCCCTGGGAAGAAAGGCGTTCACCGGTACCGTCGATGTCACAAAGCTCTCTCAGGCCGAAGAGTTCGCCCAAAAAACCCTTGACAATTTTGGCAAAATCGATATACTGATTAACAATGCGGGCATTACCAGGGATGGTTTGCTGGTCAGGATGTCAGAGGCTGACTGGGATCTGGTCCTGGATGTCAACCTGAAGGGCGCATTTAACTTTATCAAGGCCGTGTCCAGGATAATGATGAAGCAGAGGGACGGCAGGATAGTTAATATGGCCTCTATAATAGGTATAATGGGTAATGCCGGCCAGGCCAATTACGCCGCTTCAAAAGGCGGACTCATAGCGCTCACCAAGACGGTCGCCAAGGAACTGGCCTCCAGGAACGTAAGGGCTAACGCCATAGCGCCCGGTTTCATACAGACCGATATGACCGCGAAGTTGTCCGACGAAGTTAAAAGCGAGATGCTCAAGTTCGTGCCGCTCGGTAAGTTCGGGACGGTTCAGGATGTTGCGAATCTCGCATTATTTTTAGCGTGCGACGATTCGTCATATATAACCGGCCAGGTTGTTCAGGTGGACGGCGGAATGGTAATGTGAAGCGCCGCGGCGTCAGTGTCGTGTAGCCGTGGAGCGGGATAACCAACAAGGAGGAGAAAGTGGACGTATCTCAGGATAAGATCAAGCAGATCATAGCGGACCAGCTCGGCGTGAAGAAGGAAGAAGTTACCGACAACGCGAAGTTCGTGGATGATCTGGGAGCGGATTCATTGGATACGGTAGAGCTCGTAATGGCTCTCGAGGAAGAGTTCGGCATAGAGATACCGGATGAAGAAGCCGAAAAGCTCGCCACTGTCGGAGACGCTCTGAGGTACATCGAAGAGAAAGCCGGTAAGTAAAATCGTCTAATGTCCAAAAATAGACGAGTCGTCGTAACCGGCCTTGGTGTCGTATCACCGGTAGGCAATACGGTACAGGATTTCTGGAAGTCGATACTCGAGGGCAGGAGCGGCGTAAAGAGGCTTCAGGCTTTTGATCCGGCCCATTTTTCCTGCAAGATAGCGGCAGAAGTCAAGGATTTCCACCCTACCTCATACCTTACCCCTAAAGAGATGAAGAGGATGGACCGCTTTGTCCAGTTCGCGGTCGTTTCGGCCAAGATGGCTTTGGCCGATTCCAGGCTGGACATGTCGAAAGAAGACCCCACCAGGATAGGCGTGATGATAGGCTCCGGCATAGGCGGCCTGCATACCGTCGAAGCGGAGCACAGCCAGTACATCAGATACGGCGAAGAAAAAGGCCCCGACCGCATATCCCCATTCCTTATACCGATGTTGATAGTCAATATGGCTTCCGGGCAGGTGTCTATATCCCTGGGCCTGAAAGGGCCGAACTCTACCGTGGCTACGGCCTGCGCCACGGGCAACCATGCCATCGGCGACGCGATGAGGATCATCCAGAGGGGCGAGGCCGACGCTATGATGTGCGGGGGATCGGAAGCCGCCACCACCCATATGGGGTTCGGCGGCTTTTGCGCGTTAAAAGCGCTGTCCACCGCTTATAACGACGAGCCGGAGCGCGCGTCCAGGCCGTTTGATAAAAACAGGGATGGATTTGTCATGGGCGAGGGCGCAGGGGTCGTATTCATCGAAGATATGGAGCATGCCGTAAAGCGCAACGCTCCCATATACTGCGAACTGATAGGCTACGGCATGAGCGGAGACGCCTACCACATGACGGCTCCCGATCCGTCCGGGGACGGCGGGGTAAGATGCATCACGGCTTCCATAAAAGACGCGTGCATAAAGCCCGAAGAGGTCGATTATATAAACGCGCATGGCACTTCTACTAATTACAACGACAAGATCGAGACGATGGCTATAAAGAAGGTCTTTGGCGACCACGCCAGGAAGCTGGCGGTCAGCTCCACGAAATCTGTCATGGGGCACCTCCTGGGCGCCGCCGGCGGCGTGGAGATGATAGTGTGCGCTCTAGCGTTGAAGGAAGGCATAATGCCTCCCACTATAAACTACGAAACACCCGACCCGGAATGCGACCTCGATTATGTGCCGAACAAGCCGCGCGCGGCGAAGATAAAAGTCGCGCTTTCGAACGCGCTGGGCTTTGGCGGGCACAACGCCACGCTGATAGCGAAAAGATTCGATAAATAATTCCCGGCATAAATTCGCGGAAAAATCGAAGGAGATATTAAAATGGATTACCTGTTTAATGAGCAGCAGAAGATGATACAGGACCTGGCGCGAAAGATCGCCCAGGAGAAGATTAAGCCGGTCGCCGCGAAGTACGATGAGTCGGAGGAGTTCGCCTGGGAGATAATGAAGATAATGGCCGAAAGCGACTTATTCGGCGTATATATACCGGAGCAGTACGGAGGCCTGGGCGGCGGCATCACCGAGATGTGCATAGTCACGGAAGAGTTTTCAAAGGCCTGCGGCGCCATAGCTCTGGGCTTCGCCGGGACGGGCCTCGGGACGTTCCCCATCCTCCTGCACGGAAACGACGAACAGAAGAAGAGGTATCTGCCCAGGATAGCAAAGGGGACCGTAGCGGCGTTCTGCATAACGGAGGCCGAGGCGGGTTCGGACGCCGGTTCCATCAGGACCACCGCCAGGAAAGACGGCGACAGCTATATACTGAACGGAACGAAACAGTGGATAACGAACGCCGGAGAGGCCGATGTCTATACGGTCATCGCCATGACCGATAAGACCAAGGGCGCCCGGGGCGCGACCGCGTTCATAGTCGATAAGGGTATGAAGGGCGTGGAGTTCGGGCAGAAAGAGAAGAAGCTCGGTATACGCGCGTCGGCGACCCGCGAAGTAATATTTACCGACTGCAGGGTGCCGAAAGAGAACGTCATAGCCCGCGAGGGCATGGGTTTCATAGTGGCCATGAAGACTTTCGACAATTCCCGTCCGGGAGTCGCGGCGCAGGCGGTAGGTATCGCGCAGGGAGCGTTTGACGAGGCCCTGAGCTACGCGCGCAAGAGAGTGCAGTTCGGACAGCCGATATCGAGTTTCCAGGCCATACAGCACATGCTCGCCGACATGGCGACTCAGATAGAGGCCTCGAGGGCGCTGGTTTACGCCACGGCAAGGATGGTGGACGCCGGCATGAAGAACGTGGCCAAGGAATCCGCGATGGCCAAGATGTTCGCCAGCGATACCGCTATGAAGGTGACGGTCGACGCCGTCCAGATCCTGGGCGGATACGGCTACATGAGGGATTATCCTGTCGAAAAATATATGAGAGACGCGAAGATAACGCAGATCTACGAGGGCACCAATCAGATACAGCGTAACGTCATCGCCGCGAACCTCATCAAAGAGAGCATCAAAGCAGAGTAATGAACATAATAGTCTGCATTAAACAGGTCCCCAATACGACCGACGTAAAGATAGATCCGGTCACCAATACGCTCATCCGTGACGGGGTCGAGAGCGTCATCAATCCTTTTGATACCTACGCCATCGAGGAAGGCGTTCGCCTGAAAGAGCGTTTCGGCGGCAAGGTCACCGTCATTTCCATGGGGCCTCCGCAGGCGGAGAGCGCCCTGAAAGAGGCGATATCGCTGGGCTGCGACGAGGCCGTGCTGGTAAGCGACCGCAAATTCGCCGGATCCGATACCTGGGCGACGAGCTACACGCTGTCCTGCGCCATAAAGAAGATCGGCGAATACGACATCATACTATGCGGCAAGCAGGCCTCCGACGGCGATACCGCCCAGGTCGGCCCCGGCATATCCACGCACCTCGACATCCCGCAGGTTACTTATGTAAAGAAGATCGAAGAGATAAAGGACGGCAAGGCCAAGGTCGAGCGCATGACCGAAGAAGGTTACGACATAGTGGAGACGCCACTTCCATGCCTTCTTACCGTGGTGAAAGAGATAAATAATCCGCGCATTCCGTCGCTAAAAGGCATGATGAAGGCCAAGTCCGCCCAGGTAGTTAAGTGGACCGCCGCCGATATAGAAGCGGACCCGAAGTCTATAGGGCTCGACGGCTCTCCGACGCGCGTGGTAAGGATATTTACTCCCCCGGCCAGAAAAGGCGGAGAGATCATAAAGGGCGAGCCTGCGCAGATCGCGCAGGAGCTGGTAACTCTTCTGAAGGACATAGTCATATAGATGGCGTCGATAACAGTCATATTAAATAAATGTACCGGCTGCACGTTATGCGTCAGGGCATGCCCGTTCGGCGCGATAACGATGAGTAATAAGAAGGCCGTTATCGACATGGCGAAGTGCACGCTCTGCGGCGCGTGCGTCAGCGCGTGTAAGTTCAGCGCCATCGAAATACAGAAAGACAGCGTCCCCGGCACGAAGGATCTGAGCTCCTACAAAGATGTGTGGGTCTTCTGCGAGCAGAAGAGGGGCGTCGTCCAGACGATATCTTTCGAGCTCCTCGGCGAAGGTAAGAAGCTCGCCAAAAAGCTCGGCGTGAAACTCTGCGCCGTCATCCTCGGCCACGACATCGAAGCCAAGATAGAAGAGCTTTCAGCCCGCGGCGCCGACAAGATATACATAGTCGACGATCCGGCGCTTAAATCATATCAGGACGACCCGTATACCGAAGTCCTCGTCAGCCTCGTCGGGGAATATAAGCCGGAGATAATCCTGTGCGGCGCTACCGTTATCGGCAGGAGCCTGGTCTCGAGGGTGGCTGTCAAGATAGACGCCGGCCTGACGGCCGACTGCACCGGCCTGGATATCGACGACAAAGAGAGGCTTCTTTTGCAGACCCGCCCGGCTTTCGGCGGCAACATCATGGCCACTATCATAACCCCGAATCACAGGCCGCAGATGGCGACCGTCCGGCACAAGGTCATGAAAGAGGCCGAAATACATAAATCCCACAAGTCCGAGGTCATCCGCGGGAAATTTTCGCCCGCCGTATTGAAGTCCAGGACCTCGCTTCTCGATATAGTCGAGGAGATAGAGGAGACGGTAAATCTCGCCGAGGCCGATATCATAGTCTCCGGCGGGCGCGGGCTGGGAAGCCCCGAGAACTTCGCGCTCGTAAAGAACCTGGCCAAGACGCTCGGCGCCGCGGTCGGCTCCTCGAGAAGCGCGGTAGACGCCGGCTGGATACCTTACTCGCATCAGGTAGGACAGACTGGCAAGACGGTCTGTCCCAAGCTGTATATAGCCTGCGGCATCAGCGGGCAGATCCAGCACCTCATCGGGATGCAGTCCTCAAAAGTCATCGTCGCGATCAACAAGGATCCCGACGCCCCCATCTTCAAAGTCGCCACCTACGGCATCGTCGGCGACCTCTTCGAGATCATTCCCGCGCTCACGAAAGAATTCTCCAAAGTCCTCAAGAAACAATAATCAATAGTATTGAACTTTTTTGGGTCCTGCCACTCCTTTGCCTTTTTCTTGGAAGGGCTGTGTCCGACTCTTGCACGTATCTTAAACCCTTGCTGTTACACCCCCAGGAACTGTCCAACCCCACCCCGTACCGCCCTTGTTGCGAAAAAGGCTCAGTCGTGTCACCCAAAAAATTTCACCACTTTTTATAAGCGGATCACTATCGACGCGAAGTCTGACGGGTGTAATAAAAAAGCCTCAAGCCGATGGAGTCACGCGCATTGAAAACATTGCTACAGATATTCTGCTAGTGACTACTTGGCGGGTGGCGAGGCTAAGCCTTTTGAGAGCACGAAAGGCTCACCCGAGACAGGACCCGCCACAGTAGTAACTGGCAATGAATGCAGAGTAATAATGTTTTCAGTGCTTCGGCAGGCTCAGGACTGATGCCGAGCTTTTGTCGAGGCATCAGTGCGGAGACCTCCCCCGGATTAGGGTTTGCTGTTGATTGTGATGAGCGATGTTAACTCATCAAAAAGTAAGCGATTCCGACCTTGTCGGGCGCCGTTTTATAATGTAATCTTATTATTAGAGTTAGCTGCTAATTACAGGCAAGCGTATCGCTCGGGAGAGGTGATGCGCGTGCAAATTTTTTTTGCGCGGTTAATTTACGGTTTAAAAATGAACGGAATTGGATATGTCAGACGCTAGATCCAATAACTACGCGTTCAGGATGAAGAAGCCATTCAAGGTGCTTGTGTGTCTGGTCACCTTGGTGGCTTTTTCCGTTAATACGATATCATATGATCTGGCCCTACTTCGCCCTTTTGGCTTCGTAGGGCATGCCTGGGCCGTCAATGAAACCGCGGGACTTACTAGCGTCGGTCCCGAAAGGTCTGGCGGCCCGGGTTCTCCAAAAGAACTGCGCGTAGATACTTTTATGCTGCCCGCATATCTGGGAACGGTCCAATACGCATGGGGGGATCCGGCCCCTCGGCTCGGCCAAGAGTCAGGCAATGGCCTTGCGCGGGGTGGATATGAATCACTCCCTCCGGTCGTGATTCATATTCAGGATGCCCACTGCAATTACCCTGCACAAAAGAAGATCGCCGAGATAGTAGGATACCTCAACAGGGAATACGGCATAAAGACCGTTAATCTGGAAGGCGGCGCGAAGGATTACGACCTGAGGGTATTTACCGGAATAGACGACCTCGCGGTGCGCGAGAAGGTCTCCGACCATTTCGTCGGTGAGGGCATGGTAAGCGGCGCGGAATACTACGCCATCAACAATCCGGACAAAGTTGACTTATGGGGCGTAGAGGATCCGAAACTGTATGTCCGCAACCTGAACGTATACCGGGATTCTTTAAAGCACAAGGACGAGATAGACAAGGATATTAAGGCCCTCAGCCATATACTCAGCAACCTCAAGACAAAGATATATCCGAAGCCGCTCTTAGAATTTGACCTTCGTTATACTCAATACAAGGCCAATAACCTTCCGTTCAGGGAGTATCTAAACTACCTGGTACTTAAAGCTAAAGATTCCGGTATCGCGATAAAGTCTTTCACAAATATTTATCTCTTAAGCCAGGCACTTGACGAGGAGGAGTCCATAGATTTCAAGCAGGCCAATAATGAGCGCGACGCGCTCATAGACGTGCTGAATAAAAAATTGTCGAAGAAGTCGATGGAAGAGCTCGTTGTGAATACTGTCGAGTTCAAGGCCGACAGGATGTCGTATAAGCAGTTTTATACTTATCTTACCGGTAAGGCCAAGGCCGTCGGTATCGATCTTACCGCATATCCGGTCCTGGAGAAATACGTAATTTACGTCTCCATGTACGAAGCTATAGATAAGGCCAGGATAATGGCGGAGCTTGAAGTGCTGGAAGACGGGATAAGGGGGTCTCTGAGTGAAAATGACGAACAGAGGGAACTCGCGGCGCTGTCGAAGAACCTGGCGCTACTCAAGAATTTTTTCAATATCTCGATAACCAGGAGCGATTATGCCTATTACAAGCGCGACGCGGACGGATTCGCGATGTCGCGATTTACGGAGTTCATAAACAGGACGGCGCCCCTTTACAAGATCGACGCGAGGCCCGATAAAGATATAAGCAATATCGACAAATACAGGCGCCAGATGGCGCAGTTCTACGAGTATTCATTCATGCGCGACGGCGCTTTCGTAAAGAATATAAAGTTCTCCGATGTCCCGGGGCAAGCAAAAGGCAGAAAAGCCACAGTAGTCATAACCGGCGGATTCCATACCGAAAACCTCTGCGACCTTTTTAAGGAGAAAGGTGTTTCATATATTTCCGTCCTGCCTAATTTCAAGAACAAGGACGGATACGAGAGCAGGTATTATGCCTTATTGCAGGGAAA
>Ga0233425_10007386_pt1 | contig 15487 bp, 13 predicted proteins | sample Watercolumn_Towu_2_FD_181712 | JGI IMG/M metagenome (GOLD analysis project Ga0233425, IMG submission 181712) | Freshwater microbial communities from Lake Towuti, South Sulawesi, Indonesia - Watercolumn_Towuti2014_140_MG | ecosystem: Environmental > Aquatic > Freshwater > Lake | place...
TCTTGGGTCGAATCTTTGTGTTTAGTTGTTTTTCTATCCTTTCTTCAAGCATTACATGATCCAATACTGGTGAAATTGACTTTATCAGACCAACATTGACTAGTCTCTCAAATCTTGCTTGAACAGAGGATATTTTTACCACAACCTAAATGCAATTTCACATGACCGCTTGACCAATAAACAATAAAAAGGTTATACGTTATACATTTGCGCGTAACTTTATAACATCTTTTTAAAAACTTGATGTATGAATTGGGGAGGCATTAATGTACTTGTTACTGGTGGTGCAGGACATATTGGTTCGCATTTAGTGAGAAAACTAGTTGAACAGGGTGCAAATGTTAGAGTGGCGGACAATTTATGGAGAGGAAAGAAAGAATATCTATTCGACATAGAAAATAAACCACTAATTGATTTTGAGAAAAACTTTTTTGAAGTTGATCTTACAGATTATAATAATTGCTTGAAAGCTGTTGATGGTATCGATATTGTATTTCATCTTGCCGATATCGTTGCAGGAATAGATTATGTTTTTGGAAATGAAAACTTTGTTTATAGAAGCAATATTCTCATGAATTCCAACATGTTTGCAGCCTCAGTTAAGGCTCGTATTCAGAGACTTGCTTACGTGGGAGCAGCATGTGCATATCCACTAGAAAAACAAAATGATCCAAATTATCCATTATTCAAAGAGTCCGACATGTATCCAGCTCACCCAGAATCATCTTATGGGTGGGGAAAGCTGATGGGAGAGTATGAGTGTGAGTTGTATAGTACTTCTGGGAAGCTGCATACTGCCATTCTGCGTTTACATAATGTTTATGGCCCAAATAGTGACTTGTCACCACAAAGATCTCAGGTCATACCAGCCACTGTCAGAAAAGCAATCAATTATCCTAATGAAAAATTTGTGATTTGGGGGAATGGCCAACAGAGTAGAGCATTTCTGTATGTAACTGATGTAGTTGATGCGTTCATGTTAGCCATTGAAAAGGGATTAGATAAAGGCCCAATTCAAATTGGCAGCCCTGTTAAAACAACAATTAATGAAATTGCAGATTCAATAATCAAGATCTCAGGAAAGGATATCAAGAAAGAATACGATCTTACCAAACCCACAGGAGATTTAGGAAGAGCGGCAGATTGCAGTAGGGCCGAACAAATATTGGGTTGGAAACAGAAAGTTTCCCTTGACGAAGGGTTGCGTAGAACGTATGAGTGGAGTCAACAGTATTTAAAAACTCATAAATGATTTTACGGACATGAATGAATTGAATTCAAGCAAATGGAAAGATGAGAATGTGCTTGTAACTGGTGGTGCTAGTTTTATTGGAAGTCATCTAGTAGACAAGCTTGTTGAATTGGGAGCCAGAGTTACAGTAATTGATAATCTTAGTAGTGGAAAAAAAGAAAATCTGGAGAAATCTTGGGAGAAAATTGATTTTGTTAAACAGGATTTAGAATATATTACAAAAAATGAATTAGTGAAGACTTTTTCTGATAAAACCAAAGTATTCCATTTGGCAGCAGTCCATGGTGGGCGTGGATATATAACAACACATCCTGCTGATGTTTGTTCGAATTATTCAATAGATCATCATGTTTTTGAAGGATGTAAAGAGACAAGTGTTGAAAACATTGTATTTGCAAGTACTGCGTGTGTTTATCCAACAGAACTCCAAAAAAATATAGGTTCAGAATATAAATTGAAAGAGGAGGACGCTGATCCCACAAACCTAGAGAAGTTCATGAATGCCGACATAGAATATGGGTGGGAAAAATTAATGAGTGAGATGCAAATGAATGCATTTAAAAAACAATATGGGTTAAAGGGGTGTCCAGTAAGATTTGTTACTGCATATGGTCCAAGAGAAAACCTGACGCATGCAATAATAGCCTTAATTTACAAAGCAGTAGAGCGAATGGATCCATATGAGATTTGGGGTGACGGGAATCAAGAAAGAGACTTTACTTATGTTGAAGATATTGTAGAAGGTTCAATATTAGCTTGTGAGAAAATTTTCGATGGTACACCAATCAATTTGGGTACTGGTAAGCGATACAAGATGATTGATGTTGTTAAAATGATATGTAAGGTGTTGAATTGGCAACCGAACGCGTTTAATTTTGACATCAACAAACCTGTGGGCGCACTTTCAAGAGCACTTGATAATTCTAGAGCAAAAACACTCCTAGGCTGGGAACCACGGTTTTCTCTTGAGGAGGGATTAAAGAAAACCATACAGTGGTATCTTGAAAATCATAAAAAAACTGGAAAGATCGATAACTCTATGTTATTGGAGCGTCACTAAGACCACGTTGTATTTCCTGCACATATATGTCAGATCAACAAAGAAACAGTTAGATTATGAAAATCATAATGGTTTGAGATTAAAATGAAACAGAATGTACTATTTTTATTAATAGATTCTTTTAGTGCAGAAAAATGCCATGGGAAGAATAAAACTTCAACGACTCCCACTATTGATCATTTAATAGATGATGGAATTTATTTCAGTCAAACTATCAGTGCGGCACCAACTACAATCCCATCACTTTCTAGTATTTTTACAGGACGTTATCCTTTTTCATGTCTTACACTTGACAATGATTTATTTAGATTACAAGAAGATATTCCCACCTTTATTGATATTATGAAGGAACATAATTATGAAGCACATGCAATAATTCCCAATGCACTAACTCACATGGGATTACAGAGGATATTTGGTAAGAATTTAGAGATGTATGATTATGATTTGACATTATACGATGGAGTCGGTGAACAAATCTTAAGTAAACTTTCAACATTAAATGAAAATACTCCCTGGTTTTGTTATATTCACATATATGACATCCATGGTCAAGCTATTTTTAATAAAAATTCTATTCCAGATGGATTCAATGATGAGAAAAATGGAATAAATCGATATGAGAGAATGATTTCACTCATGGATGTATGGCTAGGAAAGATTATCGAGAAGATGGATTTGGAAAACACGTTGGTTATTTTTACTGCAGATCACGGATCTGATTTATCAAGATATGATTCAGAGATGGATGATTATAGTCTACATAATCATGAATTGAGAAAATTTGAAGAAGGAAAAATTTTCAAATTAAGTCATGTTGTAGCAACACACTTACCACATTTTCTTCATATTATTAGAAAAAAACTAGCTAAAACATATTTGGAAAGAAGGGATAAGACGGTAGATTCTCGTCTGATTTTGGAATTGAAAAAACTTAACAATACTAATTTACGACCTTACATGAAACGGTTAACACAGAATTGTATTAAGGTGACAACTCAATTATATGATGAAAAATTTTGTGTACCTTTAATTTTCTGCGGTCAAAATGTTAAAAACAAAAGAAAAATAAATCAACAGGTAAGATCTGTCGATATCTTTCCAACAATACTTGATCTTATTAATTTACCACACACCACACAAATCCATGGAAGAAGTTTATACCCATTCATAAATGGTGAGGAAATGAATGAATTGCCAGCATGTGTTGAAAGTGCATCGAACTCCACAACACAATCGAATAGTAATACTATAGGTGTAAGAACTAGTTCTCACAAATATTTCAGAGATAAAAATGATCCGAAGCATAATGTTCATTTATATAATTTACAAGACGATCCTTTAGAAGAGAAAAACATCAGCGAGCAAAATCCCGATTTAGTATTCCGCATGGAAAATTCTCTGCAAGAAACTCTGAATAATATGAGTACAAACAATAAAGAAATTAATAAATTATCGAATGATGAAGTCGATGAAGCTAAAGATATACTTAGAAGGCTAGGATATATTTGAACATAGAAAATATTACGTCAGTAAATTACTAGACATCATGAACGATTCCATTTCAGATTAAAAATGAAATGATAAAACATGTCTTGTTAAGTTAGTTCAATATGTAGTGATATTGATATAGTAGATTCGACGAACACATTCGTGAAACGCAAGGTATTTTTTAGACTATGGTATTATTTTAGGAATGGTTGGTCCACTTATTTTGCATTTATTTTTGCTGCCATCAATACACTTACAGTCACCTATTATTTAGCAATTGAGAAATATCCAGATCTCAAATCAATATTCCCAAATTTTGTTCAATATGTTGCTATAATTGGAGTTATTGGAATTCCGATTTTAATATTTGTTGGATATGTTCATTATAAAAAAACTCATGCATATCAATCAGAAGTTGATGTGACATATGAATCAAATCCATATGCATTAAGAGTATTAATAAACTCTGAATTATTGCTTAAACTGAATTTACAATTAATTGATAAATTTTCACAGATTATGAAAAATGAAAAATTAACAGAAGTAGAACTTGACGAATTAAAAAAAATTCAACATGAGATCTCTCAATTTGTATCTTCACGTAGTTTTGCCAATACAACTGACTTGAATTATTTAAAAAATCTTAGAAATGTCAAAATCTAAAAAAATAATAATAGTTGTATTAATCATAGTTTTTTTTAGTTATGGTTTTGCGGTAGGACATTACAAAATATTCCCATATCGATTCTTACAAGATATAAAAGAAATAACATCGCCAGAGAAAGAAGATGATTTTGAAACATATATTTATGAAAAAAATGTCACTCACCTTATTCATATTTCATCTCCAGCAGATGTGATAGAAAAACGAAAGTCATTAATTAATTATATCTGGAGTGGAAACGATATTCCTTATGATAAGACTCCTCTTGTTGAAACAGGAATAATAGATTCCAGATACGATGATGTTGATAATCTAGATAGAATTGATAGGATCACAACGAATATGGATTATGGGGTTAATTCTATTGCCTATTTGTTTATGCCACATGAGCCACATAGAACTCTTATAATATATCACCAAGGACATGATGGAGACTTCATTTTAGGGGAAAAAACTATTCAGTATTTTATTGAGCGTGGTTATCCGATATTGGCATTTTCAATGCCGCTTTTAGGTATGAATAATCAACCAACGGTAGACATTCCCAATTTAGGGACGATCAAACTAAAAAATCATAATGATTTTATCTATTTGGAATCGTCTAGATTTTCATCAATAAAATTTTTTGTAGAACCGATCGCTGTTTCACTTAATTATGCAGACAAGTTAGGATTTGATTCATATGTTATGGTCGGAATTTCTGGTGGTGGATGGACCACTACACTGTATTCATCAATAGACGATAGAATCTCAGAGAGCTATTCTGTAGCGGGTTCAGTACCCACCTTTCTTCGTTCCATACCTGGTAATGAAGGGGATTATGAACAAAGGTTGCCAACTCTATACAACATGACTAATTATCTTGATCTGTACATCATGAGCTCATTTGGAGATAATAGAAAACATGTTGAAATTTACAATATGTATGATCCATGTTGTTTTGGCGGAGATGTTTCTAAAACATATGAAAAAGAGATAAACACAGCCATGTCGAAATTACATTCTGGCAAATTCATGATTTATGTTGACAATACTCATAAAGAACATAAAATTTCTCAATTCTCTCTTGACATTATAATAAATTCAATAAGTAAATACCAATAATCAGCTTAATTTACACTGAATCGCAAAAAACTCTTTCAATTGGCCAGAATTTGTTGTGTAATGATCCAATAGAACGAAAAGATCATCAATTGATATTAGTATGACTAAGATCGGGTAATGTTTGTGATTAGTAAATAACCCAAATTATAAATCATATTCTCAACACCTTCAATTATGATAAAATTATTGATAGTATATGGTAGCAAAGGTAAATTTTTTCACATGAAAGAATTTGCAGACTCGTTAACAAAACATGGCATAGAGTGTAAGTTAATCAAAGATATAGATTATGCCAGAGGATTTCCCAGTAAAAACATTAAAGACTGGTTTATTGGAAATAGGAGATTTAAAAAATTAATTACAGAGTTTTTGCCTGATGCTGTGTTCATTGACAGACAGACTCATTTTGGATTATCTGCAATTAAATCAAAATTACCTTTGTTTATTCTTCTAAGAGGACATTATTGGTCAGAGGTAGATTATGCAAAGCAGACTTTATACAAAGATCCATTATCACGCTTAGTTATTTGGTTTAGAAATAGAATAGCTGAAAAGTGTTTTGCAAATGCGACTGCAATTTTACCAATTTGCACATATTTAGAAAAAATAGTTAATGAGCATCATCCTGCTGTTCCCACAAGAGTATTTTTTGAAGGAATTAACTCTTCTCATTGGTATTATTCTAAAGGCATGAATCTGGAACATCCATGTGTAGGATTATTGCAGGATGCTAATTGGTGGGGAAAAACTAAAGAGATGCTTACTTTAGAAAAAGTTTTGGATAGATTACCCAACGTGAATTTTTATTGGGCTGGGGATGGAATCTATAAAGACCAAATTCTTGCAACGTTGGGTAAACATAAAAATTTTCATTGGCTTGGGAGAATACAGTATCCAGATAAGGTAAGAGAATATCTAAGCGAAATAGACATTTATGCTCTCGTTACTGGCATGGATACGGCCCCACTAACACTCAAAGAAGCTCAATTAATGGAAAGACCAGTTATTGCTACGGATGTAGGAGGAGTATATGAGATGATGGAGAATGGGAAAACAGGATTTTTGGTTAAAGAAGGCGATCACAATTCACTCACAGAAAAGATTAATGTTTTGATAAACGATAATGAATTATGTAAAAAAATGGGTAAAGAGGGAAAGAAATTTGTTGAGACTACTTTTAATTGGGATCGAATTACAATCAGATTTATTGAAATATTAAACAAGCATCTAAAACAATAACAATTATCGATCTAGTTTAGCACCATATTTGAGAGCTATTTTTTTTGCATTTTTTACTTTTTTACCATATAAATCATTCATTTCTTTAATTAAATTCAAAGTTTGATTATGGATTAGTTCTAAATTCGGTATCACACAGTGCCCGCCGATATATCCTGGAAACATTTTAGGTCTGTTACCAAGGTATTCATGTATCTCATCTGCGAATGACCACATCTCGTCATAATTAACATCATACTCTTGAGCAATCATATTAGTGATTTGAGCATAATTTATCAACCATCCTAAATATGATGTGTCACAGAGGATTTTAGCTAGCTCAAGAGTTATTGGTGTGGATATTTGCTTAACCTTAACACCAGAGCTTTTCATTAATTTAGAATATTCTGAGGATGCCCATTTCATTTTTGGGGCAGAAGGATCTAATGCAAAAAATTTTGTGTAGCGTTTCAAATCATAAAACATTCTTTTATGTACACCTCTTGTTGCACTATAAATCACAGGTATCGGCAGTTTTGACTGCAGGATTTTTGTTGTGTTTACTTTAATCGTGCTATGTATGACAATAGCAGATGGATGAAATTTCTCATAAAGCTCAATTACATTGTTTAGAAACGTATCGGTGTATGGTATGCAGATATGTATGAAACGTGTTTTAGAATTTTCATATTTATGAAATTTTTTGTCAACTAACTTGGGGTTTATATCATATCCAACAGCTAAGTTTGTTTTGGAGATGATATTTAGAATTGGTCTACCAATTTCTCCTAATCCAACTACTATATCCTTTTTTATCAACGAATTTCAATTAATCACGGTATAAATTAATCAAGCTACTCTTTTTAAGATAAAATGAATAATGAGTTAATGTATTTTACTTTCAATAAATGAGTATACTTCATTTGCTGCTTCTACACAGGTAGTTATTTTGCCTGAAAACACAGTCAACATTTTTTCATTAATTTTACGCACTACTGTGGGCCTAGCATCAGAGTTTTCCACATATGGCAAAACTGCCCTAATTGTGTACATTGATCCAATGTGCTTTGCTTGCTTCATGTCAGGCATAAATTCAGTTGCCGATTTGACAAATAGATCAAAATTAGTGATTTGTGGATCTGATATTATTCCTTTATTTAACACTGATAGAAATTTTTCATCTATTTGTGGGTATTTCCCTATGTTTGTTTTATGTATGGCGTGAACGACATTCCCCAGAACAAAAAATCCACTTCTCCCCATAGGATCAACAGACATGAATGGTCCATCCATAATTACAATACTTTTGTTTTCAAAGACATCTGAAAGTTGAGCTACGGGTTTTTCACATAATTCAAATTGGTAATCAAGTTGTGCATCTGGAAATTGTTTTAATAGATCATTAAGATTAGAATAAGTACACAGAATAACAACATCATATGAGCTTAAGATTTGATTGGAAGGCTCTTTGTTTAATTGTAAATTGATGTTACTTTGTCGAAGTTTATTCCAACATATATTTTTTAAAATAAGTGGATCGAATAAGCTTTCGTTTACTTTTACAGATAGATCTACACTATCTTTTTTTACAATATCAATATCAGTTATGTTATACTCAAGATTGTTATCATCACAAAATTTCAGATATTGTTTTGCAGAAGTAAGACTATCTCTCTTTGATATACAATAATAATGTTCAATATTATCAATTATTGATTCGCCAAATTCTTCTTTGAAAGATTTTTCTGATTTTAAAACAGATTGAACGGTTTCTTTGCTTCGTGGATAATGATAGCCACGATGTAATCTATATTGGTTTATTCCAGATGCGGCTCCAAGTATATCACTCTGTTTTTCATATAGATCGACTGAGTGATCATTTGATAATTTAAGAGCAGTTGTTATACCAAATATTCCGGCACCAATAACAGCAGTTTTCATATTTGTTTTATTATTTTGTCCATAATTTCAGCAGCATTCAACACATTTGTTTGATTATAATCAATGTGTTTTTTCGTTATTTCTTTGATAAACATGTTACATTCAGATTCTAATGGAGGGGTTGTTGAATCATATATCTTCTTGAACATCCTTTTCGATTTATCAAATTTGTATAATACATTATCATCCCATTGGTAGAGATTTTTTGTTGTAATAATTGTAATCAGTTTTTTCTTATAATTTGAAATACGGTTGAGTTTCATCATACATCTTTTATTTTTTGGAAATTGTAATTCAATTGTAAGAATGTCCAGGTTTGTTGTAAACCCGATCTTATCGAGTATAGAGTATCCTGATGGTTTTCCAAATAATTCCAGCGCTAGAAATATGTCGTGTGATAGAAGATTAAGGATAATATTTTCGTCAAATGCGCCATTCTTAGACCAATCGAATTGAGCATAGATAATATTTTCACGTTTAGCAATTGATTTAATTTTTTGAAATATTTGATGATATGAAAAGATATATCCAACGAATACTACCAGTTTGTTTTTCTGTCCAAATTCGATTATTTTTTTTGACTGCATTAGTTCGGTTGATAGTGGTTTTTCCACAAAGACATGTTTGCCTGTTTTTAATATTCTAGTAGTTAGATTTGCATGTGTTTTAATTGGCGTAGCTATAACCACAGCGCCTATCGTTTTATCATCCAAAATATCAACAAGCTTCGTTGTATGTTGTAATTTAGGATAATTTTTTCGTAACCAATTCAAATTTTTTGTCTTTCCAGTAGTTACACAAACTGATACATTACTAATTTTAGAAAATTCTCTGAGTAGGTTTTTGCCCCACTTGCCCAATCCAATGATTGCAATATTTTTCATGAAAATCTTATAGAAACAATATTTTTACGCGGGTTATAACTGTAGATAGGTCTGTAATCAATATCATCACCGTATGATAAACAGACATTAGTTAAGTTTTACATCAGCATTCAATTCCTTTGTAATAAAAAGTCGATACCAAATCTCAAATGCCAACAAACCAAGAAACTTGTTTACATATCTAACATCTAGATTTTTGTTATCAATGTATTTGTCGATCCATTCTTTTGCAATCCATCCATCCTCCACAACCCTTGCATCAGACAGATATTTTTTGCAGATCTTATGACCATGAGATTTCCAAATATTTATTGTGTTTGCAGTAAATCCTTGTTTTTCTTTTGGTATCCATGTACTATCTATGTATTTAGATAATATTTGTCGCAATGGAATTTTCCCCAAGTTTTTTTCTACATCATATTTCTGTGGAAAAGGTATTTTCATTGCATAATCAATTAATTCGTCAGATATGAACGGCGTAACCAATTTGACGTCCAAGCCTGTTGTAAGTGCAGTATTAACAATGGACCAATTATACAACAGTTTTCCATTGAAATCTGCTAAGAACACCTGATCTAATGGATCTAGATCATTATCAAAATATTCCAACAGCTTATTGTGGATACTCGTCCATGAAAACTGAATTTTTTTGCCAAATACATCATCTTGATCTGGAACCCAATCACGTTCATGACATTGCAAGTATGCTTTAACCTTATCATATGGTGATGAATTGTTGTGGATCAATGACAGAAATTTTTTATATCGAAATACATATCCGCCAAAAAGTTCGTCACCGCCATCACCGCTTATTAGGCAGTTTGAAATTGCTTTTGTCTTTTTTACAAGATGATAAAAATGCAAATCCCAGAATGGAAATCCTGCCAAGCTTATTGCTTTAGGTAATTCCACTAGGTAATTTTCTAGATAGACAACATGATGTTTAATTCCAAATTTTTCTGCCAATTTAGCAGATAGAATGGTTTCATCCACACTATCAGCAAATTTTATTGAAACCGCTTCAACTTCTATGTCCGGAAATTTATTTTTTAAAAGTGAAAGATTAAGAGTGGAATCAATACCACCGCTCAAACCGAGCACGACTTTTGATTGTGTGCTTAATTGTGCTTTCATTGATTTTTCAATTAATTGTTCTATTCTGTTTAATGATACCTCATCATTGTTTTTCAGATTATTTCTAGATAGTTTGTTAAGCAGAGGTTTTTGAGTTAGATCATATCTTAAGGTGAGAATGCTTGCAATAGAGAAAGGATCTAGCGTTTTATTTTCCACCACGACCAATACCTCGAATTATTAAACCAGCTTTTCTTGCAGCATGTATATCCATAATTCCTCGTGTGTCAACTACAATAAGAGATTTTGATTTAGAACCAAGAAATGCAGGATCAATATTTCGAAATTCATCATGAGAAGTTATTAGAATAACTGCGTCAACATTCGGGACGGCATCTTCCAGATTACTTTCAGTTTGAATATTGAAAACAGATGTAGACTTAAAATAAGGATCATAGATTTTGATCTTTACATTTTGTTCTAATAGTTTTGATATTATTGGTTCTGCAGGAGATATTTGGATGTCTTTTACATTAGGTTTGTATGATACTCCTAGGATTAACACTGTACTGCCTTGAAGATCTTTTCCTACAGACTTTAATGCTTCAGAAGCTAGATCTATTACGTGTAAAGTCATCCCATCATTAATTTCTTGGCTTAATGATACCATTCTTAGAAGATTGTTTCCAACTAATTTTGCAGAGTGTAATATTTGAACAGAATTTACAGGAAGACAAGGACCACCAACTCCCGGACCAGGATAATGAACTTGGAAGTTATACTTCATATCAGCTGCTTCAAGAACTTTTATAACATCAATCCCTAGCTTCTCACACAGAATTGCTAATTCATTTACAAAAGCAATATTTATGTATCTGAAAACATTTGTTGTCAGTTTAACGGCATTTGCAGTTTTACAATCTGGCATTTTAACAATCTCTACAGGAAAAACATGTTTGTAGATTTCCATTATCATATTTGCACTTTTATCATCTAACGCACCTGCTAATCGTGGCAAACTTTTAAAATCTTTGAGAATTTCTCCAGGATTTGCAGTTTCTGGGCAAACACCCAATCCAAAATCTTTTCCTACAACTAGTTCGTTATTTTCTCCTTCTAGGAATTTTACAAATATGTTTTCAATATATCCAGGCTCCACAGTACTCTCTACTATTACAAGAGTACCTTTTGCTATCAAATTATGAATTTGTTTCCCTACAGTTTCTAATGCAGAGTAGTTTGGATTTTTGTTTTTATCCATAGGAGTAGGCAATGACAAAAGAATGACATCTGCTTTTGGCACGGCTTCTTCAATTTTTGTGGTTGCAGAAAAAATCTTTTTAGTCATCATATTGGAAAATACTTCTGAATATCCAGGCTCGTCTTTGAGAGGAAAATTTCCAGAATTTATCATATTTACCAAGTTTTCATTGATGTCAACACCAATTGTTGGTAGATTTGAGTTTGCAAACGAAAGAGCAGTTGGGAGGCCTATTCTACCTATTCCGATTACACAAACACGTAACTGACCTGATTTTAACAAATTTTGAACTTTTGATAAATCTTGATGTATTATGCTGTGAGTTTTTTCATCAATATTTTGCAAGTTAATAAAGAGCTACCATTTAAACATTTTATATAAATTTACATTAGTCATATAGAAACCATCAATTTTTGACCATTAAATTTGTTATTTTAAAATTTAAAAATATGGTAATTAAAGAAAAACGATTTGAAGTGTGTTATTACTGCTGCGGGTAAAGGAATTCGACTCCTCCCAATTACTAAAGAGTTACCAAAAGAGATGATGCCCATTTTTACAAGAATGTACGGGACGAATCGTGTAGTGACTCCTCTGTTACAGTATATTTTTGAACAGCTTTATGCAATCAACATAAGAGATTATTGTTTTGTAGTAGGTAGAGGGAAAAGATCCATAGAAGATCACTTTACGCCACATCATGCCTATCTACGAGAGCTTTCTGGCAGTTACAAAGAATTGATATTAAAGTTCTATGAAAGATTACAAAAATCACATATAATTTGGATAAATCAAAACAGGCCACAAGGATTTGGTGATGCTGTGAGATTAGCCGAGAGATACATTAGAGACGATAATTTTATTGTACATGCTGGAGATGTTGCAATATTGAGCAAGTCAAGACATCCCATATTACGTCTAATGGATGTTGCAAAGAATAATCCAGATGTTTCTGCTGTATTATTATGTAAAAAGGTTAAGGATGCAAAAAGATATGGTGTTCCAGGACTAGAAAAGATTTCAAATCACACATATATTGTAAAAGAGCTAGAAGAAAAACCACTCAGGCCAAAATCTAGTTTTGGAATATTGCCATTATATTATTTTAAATCAGACATATTTACTTGTCTAAAAAAAATTAAACGTGGAAAAGGTAATGAATATCAGCTTACTGATGCAATACAAAAATTGATAGAAAATGGGAAAAAGGTTATCGCCATTGTTTTAGAAAAAGATGAAATTGAAATTGATGTTGGTACGGTTGAATCATATAGATATGCACAAGAAATTTCGTACAAAAAGGCATAGTTTTTAACTAAAAATAAATTCGAAACGACATGAAGCTCGGAGTAATTGGATTAGGTTTTGTCGGACTATCATTGGCTTCAGTGTTAGGTACAAAGGGGTATAAAGTAGTTGGATTTGATTCAGATAAATCAAAATTACAAATGATAAAAAACGGCGAAGCACCGTTTTATGAGCCTGAGATGGAATCTACTTTAAGATTTGCGTTAAAGAAAGGTTTTGTTACCACAGAAGATATGACATACATCGTTAACCATTGTAAATTAATTTTCATAACTGTTGGCACTCCTCAGCAAAATGATGGAACCATAGATCTTTCAATGATAAAATCTGTTACAACTAAGATTGGTGATTTATTAAAAAAGACAAGTAACAGGCCTATCATCGTAGTAAAAAGTACAGTAGTTCCAGGCACAACAAAAAATGTTCTTCTTCCATTGCTTGAAAAAAGATCTCATAAATCTTCTGGTAAAGACTTTGCGGTAATTACGAATCCCGAATTTTTAAGAGAGAGTATGGCAATTGTAGATACTAAAAATCCCCATGTTATAGTGTTAGGCGGTACCAAAGATAAGTTCATGGATACAATGAAGAAATTTTATCAGAAATTACACAAAAGTGTTCCAATTATGGTTACAAACAGTCAGACTGCAGAGATGATAAAATATGCTAACAATTCTTTTCTTGCTACAAAGATTAGCTTCATCAACCAAATTTCAAATGTATGTCAATTAATTCCTGGTGCAAATGTAGAAGATGTTGCCAAGACGATCGGACTTGATCCAAGAATAGGCCCACTTTTCCTCAATGCGGGTCCAGGATATGGAGGATCATGTTTACCAAAGGATGTAAAAGCCATGATTAATTTTACAAACAGGGTAGGAATAAAACCAGTTCTACTTAACGCAGTAGAGACTGTCAATAAATATCAGCTCGAGAATCTTTTATTAACAATCAAAAAAGCAATAGGCAAAATTAGTGGTAAAAAAATAACTATACTTGGTACCTCGTTCAAACCCGATACTGATGACATCCGAGATTCTGTATCAATAAAGCTAATCGAGTTGTTACTAAAACACAAAGCAACAATAAATATTCATGATCCAAAAGCCATAGAAAATACAAGAAAGATTTTTGGAGATAAAATCAGTTATTTTGGTTCTATGAATGACGCGTTAAGAGGTAGTGAGTGTGTAGTAATAATGACTTCTTGGAAAGAGTATTCTAGAATAGACAACAATCAGATCAAACAAATGAAAAGAAAAATTATCGTAGACAGTAGAAGAATACTAAAGAATTCAGAAATAAATGCTAGATACTTTCCAATTGGAATAGGACAATAGGATCATTTTGAAGAAACGTGTTAATACTCAGATTCGACAGTCAGTTTGATAAAATATGAAATTTGCGGTTACTGGCGGTGCAGGTTTTATCGGAAGTCATCTAGTCGAGCATCTTGTAAGGGATAATAACGATGTAACAATCATAGATAATTTAAGCATGGGTAAGATGAGTAATCTATCTGGCATTATCAATAAAATTGATTTTGTTAAAGGTGACATTAGAGATATAGGACTATTGAGAGATAAACTACGCGGAATGAATGGAGTATTTCACGAGGCTGCTCTTGCATCAGTGCAAGAATCATTTACAAAAGTACAAGAATATAATGAAGTCAATGTCCAAGGAACTGAAAATATTTTGAAGATGGCAAAAGAATATAGATTCAAAGTAGTCTACGCAAGCTCTTCAAGTGTTTATGGAAACCCAATAAAAATTCCCATACATGAAGATGATCCAAAAGCTCCCATCAATCCGTATGCTCAAACAAAATTAGAAGATGAAAATTTAGCAGTAAAATACGCTAAAGAAGGAGTCAAAGTAATTGGATTAAGATATTTTAACGTATTTGGTGATAGACAATCTCAGCAATATGCTGGCGTGATCAAAAAATTCCTTAAAAAAGCACGAAATGGTGAAGCCCCAATCATAAATGGAGATGGCACACAAACAAGAGATTTTGTTCACGTTGATGATGTAGTGAGAGCAAATATCATGGCCATGAAAAGTAATGTTAATCATGGCTTCTTTAATGTGGGAACAGCAACAACAATATCAGTTAATGAATTAGCAGATATCATTGTAAGAGAATTTGGTTTAAGCGTTAAACCAATTTACGGTCCTGCTCTTCCAGGTGACGTTCATACAACAAAAGCCGATATTTCGCAGGCAA
>Ga0233425_10007387_pt1 | contig 15487 bp, 14 predicted proteins | sample Watercolumn_Towu_2_FD_181712 | JGI IMG/M metagenome (GOLD analysis project Ga0233425, IMG submission 181712) | Freshwater microbial communities from Lake Towuti, South Sulawesi, Indonesia - Watercolumn_Towuti2014_140_MG | ecosystem: Environmental > Aquatic > Freshwater > Lake | place...
CCCGCCACCTCCCGGACTGGCCCCTCCTTCGGCGTCGCGCGCGGCAGTACCTGCCGCCCGGACAAGGTCCTCAGCCCTCCCGCGGCGCACCTGGGTGAAGGTGCGGTGTTGGCAGTGGCACGGGCGGCTCGCCCGTGAGCGGTGGCGCTGAACCTCCGCCACAGCACTCACGCGCGAGCCGCGCGTGCCACAGGCGGGCAGACTCACGAAGGAGCCCCAACCATGCGTCTGCTACTCAGCGTCGTCTCGCTGGCCCTGCCCCTGACCCTCATCCACGCCGAAGAGCTGCTGATCGACGACTTCGAGTATGCGGACGAGGCGGCGGCGCGGGCGGCGTGGCGGCCGGATGAGGATTCCGCGCCGGTGGGGCTGATGGAACGGGAGGGCGGGACGGGGCTGCGGATGGACTGCCCCTTCACGACGGATGTCCGGCGGTCGGTCTATGACCGTGCGGTGGACCTGAACCTCAGCCGGTTCGGGCAGTTCACGCTCGAGTACTACATCGACAACGTCGGGCCGCTGGGCGGATTGACGATCTACTTCCGCTCCGGGGAGGGCTGGTATGGGGCGGGGCTGACGGGGGAGCGGGGTTGGAACGAGGTTACGGTGCTCAAGTCGGCCTTCAACACCGAGGACGATCCGGCGGGTTGGGACCAGATCGACGGCATCCGTCTGTCGCAGTGGAAGGCGGGGGAGGGCGAGACGTTCGTCGCGATCGACAACTTGCGGGCGTGGTCTACCGACATCGCGGTGATCCTGGCGACGAGGGCCATAGCCGCGGGCGGCGGCGAAGCGCGAAGCACCGAGACCTTCGACAAGGCGATGCAGGAGCTGTTGCACTCCACGGGCATCATCACCGACCTCATCACGGATGAGGATGTGATCGCAGGCGGGCTCGCCGACCGGAAGGTGGCGATCTTCCCGTATTCCCCGCTCATGGACCCGGGCGTGCTGGCGGCGACGCGGGAGTTCGTGGCGGGCGGGGGGAAGGTGTTCCTGTTCTACACGCTCGATCCGGGGATGGCGGAGTTGTTGGGCGTGCGGAGTGCCGGCTACAAACAGCGCGGCGACGCTGATCCCTTCGCGGTGGTGCAGTTCGACGCGCCGGGGCTGGAGGGTCTGCCCGCACAGATGGGGCAGGACTCGTGGAACACGAACGTGCCCGAGCCGACGCGCCCCGACGCCAAGGTCATCGGCTGGTGGGCGAACGGCGCGGGCGTGCGCAACGAGGCGGCGATGGTGCTCAGCGACACGGGCGTCTACATGGGCCATGTGCTGACCAGCGCCGACCAGGAGACGAAGCAGCAGGTGATGACGGCGCTGCTTGGGGCCTTCGTGCCGGATGTGTGGGCCCGGAAGGCGGAGAAGGCGCTGGCGGCGGTGGGGAAGGTGGGGCCCTTCGAGACCGTCGATGACCTGCGCGCGCATGTCGCCGACTACGGTGAAGGCGCCCAGGCTCTTGTGGACGGCGGCGTGCAGTCGCTGCAGGCCGCGCAAGAGGCCCTGGCGGATGGAGAGGCCGCGAAGGCCTGCGAGCTGGCTGCCACGGCGCGGGCGGCGATGAAGGAAGCGTACGCCCTCGCGCATCGCGGGCGCACCGGCGAGTTCCGGGCGATGTGGGAGCACTCGGGCACCGGGCCGTACCCCGAGGAGGGCTGGGGGAAGGCGCTGGACATCCTGAAGGCCAACGGGATTAACGCCATCGTTCCGAACCTGTGGTGGGCCGGGCTGGCGCACTACCCGAGCGAGTACCTGCCGGTCGCCGAGTCGGTGGCGAAGTACGGCGACCAGATGGAGGAGTGCGTCCGCGAGGCGCACGCGCGCGGGATTGAGGTTCACGCCTGGAAGGTGAACTGGAACCTGGGCAATGCACCGCAGGAGTTCATCGACGGGCTGCGCGCCGAGGGTCGGACGATGGTCGATGTGAACGGCGAACCGGTGGACTGGCTGTGCCCGTCGCACCCGCTGAACTACCAGTTGGAGCTCGATACCATGCTGGAGCCGGTGCGGAAGTACGACGTGGACGGCATCCACTTCGACTACATCCGCTACCTGAACGAGGATGTGTGCTACTGCCCCGGCTGTCGGGAGCGCTTCCAGGCGGACACGGGGCTGAAGGTCACGGACTGGCCGACCGAGTGCTACAGCGGCGATCTGCACGACCCGTACCGGCAGTGGCGGTGCGACCAGATCACGCGTCTCGTCCGCGCCACCAGCGAGGGGTCGCGCAAGCTGAAGCCGTGGGTGAAGATCTCGGCGGCGGTCTTCTCGAACTACCCCTCGACCCGCGACTCCATCGGCCAGGACTGGCTGCTGTGGGTGAAGGAGGGCTACCTGGACTTCGTGTGCCCGATGGACTACACGGACAGCAATGCGAGCTACCGGCGGATGGTGGCACGACAGGTGGCGCAAGTGGCGGGGCGCGTGCCGCTGTGCCCGGGGGTAGGGGCTTCGGCGCCCGGGCAGCCGTCCGACATGACCATCGCGCAGATCGAGATCGCGCGGGAGCTGGGGGCGGACGGGTTCACCATCTTCCAGCTGGATCGCTCGAAGGCGGTCGACCACGTGCCGGCGCTGGGACAGGGGTTGCTGAAGCCCCGCACCTATACCCCGGTCTTCGCGCCCGAGCTGACCTTCGACATCCTCGGTGAGGCCGCGGAGGACGTTGGCCTCCTCCGCCTGCCCAAGGATACGGCGCTGGAGGCCACGGTGCGCCTCGTCAGTCTCGGTGCGCACCGGGTAGAGGCAACCGGCCTGACGGGCTCCGTCGAGCTGCAGAGCACCACCGGCGAGACGCTTCAGGAGCTCCGCGCGATCCCGGCGACGCCTGGGGATGAGGCGCGGGTAGAGGTGAGGCCGCGTGAGGGGCGGCTGCGGCTGGCGGCCGTGGGCGAACTGACCCTCGCCGACGGCAGCACCCGGCCGTTCATGGTCCGCAGCGCGCCGTTCGCGTTCGACCGGTAGACGCCCACCCGAGGGAGACCGATGGCACTGCTCGCGGTTCTGTTGCTCCAAGCTGCGCACGCCGCCACGATTGCCGTCGACGGCCTGGACTCCACCGCCATCCAGGCTGCTCTCGATCAGGCGCAACCCGGCGACACGGTGCGGCTTGCGGCGGGCGAGTATGTCATCACCGACGCCCTGAAGCCCAAGTCAGGCACCCTGCTTCTCGGCGCCGGACAGGAACAGACCGTCCTGCGCTTCGCCAGCGAGACCTCGGCGCAGACCATCCTGCTCAGCGGCGTGGAGGATGTCGAGGTCGCGCACCTTGCGATCGAAGGCGACTCGAACCCCCGGGCGGCGCAGGGGGTCTTCGCTACGAGTTCGCAGCGGTTGAACCTCCACCATCTCACCATCCGCAACTTCGTGAAGAGCGACGCCTTCGGTCCGATGGGCATTCACTTCAACGGTACGAACCCGACGCGAGAGGGCGGGGTGAGCGACAGCGTCATCGCGGACTGCACTGTCGAGAACATCGGCGTGGACGCGAGCTTCGGGTGCGGGATTCGGCTGTCGTGGGGCTCGTCGCGCAACCAAGTCCTGCGCTGCACGATCCGCGATACGGGGCGCGGCGGCATCTTCGGCGACAACGGGTCGAACGGCCTCATCATCCGCGACAACGTTGTGTCCGGCTCCCACGGGGAGATGCTGGGGATTGAGGTCTGGGGCGGGTGTGACCGGTGTGTCATCGAGGACAACACGGTCGATCACTGGCTCAGCATCGGGGGCTGCGACTGGTGCTCGGCGCGCCGGAACGTGGTCAGCGCGAAGGACGGGACGTACGCCTTCATCGGGATCGAGGTGATCGGCAGCTTCTGCATCGTCACCGACAACGTGGTGGATGACGGGCAGCTGATCGGGATTTCCGTCTCGAACACGAACCGCAAGGACTACGTGTACTACGCGAACAACACGGTCCGCCGCTGCAGCCAGTGGGGCGCGCAGTTCCAGGGCGAGAGCACCGGGATCGCGCGGCAATACCTCTACCGCTGCCGGTTCGTGGACCAGACCGTTGGCGAGGGCCGGGTATGGTTCCCGGGGGACGAGGGTCACGGCTTCCGCGTCAACGGGAACACGACGAGCATGGTCTTCGAGGAGTGCGAATTCAGCGACAACGGCCGCCACGGCCTGCAGTTCGTCGGCGCCGGCATCGACGCGCTCAGCTTCCTGCGCTGCACGCTCTCCGGGAACCAAGGGCTCGCCGCGGGGGGCGTCGGCGAGTACAGTGCTCTGGAGTGGATCGACTGCACGGTCGAGGGGAACGGAAGCGATGACCTTCCGCCTGCCAAGCCCTTCCCCGAGGCCGCGCCCGTCGCGGCCTTCGAGGCGCCGGCGACAGCGAAGGTGGGGGAGGAGGTCGCCTTCCGCTGCGCGACCCCCGACGTCGAAACCGCAATGTGGGACTTCGGCGACGGCATTCCGGTCGTCGGCAACGAGGTCACCCACACCTACGACCAGCCGGGCGAGTACCAGGTAGCGCTCATCGTGTGGGCGCAGTCCGGCCGAGGCTCTCGTGCGGCAAGGACAGTAGTCGTCTCGCCCTGACAGTCGTTCTTGGCCCGTTCTTACCTTCCTCCATTCCTCCCGTTCTCGTTGCTGTCTACCGTCCGCGCAGCTTCCCCGCGAAGTCGGCCCAGAAGCGGCCCGTATCGACCTGCGTCACCCAGGTCAGCTGTCCCTGCGGGTTCATGTGGTCGAACAGCAGCTCTGGGCCGATGCGAGGCCGGTGGTGCTCGGTGACCGTCGCGAACCCCAGCAGGTAGGCGCCGGTGATGCAGTCCCAGATCGGCCACACCTTGCGGCCCTCGTGGTCGAGCCGCCCGCCGAAGTCGGCGAAGCTCTTCGCCAGCCACGCGCCACACGGTCCCAGGTCTCCGACCAGGGCCTGGCATTCCTCGGTGGTGAAGCTGAGGTCACGGATGCAGACCTCGCTGCAGCCGACCACGAGGGGCACGCCGGAACTGAACACCACGCGCGCGGCGTCTGGGTCGTTCTTCACGTTCCACTCATCGTTGCCGCCCGGCCAGCCCACCATCCCCATCATGATCACGCGAATGCGCTGAACGATGGACGGGTCCGTGAGGATCGCGGACGCGACATCCGTGTGCGACCCGATGATAAGCACACTCAGGCGTTCGGTAGGGGAGAAGCGCCGGGACTGCTCGATCAGGAAGTGCACGCCCTCGTTGTCGTTCGGCGTGCTGAGGGAAGCCAAGGGGGCATCGGAGCCGGCCAGCACGGGCGGATGCTCGCGTAGCTGCAGGTGGTTCTCCAGCACGTCGAGCATGGTGTCCCGGGCGGCGGCACCGGTGAGGCTGTTGCGCGCATGGTTGCCGATGAAGCCCAGCGGCTCGATCTCGGGCGAGACCGCGACGTAGATGACCTGCCACTGGTCGTCGATCTCGGTGCCGCAGTCGCTGCTCAGGATCACCGGTAGCGGGGCGGCGGCCAGAGGGGGTGCTGCGAGGGCGGCTCCGGCGAGAGTCAGGAAGCAGCGGGGCGTCGTCAGCATCGGGGATCCTCCGGTCCGAAAGACAGACCCCCGTCCGTGGGGGGACGGGGGCCGATGGAATGCAGTGGGCGGTTCGGCCTACAGGACGTGAACGTTGGCGGCGCGGGGGCCCTTGGAGTCGTCGACGATGTCGAATTCAACCTCCGCGCCCTCCTTGAGCGACCGGTAGCCCTCGCCCGTGATCGCGGAGAAGTGCACGAAGACATCCTTCTCGCCCTCGGTCTCGATGAAGCCATACCCCTTCGAATCGTTGAACCACTTGACTTTGCCGACGGGCATTGCGGCCTACCTCCTTCTCCGACGTGGCTCGTGACTGCGTAGGCCATGCCGTGGAAAAGGTGGTCTGCCTCTCACGTGCCGCCTAAGCCGTCACAGCACTGGGAACGGCGACTGCCATTCCAAGCACTTATCGTATAGCACAACCCCCCTGCCTCCGTCAATCGGGGGAGGCTCCGGCCGCGAGGCCTTCATCCAGGAGGGCCAGCCAGTTCGCGCGGGCGAGGTCGGACATCTCCGGCCAGCCGAAGGGGGTGGCGGTGGGGGAGAGGATGAAGCCTCCGCCTGCCACGCCCGTGCGCACAGTCTCACGGACCATGGCGCGGAACTGGGCCGTAGGCATCGTCTCGATATCGTGCTCCTGCACGTTGCCCACAATGCAGAGGTCCCGGCCGACGCGGGCCTTCGCCTGAGCGAGAGTCACGTCCCCCATCGGCGGCGGCTCGATGGGGTGCAGTGCGTCGGCGTGCATCCGCACGAAGCCCTCCAGCACGGGGCCCATGCGCCCATGGCAGTGCACGAGCGTCAGGCCGCCCGCGCCGCGGATCAGGTCGTTGATCTCCCGATCAGGACCGACGACCCACGCCTCGAAGTCACGCGGCGACTGTAGGGGAGGGATGCACAGCTCAGGGCCGACATACCCGAACAGCGGCCCGACGCCCTGACCAAGCAGCCACGCGACCCACGCCTTCACCCGTCGGAGAAACTCCGCGATCAGCTCATCGATCAGGCTGCGCCGCTCGATGGACCACAGCGCGAAGAGCTCCGAGCCGGTCCAGTGATTCACAATGTACATTGGGTCTGCGCCGACGCTGACGATCGGCAGGCCCCGGTCGCCGAGCTCACGGTCCATGGATGCGAACGAAGAGCAATCCGGCTGCGGCGGCACATAGGGTACCGACAGCAGCGCCTCCACGTCGGCCTCCGAGCCGATGAGGTGCTTATTGCAGTAGCCCGGTCGACCGTGAGCGCTGACGTACGTCACCTCCGTGAGATCGCCCCGAGGCGTGGAGTACGTGACGACATGCTCCCTGTAGTCGGGGAGGTCAGATGCCCGGTCCTCTGTGTGGATCGTGACCCGATCTGAGGCGGTCAGGAACGTCCCGGAACTCGTTCCCCACCAGTGCAGGAGGTCGGCGCGCTCCAGGTACGCCTCGACCACGGGCTGGATGCTCGGGTGCACCTCGCCGAGCCACGGGTGCACGCCCCACGCCCAGACCGGGACGCGGTCCACGGGTTGGTGACGTAGCGCGGCAAGCAGGCGCTCTCGGCTGGTCATGTGCAGGCCACCTGTTCCGGCGAGATCGTACTCGGAGGTTCCGCCGCCCGAGAGCCCTGACCTTCACCGCCTGGGAGCGCACGAACACCGGGCAGGAAGGCCGACGGACGAGAAGGAGGTCGGCGGCGTGGCAACGAAACATCTGGAGTCGAACATTACGTTCTGGGAAGGGAGGTCCCCATGCGACGAGGCTTCACGTTGATCGAGCTGCTGGTGGTCATCGCGATCATCGCGATTCTCGCGGCGATCCTGTTCCCCGTGTTCGCGCGTGCTCGTGAGAAGGCGCGCCAGACCTCTTGCCTGAGCAACATGAAGCAGCTCGGGCTGGCGGCCATGATGTACTCGCAGGACTACGACGAGATGCTGATGCCCGGCTATCTCTGCAGCCGGGCCAATGGGTCTTTCGGTTGGTGGAGGGATACGGGTGGGCGGATTCAGCCCTACGTGAAGAACGAGCAGATCAAGCGCTGTCCGAGCGACCCGGCCGCCACCTTCAATGTCGGGATCAACTACCGGCTGTACAACGGGGGGCCGAGCGGGGGTGACGGCTGCTACAGCGCCGGCGGGCGGCCGATGGCCGCACTGACCGCCCCCGCCTCGACCGTTCAGTTCGCGGACTCGAACACCAACTGCAGCTACCCGGGCAACGGCTACTGGTCGAACGATGGCGGCGCCACGTATGTGTTTCGGGGGGCCGGCTACAACATGTGCGGCCGCGTCTCGATGCGGCACAACGACGGCGCCAACGCCGCCTACTGCGACGGCCACGCGAAGTGGCAGAACTACAGGGAGTTCCGCTACGGGACTACGATCTTCAACCCGTAACGGAGCCATGAGGCGCTGATCGAACGGGCCGGGCCGAGAGGTCCGGCCCGTGTGGCGTCGAACCGGCGGTATCATGTGCGAGGACGGCATCCACTCTCGTCGTCGCTTTCTGCAGGCTGCCTCGGCGGTGGCCTTGGGCGCAACGCTGCCGCAGGCGAAAGGAGCTCCTGTGCCGGACGCGCGCCAGCCGAACCTCCTCTTCGTGTTCTCCGATCAGCAACGGGCCCAGGACGCCGGCTTCATGGGCAATGCGCAGGTGATGACGCCGAACCTCGACCGACTGGCCGAGGAGGGGGTCGTCTTCACCCATGCGGTGTCGACGTGCCCGGTGTGCACCCCCTACCGCGCGGCGCTGTTGACGGGGAAGTACCCCTTGAGCAACGGGATGGTGCTCAACGACGTGAGGCTACCGATCACGGAGCGCACCATCGCCCATTGTCTGCGGGACGCGGGGTACCGCACCGGGTATGTGGGGAAATGGCACCTGGACGGCCGCCATCGGGGCGGGTTCACACCCCCGGGACCGCGGCGGCAGGGCTTCGATGACTTCTGGGCAGTCGCGAACTGCACCCACGACTACATGCACTCGTACTACTGGCGGGATGAGCCCGTGCCGGTCTGGATCGAGGGCTACGATGCCGATCACTTCACCGACCTCTCCGTGGGGTTCATCCGCGACAATGCGGGACAGCAGCCCTGGTCGCTGTTCCTCTCGTGGGGGCCGCCCCACGACCCCTGCCGTCTGATGCCGGAAGACTACCTGATCTACGATCCGGACGCCCTGGAGCTACGGCCGAATGCGACGGCCACGGATCGCGCGGAGCTGGCGGGGTATTGGTCGCACATCACCGCGCTGGACCGGTGCTTCGGGCGGCTGATGGCGGCGCTGGAGGAGAGCGGGCAGGCGGAGGACACGATCGTCGTGTTCACCTCCGATCATGGCGACATGCTGGGGAGCCAGGGCCTGCAGCGCAAGCAGAAGCCGTGGGATGAGTCGATCATGGTGCCCTTCGTGTTGCGCTACCCGCGAGCCGTACCGGCCGGCAAGCGCACGGACGCGCTGCTGAACGCGCCGGATCTGATGCCAACGCTGTTGTCGTTGGCGGGGTCGCCGGTTCCGGACGGCGTGGAGGGCCTGGACCTTTCCGCCGCAGCGCGAAGCGAGCCGTTCGAGGCGCCGTCCTCCGCCTTCATCGGCAACCCCTGCCCGTTCATTGAGCCGATCCCGGAGTGGCGCGGCGTGCGGACCAACCGCTACACGTACGTGCGGACACCCTCCGGCCCATGGCTCTTGTATGACAACTTGGAGGACCCCTACCAGCTGGCGAACCTCGCCGCCGATCCGGCGCGCCGGAGCCTCCGCGGAGAGCTCGACGGCGAGCTGAACGACTGGCTGACACGCCTCGACGATGACTTCCAGCCGCGGGAGGTCTACTGGGAGCGGTTCGGCTACACGGTTGACAAGCACACGCAGATGCCGCATGATTATGAGGTCGGCGTCTTCGACGACAGGTAGCAGGGACGGCAGGTAGCAGGTGACAGGGACGGCAAGCGCCAGTGCTCGCTGCTGCGTAATGTCGCCGTACCCGGGGTCCCTGTCACCTGCCGTCCCTGTCACCTGTCACCTGCCGTTGGGAGGTGTTGCCATGCACTCAGTGCTCGAGATTCTGGCCGGGGAGGCACGCTGCTCCGCCGAGGAGATCGCGCTGCGCCTCGGCATGGACGCTGCCGCCGTGGAGGCGAAGATCCGGGAGTACGAGACCAACCACGTGATCCTCGGCTATCACGCGGTCGTGAACTGGCACAAGGCGGACGATCAGCGGTTGTTCGCCTTCATTGAGGTCAAGGCGAGCCCGGAGCGCGGGCAGGGCTTCGACCGGCTGGCCGAGCACATTGCGGGCTTCGAGGAAGTGCACTCGGTGCACTTGGTGTCGGGCACGCACGACCTCAACGTGGTCATTCAAGGGCGGGATTTCCGTGAGGTGGCGCTATTTGTGGCCGAGAAGCTGGCGCCGCTGGAGCAGGTGCAGAGCACCGCTACGTCGTTTGTGCTGAAGAGTTACAAAGTGGAGGGGCAGCTCATCAAGGCCGCCGACGAGGATCATCGGTTGGTGGTCGCGCCATGACCGCGCTCCAACGCCCGCGCATCGCGACGAACATCGCGGACCTGCCCCCGTCGGGCATCCGCGAGTTCTTCGACTTGGTGAGCGAGCTGAAGGACGTTATCAGCCTGGGCGTGGGCGAGCCCGACTTCCCGACCCCTTGGCACGTCTGCGACGAGGTGTACGACTCGCTGCGGCGCGGTCGCACGCAGTACACGTCGAACCTCGGCATGATCGAGCTGCGCCGCGAGATCAGTCGCGTGCTGGCCCACCTCTATGGCGCCGAGTACAGCCCCGACTGCCAGATCATCGTGACCGTCGGGGTCAGCGAGGGGCTCGATGTGGCCCTGCGCGCGATCCTGAATCCGGGCGACGAGGTCATCGTGCCCGACCCCTCCTTCGTGGCGTACGGACCCGCGGTGAAGCTGGCGGGAGGGACCTGTGTGTCGGCGCCGATGCGCGAAGCGGACGCCTTCAAGCTCCGAGCGGACGTCGTTCGCTCGCTCATCACCCCGCGGACGCGGGCCCTGCTGATCGGCTTCCCCAACAACCCGACGGGCTCCGTGATGACGCGGGACGAGCTGGCGGAGCTGGCGCAGTTGGCGGAGGAGTTCGACCTGCTGGTGCTCTCCGACGAGATCTACGATCGGCTCACCTACGAGGGCGCCCACACCTGCTTCTCGACGCTGCCGGGGATGTGGGACCGCACGATCCTGCTGAACGGCTTCTCAAAGAGCTACGCCATGACCGGCTGGCGGATCGGATATGCCTGTGCGCCCAAGGACGTGATCGCGGCGATGGTGGCCATCCACTCCTACACGATGATGTCCGCCCCGACTCCCGCCCAGATCGCCGCGACCGAGGCTCTCCGGCGGGGGGAGCCGGACGTGGCGCGGATGAAGGCCCAGTACGATCAGCGCCGGCGCGTGCTGGTGCAGGGGCTGCGTGACATCGGGCTCGGCTGCTTCGAGCCGCTCGGGGCGTTCTACGTATTCCCGAACATCACCGGGACCGGATTGGACTCGAAGACGTTCGCCAGGCGGCTAGTGCAGGAGCACGGTGTAGCCGTGGTGCCGGGGCCGGCGTTCGGCGCCTCCGGGGAGGGCTATGTCCGCGCGACGTATGCGACGAGTATGGATAATCTGAAGGAAGCGCTCCGGCGGATCGACCGCTTCGTCTCCGGCCTGTGACCGTCGCGCGGGATGGACGAGAGGTTGAGGCCATGGGTCAAGACGTCAATGTGCAGCAGGCGGTGCCCTTCTTCGGCGTGGTAGACATGGAGCGATCCGTGCGCTACTACGTGGAGGGGCTGGGCTTCCGCATCGTCCACGGGTGGGAGCCGGAGGGCCGGCTGCGCTGACGCTGCAGGAGTTCGTGGGGGAGAGCCACGGTCCGGTCGCGCCCCCGGGCAGGCTGGGCGAAGGGGTCTCCGTCTGCCTCACCTGCGAGGGCGCGCTCGCGATCTACCGGGAGGTGACCTTGCGGGGAATCGCGGCGGACAGGCCGTTCGTGGGAAACCACATGTGGGTCGTGGGGCTCACTGATCCGGACGGCTACCGGCTCTTCTTCGAGAGCGTCACGGACGCGCCGGAGGACTCGGTCTGGTCTGGCGACGGGGACTAGGAAGGGCCGGGGACCCTCCTACCTCCGAGGGTCCCCCGAAACCCGTGACCCGCAACGCCCTTGGCGTTACGGGTTGACCGCCACTTCCCAGCCTTCCTTGAGCGACTGCTCGGCGGCCGCGAGGATGCGGATGATCTCGAGCGTCTGCTCCGGCGGGACGGCCTCCTCGCCGGTCTCGATGAGGTCTACGAACGCGCGCAGCATGTTCTGGTAGAAGTACGCCGCGTCGGAGACCTGCACCAGGCAGCGGCCCGCGGTGCCGTAGAAGGTCGCCTCAAAGCCGAAGCCCATCCCCATGCAGACCTGCAGCACCAGCAAGCGCCCGTCGCTCCAGCGGACCCGCACGACGTTGCGGCCCTGATCGTCGCCGACGTTGACCACGCTCTCGGCGCCGGGGCCGAGGACCGTGTACGCGAGTTCGCACGGGTGGATGCCGTAGAAGATCAGCTCATTCGGCCCGATGGCGTGGACGGTGAGGATGTCGCCGATGCTGTCCAGCTGCGGGCGCGCCTCCTCCAGTTCGCGGGCGAAGCGGAGCGCCGAGGACGACATGAACTTCGTCTCGCTGACCCGGGCCAGCTTGACGAGTTCCTCGGCTTCCTTCGGGTCGCGGGAGAGGGGCTTATCGCAAAACGTCGGTACGCCGGCCTCGAGGAAGGTGAACGCCCGCTTCTGATGTCGCTGAGTGACATCGTCGGCGATGATCACGCCGTCCACCTGCCCGATCATCTCCTCCATCCGCGCCGGAAGTAGCTCCACCCCCTTGATGAGCTTCGCCCGTCGCTCGGCGACGCCGGGTTTGGGGTCCCAGATCGCGGTGATCGTCGCGTTGTCCATCGGGGGCACGCCGGGGTTCCAGTACCCGGCCTGCGTCCAGCCCTCCACGTCGATCTCGTTGCACAGCGCGCTGAACGCGATGCCGTGGAAGATATCTACGCCGCCAACCAAGCCTAGCTTGACCACAGGGAATCACCTCGTGTTGAGCATTGGGCATTGAGCACAGCACGGCGGGGCGATCGACAGGCTGCCGGTCGCTCGTGCGAGTTCCCCAGCGGTCTGACCACACCTCCATGCAGGAACTCCGTGCCTGCCGGGGAAGCCACATCCCGTTCGTTGGGCGCGAGCTGCCACGGAGGGCTGATTCCATGGGTTCCGAGAAGGTGCGCATCGGCGTCGTCGGCGGGGGCTTTGGGGCGGCATTCCAGTGGCACCTGCACCCGAACTGCCGCGTCGAGGCCGTCGCGGAGATGCGCCCCGAGCGTCGCGAGGGCTTGCAGGGGCTGTATGGGTGCGAGAAGGCCTATGCCTCGTTGGACGAGTTGCTGGCGGACGACCAGGTGGAGGCGGTCGCGGTCTTCAGCGGGGTGCCGGACCATGCGCGACACTCGATCGCGGCCATGGACGCGGGGAAGCACTGCATCTGCGCGGTGCCGGTGGCGATGACGCTGGAGGACTGCGCCGCCGTCATCGCCGCGAAGGAGCGCAACGGCGTCCGGTACATGATGGCGGAGACGAGCTACTACCGCTGGGAGACGATCCTCCTGCGGGACCTGTACGAGGCGGGAGAGTTCGGCGAAGTGCTCTACTCGGAGGTTGAGTATTACCACCCCGTGTACGACGGCCATGCCGAGCGGAACGCGCTCTGGTGGGACCCGGAGGGCAACCGGACGTGGCGCTATGGCTTCGCTCCGTTCCTGTACCCGACCCACTCGACCGGGTTCCTGGTGGGCGTCACGCGGGAGCGGCTGACCAAGGTCGCCGCCCTGGGCTGGGGTCCGGGGGACGACGACGCCCTAGGGCCGGGCCGCAACGCCTATGACAACCCCTTCACTCTGGGCGCGAGCATGATGCAGACCGACCGGGGTCACATCTGCCGCTGCAACGTGATGTGGGGCATCCACGCCCACGGCGAACGGGCGCAGTGGTTCGGCCAGGATGCGGCGGCCTACATGCCGGGCTGCGCGGGACAGCCGCTGATCGTGCAGCGTCACGGCAAGCCCGACATCGTGGAGTTGCCCGACTACTTCGAGCGCCTGCCCGAGTCCCTGCGGCAGGCGAGCGGCCACGGGGGCTCACACACGTTCCTGACCCACGAGTTTGTCTCGGCACTCGTGGAGGACCGCGAGCCGGCGGTCAGTGTATACGAGGCGGTCGCGATGACGGCGCCGGGGATTGTCGCCCACGAGTCGTGTCTCCAGCGCGGTCCGCAGCTCGATGTTCCGTCGTTCGATCCCCCGGGCGCGCCGTAGCCTGCGCCGGGCAGGAGGAAGATCGGACATGTCACGCAAGCCACTCCGCGTCGGCGTCATCGGCGTCGGCGCGATGGGTCTGGGTCACGTCAACGCGTACCGCGCGAACCCGGACTGTGAGCTGGTCGCGCTCTGCGACGCCGATGCTCGGTGGGTGGAGCAGGCGCAGGCCGAGCATGGCGCCCGGTATGCCTTCACCGACTGGGAAGCGTTGGCGGCCTGCGACGGGTTGGACGCGGTGTCCGTGTGCCTGCCGACCGTGTTCCACGCCCCGGCCACGCTGGCGGCTCTAGCGGCGGGGAAGCACGTGCTATGCGAGAAGCCGATGGCGCCGAATGCCGCGCAGGCGCAGGAGATGGCCGACGCGGCGCGGGCGGCGGATCGGGTGCTGATGATCGGCTACAACCAACGGCTCGGCGGCGACGTGCAGTGGCTGAGGCGGCGCATCGACGAGGGCCTGCTGGGTGACGTGTACCTCGTTCACACGGCGTGGCGGCGCGCGATGGGGGTGTTGCCGCCCGCCGTGGCGCAGCGACCGACGGGCGCGACCTACAGCCGCAACTGGTTCAATGAGAAGGCGATGGCCGGCGGTGTCTGCACGGACTTGGGCTCCCACGTCGTGGACCTGGCCCTCTATCTCATGGGATTCCCCAAGCTGACGCAGGTTGTCGGGCAAGCGTATACGAAGTTCGGTCCGGCCGCCGCGCAGGGCACGGCGCCCTTCGACGCCGACGACCACTCGGTGGGCTTCGCGAAGTTCGCGAACGGCGCGTCGATGATCATCGAGGCGAGCTTCGGCTGTTACACCGAGCGTGAACGGGTCGTGCAGGCGGTCTATGGCGACCGCGGGGGCGCGCATCGTGAGTCCGGTAGGCGGCTGCAACTCATCCTGCCGGAGGGCCAGGCCTCGGTCGTCACGACGCCGCAGATCGACGAGGCAGGGGTCACCCCGATGGACCACTTCGTCGCGTGCCTCACGCAGGGCGTTGAACCGCTGATCCGGCCGGAGGAAGGCGTTGCCGTGGCCCAAGTCCTGGACGGCATCTACGCGTCTTCGACGCACTGAGAGGAGCTCACCCGTGAATCCCGTCAAGCTCGGTGTCGTTGGCTGTGGCGTGATCGGACCGACTCACATGGATGCGGCGGTGAAGTCCCCGCGGCTGGAGCTCGTCGCGGTCGCCGACCTGATCGAGGAGCGCGCCCTGGCGGCTTCGGCGCAGTACGGCGCCCCCAAAGTCTACCTCGATGGCGCGGAGTTGGTCCGGGACCCGGAGGTGGAGGCGGTGGTCCTGGCCTTCCCCGCCGAGGGGCGTACCGAACTGGGCCTACAGGCGCTGGCGAACGGGAAGCACCTGCTGACCGAGAAGCCGGTGGCGATGAACGCGCACGAGGTGAAGGAGCTCATCGCGGCCCAGGGCGACCTGAAGGCGGCGTGCTGCTCCTCTCGGTACCGTTTCGTGGAGGGAGCGCGCGTCGCGACCGAGTTTATCGCGAACGGCGCCCTGGGCGAGCTGCGCACGGTGCGCATCCGGCACCTCTTCCCCTGCGGCGAGCAGCCGACCGAGCCGCGGCCGGAGTGGAGGCTGAAGAAACGGCGTAACGCCGGCGGCTTCCCGTGCAA
>Ga0233425_10007388_pt1 | contig 15484 bp, 11 predicted proteins | sample Watercolumn_Towu_2_FD_181712 | JGI IMG/M metagenome (GOLD analysis project Ga0233425, IMG submission 181712) | Freshwater microbial communities from Lake Towuti, South Sulawesi, Indonesia - Watercolumn_Towuti2014_140_MG | ecosystem: Environmental > Aquatic > Freshwater > Lake | place...
CCCGACGCCCCGCTGTCGGCCGCCTCTTGCAGCCGGCGGCTGACCGTCATCATCCGCGAGTACATCTCGTTGGCCTCGGGGTACTTCACCTTGAAGTTCCGCCAGAAGCCGCCGCGCACGAACCGCCGCAGCGCCGTCCACCGCGGGTCGTCGTGCATCTCGTGCGCGAGCCGCTCGTATTCGTTCAACTGCGCCGTGGGCAACGCCCACTCGGTCATCTCGCGGTAGCTGCAATCGGGGAGATAAACCTTGCCCGCGGGCGGCACGTGGTCGATGGCCTCGGCTGGCGTGGTGACGTAAATCCACTCCTGGTTGGCCACCAGGGCGTCGAAGAACCGCCGCAGCCAGCCGTCGTCGTAGACGTGCTTCTTCGTCTCCGGCCAGGTGCCGAACTTCTCGCCGTCGTCGCCGAAGACGACGATCGCGTCGGGATGTTCTTCCGACACCTTGGCCAAGTGCTCGATCGTCTGCTCGGGCCCGGCGAAGGGGATCGTGTAGCGCAGGCGTTCGCTGCCGGGGAAGACCGACACCAGCCGGCCTTCGTCCTCCGTTAGCAGGTAGCCGGACAGTTGGGCGTCGGTCAGGCCGGCGGCCTTGAAGTGGAAGTCGTCGAGGATCGTGTAGTCGATGCCCGCGTCGGCCAGGTCGCGGGTGAACTCCTGCTCCCAGACGCGCTCCGGACACCACAGGCCGCGGATCGTGGCCCCCAGCCGGTTTTGCAGCCAGCGGGTGTAGGCGCGGATCTGCCCTACGCGGTCGCGCGAGGGAATCATCGCCAGGATCGGCTCATAAAACGCGCCGCCGATAATCTCGATGCGACCCTTACGGACGAACTCAGCCAGGCGGTCGACGTACTCCGGCTTGTGCGCGTCGAGCCACTCCATCAGCGAGCCGCTGGTGTGCAGGGCGATCTTCAGCGTCTCGTACTGCACGAACAGATCGAGGAACGGGCGGTAGCTGTCGTTGTAGGCGTCCTCGAAAACGTTGTCGAAGTTGCCGATCGGCTGATGATTGTGCAGGGCCAGGATGAGACGGATGCGGTTGGGCATGGGAGGCGACGGTGCGTTTCTCGAGGGAGGGGATGGTGCGGGAGGCCAGTCGATTCCCGTCGCACTGTCGCCTTTCGCTCCGCGAAAGAAGCGGCACACGGTCGCCTTTCGCTCCGCGAAAGTAGCGCTACTTTCGCGGAGCGAAAGGCGACGCACGCAAACGGAAACACTCACTTCATCGGCACGCGCATCCCAGCTTATCTACTTTCCCTCTGTGGAATATCTTACGGCTCCGCAACTTCCACCTCGCGCAAGAAGGCCGCGGCTTGCTCGGGCGGAACGGGGTTGATGTAAAATCCGGTACCCCACTCAAAACCGGCCGTCTTCGTCAAACTCGGCATAATCTCTATATGCCAGTGATAATGCGAAAGTTCCTGCGTGTCAAAGGGGGCGGTGTGAATAATGTAATTGTACGCGGGCTGGTCAAGGGCCGATTCGATCTTCCCGATCACCTGCCGCAGCACGCCCGACAGGTCGTCCACGCCGTTCTTCTGGATGTTCTCGTAGTGGCTCGAATGCAACTTCGGCAGGATCCACGTCTCGAACGGGAAGCGGCTGGCGAACGGGCAAAACGCGAGGAAGCCGGGCGTGTCCAACACCACGCGCTTCTCCATGGCCAACTCCTGCTGGATCATGTCGCAGTACACGCAGCGGCCGCGATAATTGAAAAACTCCAGCGAACCGGTCATCTCCTCCCAGACGTTGATGGGCACGATCGGCGTGACGATCAACTGGCTGTGCGTGTGCTCCAGCGACGCGCCGGCCGCGGCGCCCACGTTCTTGAAGATCATCCCATAGACCAGCCGCGGGTCTTTCTTGAGATCTACTAGCCTATCCCGATACACCCACAGCACCTCGCGGACCTGCTCTTCGGAAAGCTCCGAGGTGCTCATCACGTGCTGCGGCGACTCGACGATGACTTCATGCGCGCCGACGCCGCGCATCATGTCGTAGATCCCTTCGCCGCGCTTGTTCAGTTCGCCTTCGATCTCCAGCGCGGGGAACTTGTTGGGCACCACGCGGACGCGCCACCCGGGCCGGTTCCGCTGCGTGTTCGGCCGGCGATAGGCGATGATCTCGTTGGGCGTCTTGTCTTCGTTCCCCTCGCAGAACGGGCAGAAGCGGCCCTCGAGGCGCTGCGGCGTGGTGTCGAAGTCGTGCGGTCTCTTGGCACGGCTGGTGGCGATAATCACCCAGCGGCCGACGATCGGGTCTTTGCGGAGGTCAGGCATGGAGGAGTGGGGAGTGGGTGGTGGGGAGTTGGCAGTTGTCAGTTTGTAGGGTGCGTGAAAAGCACCTGTTTCCGTTTCAGCTCACTTGGTGCGTTTCACGCACCCTACGATTCCACGACGCGGAGCGTGGGCACGAGTAGTGTTGGGTGTCACGCTTGCCACATCATCAGCTCGTAATCCGGCGAGGGGACGACGGTCTCGATCGCGCCTTCGTGGGGGATGCGTTCTTGGGATTGGTCGCCGCGCAGCAGGTCGATCCAGAACTGCACGGGCTGGTCGGTCGTCACGCCGAGGGCGCGGAAGGGCACGGCCAACTCGAAGATCTGGTCGGCGGCCGCTTCGATGCCAGCGTCGGCCACGGACTCGGGGCCCGTCCGCCGCTTTTCGCCGCCCCTGGCCGCTTGCGAAAGAAAGGGGACAGGTACCTCGCTGCTACCCTTCTCCAACGCGTCCTTACTTACCGGCTCGGAGCCAGTCCCCTTTCGTTCGCCGCGGCGATGGAGGCACGCGGTCGGCTGCCGTTTGGCCGGATGATTGACGATCAACTCGAAACCGGCGGGCTGCAAGAAGGTCACGCGGAGCGTGTCGATCTCGGCGAGTTGCTCGCGGACGGGGCCGCCGCGCCCGTCGAGCCGCAGCAGCAGGCGTTCGAGGTCGAAGCCGTAATACAGATCGGAGACCAGCGTCTTGCTGGCCTGGCTCATCGTCCCCCGCGCGCCGCCGCAGACGCAATGCCCCGCGTTGATCCACTCGAAGTACGTCCGCCGGCCGTCGACCTTCACGCGCAGCAGGCCGGTCGGGTCGCTGTAGGTCCGCGGGTGCCGCTGGCCCTGGCGGATGGGCCGCGCCAAGTCGGCCGGCGGCTGCTCGCCCAGCGCGATGTACACGTTCTGCAAGTGCTTGCGGAAGAGCCGGTCGAACAGCCCGTCCTGCGCGCAGTGGTGGCTGTCGCCGTACCACCAAAACCAGTCGCTCCCCTCGGCGATCAGCAGTTCCTCCCACGCGCGCGCGATCTGCTCGGACGTTTTCGACTTCCGCGCGACGGTCTGCAAGAGATACTGCCGCGTCTCGAACAGTTCGTCCCACGCCTTGTTGCACTCGGGGTGCCCGATCCAGATGCCGAAGTTGTGCTGAATCCAACTGCCGGGGAACAAGTGCCCCAGCTTGTCGCCGGCCGGGTGCTTGTCGAGGTAATCGCAGACCCGCACGGCCCGCACGCGCGGGTGCTCGACCACGCGGCGGTACAGCCCGCGGAGGAAATCGACGCCGCTGTGCGGATAGTATTCCCAGCAATTCTCGCCGTCGAGGATGATGCTCACCAGCGTGGGGCGGTGGCCGGCGTTTCCGCCCGTGGCGTTGCCGATGGCTTCGAGCTTGCCCATGAAGTCGTTCACCGCATGCTCGGGGGCGAAGCGCTGGTAGTGGAAGCCGATCTGGTCGCTCATTGCGTGGTCGCGGAAGACGATCTGCAGCGAGCGGCTCTGCTCCTCGATGCGCCACGGCCGGTAGAGCATCTCGGGGTTGCGCAGGAAGCCGTTGCCGTCGCGCGAGACCCAGCCGTCGGTCGAGCAGGAGAGGATTTCCTCGTCGGTGGCGATCCATTGGATGCCGGCGTCGGCCGCCAGCGGGATGATCCCCTGGCAGACCGAGCCTTCCGAGGGCCACATCCCCCGCGGCTTGCGGCCGAAGAGCCGTTCGTGGAACTCGACCGCGCGGCGGATGTGCTCGTGGGCGTCGTCGGCGCAGCTTTCCAGGTGCCGCGGGAGCATCACGTCGGGCATCGCGCGGCGGGCCTGCCGCTTGTCCCATAGCAGCGGCAAGATCGGGTGATAGAAGGGCGTCGTGGTCAACTCGACCTGCCCGCGGGCCTGCAACTCGCGGTGCAGCGGTACCACCTCGCGGAGCAGTTCCATCTGCTTATCGAGCAGCCAGTGCTTCTCGTTCTCGCTCCAGTTGCGGCCCTTGTTGCGGAACTCGGCCAGCTCGGGGTCGCGCTCGAAGGCCAGCGGGTGGAGCCACACCAGATTCGACCAGCATTGCAGGTCGACGATGTCCCGCTTGCTGAACCGCTTGCGGGCCCGCTCGGCCGGATCGACCGACAGCCCGCGCTTCTTATACAACTCGAAGTACCGCGGGAAGGGCAAGATCATCTGGTCGGGATGGACCATGAAGAAGTTGTCCAAGAGGTAGTGCATGTCCTCGTCGTTGAGGCCGTCGGCCGGCAGGCGCGAGACGCGGAGATGCGTATCGACGTGCCCTTGGTCGGTGTAGGCCAGCAACTGCTGCAAGAGGCTGGGGACGAGGTTGATCGTGGCGTGGAACTCGGGCACTTCCTTCAAGAGCATTGCCATGCCCCAATAGTCCTTGGTGCCGTGCAGGCGGACCCAAGGCATGGGATTCTCGCGGCCGACGTCGTCGGGGTAATACGGCTGATGCTGGTGCCAAAAGAACGCCAGGGCGACTTCGTGCATGGCTCTCCTTCGCTCGCGGTTGCACGGCCCGTCGCGCGGTTGGCTCTAGATGCGCGGCGGGTCGAATCCGTTCTTGTCGTCTTTGACGTGGGGCAGGTTGCCAACCTGCCGCCGTTCAGGCAGGTTGGCAACCTGCCCCACGGCCTGTCGTTACGCCGGTCCTGCCGGCTGCTTTGCGCGCTCGATGGTCTTCTCGTACAACTCGACGTACTCGCGCGCGCTGCGGGCCCACGACCAGTCCTGGGCCATGCCGGTGGCGATCAGCCGGCCCCAAAGTTCCGGCTGGCGGAAGGCCTCGCAGGCCTGGCGGAGCATCTCGCTCAGGGCGGCCGGGCTGTACTCGTAGAAGCTCAGTCCGTTGGCCGGCGGCGACTCGACCGTGCCGCTCAGGCCGGTGATCGTGTCGGCCAGCCCGCCGGTCGCGCGGACCAGCGGCACCGTTCCGTACTTCAAACTGTAAAGCTGATTCAGGCCGCACGGCTCGTAGCGGCTCGGCATGAGGAACATGTCGGCGCCGGCCTCGATGCGGTGGGCCAGTGGGTTGGAGAACTCGAGCCGCGCGGCCACCTTCTGCGGATAGCGCTCGGCAAGCGTCTCCAACAGCCGGTGATACTTCGGCTGCCCCGTGCCCAGCATGGCCCATTGCACGTCGCTCGATTGCACCCAGCGGGGAATCACCTCGGCGATCAGGTCGAGCCCCTTCTGGTCGGTCAGGCGGCCGACGAAGCCCACCAACGGCGCGGCGGGATTCTCGGACAGTCCGAGTTCCCGTTGCAGCGCGGCCTTGCAGGCGGCCTTGCCCGCGGCGACGGTCGATGCGTCGTACTTCGCGGGCAGGTGCGGATCGGCGGCCGGGTTCCAGTCGCCGTCGTCGGCGCCGTTGAGGATACCCGAGACCACGCCGGCTCGGTGCTGCAACACGCCCTCCAGGCCGCAACCCAGGGGACTGCTCTGAATCTCCTGCGCATAGCGCGGGCTGACGGTGCTGATCGAGTCGGCAAACACCAGGCCCGTCTTCAGCAGGTTCAGCTTGCCGTGGAACTCCATCTGGTGCCAGTTGAAATACTTCCAATCGAGGCCCGTCAGCAGCATGTCCCAGTGCCAGAACTGTCCCTGAAAGGCGATGTTGTGGATCGTCATCAGGCTGGCGATGTTCTCGTAGTTCGGCCGCTTGCGGTATTCGATCTTCAGGTAGGCCGGGATCAGCCCCGTTTGCCAGTCGTTGCAGTGCAGCACGTCGACCTTCAGGTCCAGCAGGCGGATGGCTTCCAACACCGCGCGGCAGAAGAACACGAACCGCTCGCAGTTGTCGATGTAGTCCTTGCCGTCGGCGTCGTAGAGCTGGTCGCGGTCGTAGTACTGGTCCTGCTGCACGAGATACACGGGTACCTCGCCGCCGGGCAGCGTGCTGCGCAGCAGGTGGCCGGTGACCATCTTGCTGCCGATGGGCACGATGAAGTCGATGCCCAACGGCTCGATGCGCTGGGGGCAATAGCGGGTCTTGCGGTAGGCGGGCAGGATCACGGCCGGCTGGTGCCCGAGACGGGCCAACTCCAGCGGCAAGGTACCGCTCACGTCGGCCAAGCCACCCGTCTTGGCAAAGGGGACCGCCTCACTCGTGGCCAGAAGGATGTTCACATGCATACTCCGTCGCGGGTGCGTCGTGGGGCAGGTTGGCAACCTGCCTTGACTGAGGCAGGTTGGCAGCCGTCGGTCGGCGGGTTGGCAACCTGCCCCACGTCATTATTGTCGATGCCCGGGAAGGGCAAAAGGCGGAAAGCCCGCAATCGCTACTTTTCGCCGGTATCGATAACCTTATCGGGCTTTCCGCATCGCCCATACAATACCTAGCTTATCGTGCGGGTTGTGCGCGAATTACCCATCTTGCGGCTTCCGTACAACCGGCATGACCGGAAGTTGCAGCGGCTCAGCCGTCGTGCGATTAGGAGGGCGGTTGCTTTGAGGGCTCTGGGGTGTCGGCGCGAGAGCCGCTCCAACAGTGGATAACTTGTGCCCCCGGTTCGTGCGGTGGTATCGCACCCACAACCCGTGTAGCAATTGCCGTTCTTTATGGGGGCATCAACAGCACGAACAGGCACGTGGCGTCCGAATCGCCACTTGCTTCTATGCATTCTTTGTGATACTATACGTCTGTACATTTTCCACGTGGCGCTCGGCGGCTGACCGACTTGCCCCCGCGCCTCATACTCCCCGGAGGTCATCATGCCTTACTCCCGCACGCCCTACGAAGAACCGGAATCGCTCCGGGTTGAGATCGAAGAGCCGTCTCGCAGCGATCCCCGCGCTTCCATGCACCGCCCTTCGCCGCCGATTGCCGACGAGACCTGGGACGTTTTCGAACTGGACGAAGACACGATCGAGCCCGAACCCGAGTACGGCGATTTCTGGGGCGAATTGGACGACGACGAGACGATTTGATCCGTTTCGAGGAGGCTGCAACCATGATCGCACCGGTGGTGGTCGAGGAGATCCGCGATTTGCTGCGCGAGGGCGAGTTCTCGCAACGGCAGATCGCACAGCGACTCGGGGTCAGCCGCGGCACCGTCAACGCGATTGCCTTGGGACGGCGGACCGACGTCGTCCTCCGCACGCCCGAAGAAGAGGGCTTTCCCGCGCCGGCGGGCGCGGCCGTGCGCTGTCCGGGTTGCGGCGGGCGCGTGCAAATGCCCTGCCTGTTGTGTTACGTGCGCGAATGGAAGAAGAGCCGCGCAGCGGTTTCAGATTTATGATTTCAGATCTTCAGGCGCTTGCGCATCAGGCGTTCAATCTGAAATCATAAATCTGAAATCATAAATTCCCTTAGTCGACGCCGCTGCCTTCCAAGAGCATCGCGGCCAGGCCGCCGTTCGACTGGTTGGCGAAGCGGGAGTAGGCCAGCAGGTCGTCGACTAATTCCTGCATGCCCGTGGCGCCGCCCACCACGTAGGGCATCAGGTCGTCGGCGCCCTCTTGGAAGCGGCGCTGCAGTCCGGTGGCTTCCCGGGCCAACTCGCGGGCCGTCTCGGCCAGCCGTTCCTGGGAGCGGTGGGGATCGAGGTCGCCGACTTGCCGCATCTCGTCCGGCGCCAGCAACCCCTTGGTGATGACCAGGTTGCGGAACCAGCGGAGCAGCGTGCCGCGGCTGATGGTGCCGGTCGGGCGTCCGTCTTTGGCCACCACCACGCGGCGGATCGTCACGCGGCACAGGAACTCGTAGATCGTGAGGATCGGCGTGTCCTCGTCGTAGCTGATGACGTTGTGCTTCATCACCTCGCGGACCGGGCGCTGCCAGCACTCCAGCGAGACCATCGCCGCCAGCAGATCCTTTTCCGAGAGCATGCCGGTCAGGAGGCCGTCGGCGCCGACGACCGGCGTGGAGTTGATCCGCGAGCGGAGGAAGAACTCGGCGGCCTGCCCCACGGACAGTTCCTCGCGGAGGCAGGCGACCATGGGGGTCATTACGTGCCGGGCCTGGATGCCGTGGAAAAGGCCTTGGTACTTGTTGGCTTCCTGCAATTCCAGTTCGTCGCCGTCGCTGAGGGATTCGTAGCGCACCACGCGGTCGCGGCCCGACTGCTTGGCGCACAGCAGCGCTTGGTCGGCCAGATCGACGAGTTGTTCGGCGGTGGTGGTGTCGTCGTGGCGCTGGGCCGTGCCGAAGCTGCCGGTGACGCGGAGCACCTTGTCGCCGCAGGGGATCTCCAGCGCCGCGAGTTGCACGCGGACGCGCTCGGCCCACAGCGCGGCGTTGGCCTCGTTGGTTTCGGGCAGCAGCACGCAAAACTCTTCGCCGCCGTAGCGGGCGACCGAATCGCTGCTGCGGCAGTTCCGCGCCAGCAGTTCACCCACGGCCTTCAGCACCGCGTCACCGGCAGGGTGGCCGTGGACGTCGTTGACCCGCTTGAAGTAGTCCAGATCGAGCATCACGCAACTCAGCGGCAGGTGCAAGCGCGCTGCGCGGGCCCATTCCTTGGCCAGGACCTCGTAAAAACTCCGCTGCGTCATCAGGCCTGTCAGGGAATCCGTGCGGGCCATGAGGTTCAAGCGGTGCTCCAGGTCGATGATCCGCGAGCCGGCCCGCAAGCGGGCCAGCATCTGTCCCTGATCGACGGGCTTGGTCAGGAAGTCGTCGGCCCCGCTTTCCAGGCCAGCGATGATCTCGTGGGGCGACGACTTGACCGTCGCGAACAGGGCGTACACGTAGTGCGGCAGTTGCATCTCGCGCAAGCGGCGGCACAATTCCAGCCCGTTCATGCGCGGCATCTCCCAGTCGGTCACCAGGAAGTCGGGGCATTGGGCCTCGATCGCCGCCAGGGCTTGGTATCCGTCCTTGGCCGTGCGGACCGGAAAGCCGGCCTTCTCCAACCAGACGGAGAGAATCCGCAGCATTGCCGGGTCGTCGTCGACCAGCAGCACGTTGTAGTCGGCAGGATTCATGGTCGCGGTATTCCATCGCGGCCGGACCGACGGCCCGGACGCTCAACGGGGATGGCTCGTTGCTAAAGACTAGCTTGCACAACGATGCGCGAGGAACGAATTGCGCGTAACCTTCGCCGTTTCTGTTGAGACCGGCGGCATCCGGCAGATCCGATATGATCGTTATAGTCCGCTACAACTCCTTCGGCGCCTCCCGCTGCACATCCCACCGCTGCCGCAGGCGCACGGAGTCGATGCCCAGCTTGCTGCCGCCGGAGTCGCTGCGCTGGCCGAGACACTCCAGGCGCAGCGTGTGCTTGCCGGCCGGCAGCCGCCGCTGCCCGAGGTTCAACTCCGTGACCTTGATCTCCGGGCTGTAGAAATCGACCCGTGGGCGGACCTCCTGGCCGTCGAACAGAATGCGGTAAATGCCGAAGTCGTAGGACGAGGTCATCCGCAGCGTAAGCTGCCGGAGTTCCTCCTTCTCGACCGGGAACTCGCACTCGACCCAATCGCCTTTGCCCTGCGTGTTGTTGAAGAAGAGCTGCCCGTCGCCGGTCCAAGCGTAGCCCTTCTGCAAATGCGTCTCGCCTTTGCCGGTCTTGGCCGTCTCGAGCAGCGTCTTGCCTTCGACGATCAGGTCGAGGTTCGGCAGCCGGCGCTGAGCGACGGGCGGGACCGTGGCGAACCGCTTGGGCTGACCCACCTGATACCAGAAGGCCACGGTGGCGTAGTCGTCGTTGCGTTCGACGTGCCCGCGGTCCACGCCGGGTTTCAACTCGTCCTCGCTGATCCAGCCGGTGTTCTCGATCTCGACGCGGAGCGATTTGGTGAAGCGGACCGGGTCGGGCACGTGCCAGCGGTAGACGCTGGTCTTCGCGCCGACCGCGCCCCAATCGCCTTCGAGGATCGTCACGCCGAAGTACGGGAAGGTGCCCACGCCCATGCCCCAGGCGTTGCTCACGTAGTCTTCGGTGCCGGTGCCCCAGATGCTGGGGCGTTTCTCGCCGTCGATGTAGAACTTCTCGTCCCCTTCGCCGAACCACTCGGGGCTCCGCGAGCGGGCGCTCAAGACCGTGCCCACGTAATGGCCGCGGCCCACCGCGTCGAGGATCAGGTAGTCGCGGCCGGATTGCGTGGGGAACTCCTGCCGGTACTGGGCGCAGAAGTAGGGCGTCGCCGGCGGCAGCGATTCTTCGCGGAGGTAATCGACGTGGTAGTAGAACGAGCCCAGCGGCTTGGTGCTCTGGTTCTCGATTTCGATCCGCGCCGACGTCAAGAAAGGCATGGGCCAGTAGCAGTTGTACGAGTCGCCCCCTTCGACGGCCACGGCGGCCGAGTTGAGCGGCGCCCGCTGGCCGAACCCGGCCGCGAAAAAATCGCCCACGGGCGATTCGACCGCCGGCTCGGCCGCGCCGTCCCAGTACATGCGCAAGACGAGTTCGGAGTGATCGGCGTTGCCGTCCTTCCCCAGCCAACTCGGCCCCGGCTCGGGGAAGGTCATCCAGATGTGCTGGATCGTGCCCGGGCCTTTGATGTCGGCCACCACGAACGTCTTTCCCGGCGCGATGCGGCGGTTGTCCCAATTACTCGCGCGCGTCGCCGCGGCCGACGACACCCTGGCCGACCGTCCCGGCCGCAAGCCCATCAAGTGCCCCAGCGGCCCGCCGGAACCGGGAAGGGACACGGCGGGCGCGGATGCCGGCGCAATTTCCGTCTTCTCATTCTTCGCCTTTTCGCCGGTTGCTTTTTCACCCGCCGCCGTATCGCCCGGCGAGGTCCGGAGACACACCGCAATCACCGTCACTACTGCAGCCAGAAATAGAGTCAGGCCAAGCGTTCGCATGATAGGGCTCCCGAGAAAGCAAACAAGTCGTCTTAAGTCACGAACGTAGCTTCTTTCATTTTCACGTGACAAACGGATTCGTTGGTGGCTCGCACTTGCGTATCTCTCGCCAGTACTCGTCCACGACGTCCGCGTCGATCGCCACGGCGCCGCCGCCCGCCCAATGACGATCCTTACCGTTCTTCTTCGGTCCCGAAACCCAATACTCGAGATGCGAGTTCGCGTCCTCGTAGTTGCCGGAGACGCCGCTGCCGCGAAGAGACCGCAATACCAGACCGCGATAGTAGATGGTGCGACCCGACTTGGAGAACGCAACGCGTCCGATTCGTGCGCCGCCGCGGTCGTTGCGTTGTGTCTTGCACTCGATGTACATGATGCGCTGCTTGGCATTAGTGGGCGGACGGGCGCGGATCGTGGGACGCGATCGCGGTTTGCGGCGGACGGCCGGTGATAAACCCGAAACGTCGACTCCACGACCGGTGAGTTCCAGCTTGATCGCCTCAATCATCCGTCGATAGGTGCTCCTGAAAGGTCCAGGGTGATTCTTCAGGCGTTCGTACGCGGCGAGATCTCTATCGAGCCATTCCGTGAGTAAGTCAACGGGTATCCCGGACAGCTTGGCCGCGAGGTTTCGACGCCACGGGTCGCGAGTCATCGCCGATCACTCCCAACAAACGCTTCCGCGCCACAACTGCCAAACCATGTCGAATGCTCGCGATCATCCACTACTTCTTTCCCGCCCGCGGCATCAGGCTCAGCAGCAGCACGGCCGCACTGACGGGCCGGTCGGTCTTGATTGTGACCGCGGCCTCGACGCGATTGCCGTTGCGGACCGCCTTGGCGTCTTTCACCCCGGCCTGTGCGGCGCGGACCGCGGCCAGCAGGCTCTCGACCATTTCCGGGGCGCCCGGATACTTCGTCTCTTGGACCTTGGCGAACTTCGGCATGTTCTCTTGAACCATGTCGAAGTAGAACGCCAGGCCCTCCAGCACCTTTTGCACCGCCGGAAGTCCCCGTTCCGCGGCCGCTTCGTCGGCAAACTCGGCCGCGAGGATCGCGCGGAGTTCCTTGTCGACTTCCATCTTCATTTGCAGGGAGCGGGCTTTCTCCAGCGGCCGGAACGGCTCCGCGCGCTCGTCGCCCGGTTTCAGCAGGTCGCCGAGCATCCGCGGATTGACTTCCAGGGCGAGCAGCGTCTTGCCAGTGGCCGCGTCGCCCGGCGCGGCAAGCCGTTCGGCGCACCACACGGTTGCCGCGTGCCGGGTAAGAAACCGTTTTGCCGACACGGCCGGCACGAGGAGCAATGTGCGCGGATCCGCAAAGGCGACCGCGTATTCCGCCTTCTCGGCGGCCCAATACGGCTGGTCGCCGATCGTCGTCGGCTCTGCGCCGGGCGCCATCTTGGCCAGCACCGCCTTCCGGTCGATGGGCTCCTTGGTGCGGATGATGCAGGGCGTCCCAGACTCCGCCATGGCGACAATTGCCAAGCGTTCGACCTTGTCGGCGGCTACTCCCAGCTTGTCCTCCAGCTCGGCCCACCACCACGTCAGCACGATGGGATGCGACTTAGACAGCTTCTTGAGGTTCTCGGCCTCCGGGCCGTTCCAATACTTGCCGGTCTCGAGGGCGACGGAGAACAGCCGGACCTCGTCCTTGTCCTTGGCCGTCTGGACCTCGGCCGCCAGCAAACCGGAGGGGAGCAGTACGGTGCCGGACAACAATGCGAACAGAACTGCCAGGCGGGACATGGTGTTTCCTCTCGAAGGGATGCGGAAGTGGACTGTTTGACGTGGCCTCTGTTGCGGTGCGCACTGTGGCGCGAGGCCGGCGTCCAGTATACGCCGATTTGCGCACCGGCAACAGAGCCCGCAACCGCAGCCCTTGTGGTTGTCCGCCATTGACGCATCGGGTAGACTACGGGCGAGAAGGAGCATTCCCAATGGCCGACTTGCCCCCGCTCATGCGCGATCAACGAAGGGTGGACGTCGAGCATCTCAAGATTCTGGCCATATTTCACTTCGTTTTCGCCGGACTTGCCGTTGTGGGCATTGCATTTCTGGGCCTGCACTACTTCGTGATGAGCACCGTCTTTGGCAATGCGGAGTTGTGGCAACACCACCAAGGCGCCGGACCGCCGCCACAAGAGTTCCTTGCCGTCTTTCAGTGGTTCTACGCCGTCTTCGGCGTGTCGATCGCAGCCTGTGGTGTCGGTAATCTTCTCTCCGGCATTTTCCTGCGCACAAGGACGCATCGTGTGTTCTCGCTGATCGTGGCGGCGCTGAACTGCATGAACATGCCCTTCGGCACAATCCTCGGCGTGTTCACAATCGTCGTGCTGCTTCGCGATTCGGTGCGCGAACTGTACGAGACGTGAGCGGCAAGCTCTGCCGATCCGTTTGTTGCGACACCCTTGACGCCGATAGGCGACAAATCGGGTCCAGACCGCTACGAGTGCAACGCGACTTCTGCATTCACCACAGCCTGTAGTCCGCGGGCGATGAGTTGCGCGCGACGGATGCGGAGCTTGCGCGCGAGCCGGTCGGCCTGCGCCAGCAGCGCTTGACACGACGTGCCGGCGTTGTCTGCCTCTTCTTGGCCTTCTTCATCACGTCTTCCGATCGGCATTCTACGAAACCTGCAAACGCCACCGCCGGGTTTATCCCGGCGGAGCACTGATTGGCAGCTACAACGCCGGCAACCCCCCCGTTTTGTTTTTGCGGAGGTTTCGCTACCTGGCCCGGCGGGCCGGGCGGCGAAACCTCCGCAAAAACAGAGAACGGCGCGACGGGGTCGTTGTTTGCTGCCAATCAGCGCTCCGCCGACACAGGGTCGGCGGTGGCGGTTACAGATCGAGCATTTTAGCATACAGGAAAGTACCATCGCGGGCAGCTACTTCTTCTCCACCGCCCCGCCCAACCGCAAGCGGCTGTACGGGGCCGCGGTTTCGCTGCCGGGCGGGGGAACGACGCGGGGGAGCGGGAGGTGCTGTATGAGCCAGTCGGTCTGGCGCGTGGCGGGCACTTGCACCTCGCTGGCGGGCACCAGCGTCTGCAGGAGCGCAACGACCGGTTGCGACGGCTGCGTGGGCGAATCGCTCAACAACGGGCCGCGCGCGTCGCAGAGGATCGTCGCCGGTTCGTCGCCGGAGCAGATGCCTTGAATCTTCAGTCCGCCCGCGTCGATCTCGGCGGCGAAAGAAAGCTGATGGTAGGGCAGCAGCAAGTCGGTGGTCGCCATTTCGCCTTTGGCCAGCGCGAGTTTCGCGGCCGCCGCCTCGACCAACGAGCGGCTGATGACGCCGGGGCCGGCGCTCAGGCTGCAGTGGGCCTCTTCCAGCCGGCTGCGATGGAAGCGGGCCTTGTGGATCGATACCTCGGCCGTGCCGCTGAGTTTGTGCGGGAAGCGGTCGGAGACGAGCCGGCCGAGATCGACCTGCGTGAGTTGCCCGGTGACTTCGCCTTCCCACGCGCCGGTCGGTCCGCCCGCGGCTTCGTTGAACCAGACGTGGCCGCGGAACCGGGCGTCGGGGCCGAGCGGTTCCAGCTCCGGCACGCCCATCGCCAAAAGGCCGCACGGCAGCGCGCTGCCGCCGGTGTCGAGTTCGAAACCGCTGGCCGGCGGCGAGAGCTGCCGATTGCGGACGATGCGGATCCGCGCGGGTTTTGACGCGGCGACGCCTGCCAGGCGGAAATCGACCTGCGCTTGGGCCCCGCCGGAGAGCAACTCGATGCTGCCTTGCACGTCGCTCAACGTTTCGGCCCGCTTGTCAGCTTGGAGCGTCAGGTCGCTGGCGCGCAGGCGGACGTCGAGCTGCGCCGGGCCGCCTTCGCGCTGGAGCGGTTGGCGGACCAATCGCCAGAGGCGCGGCAGACCGCCGGCCTGCACTTCGGCCTGCGAGGCGATCAATAGCAGCGACGGCTTGCTACGGCCTTCCGTGTCGGCTAAGCCGGTCCACTGGGCTTCGACCATGCGACATCGCAAGAGCGGCTTGCCCGTCTCCGGGTCGGCGATCTCCAGCCCTTCGTAGAGCACCGTGCCGGGCCGCAGATTCTGCATGCCGTCGAGCGACACGTCGAGCCCCAGTTCGCGGCTCAACCGCCGGGCCTCGGCCGCCACGCGCCCCGGCCAGTGCCGTGAGACGCCCCAGAGCAGCACGACGGCCGTCGGCAGCGCGCACAGCGCCACGAAAGCCGCCACGCACAACCGCCGCCGCGTTCGATCGTGTAACGGGAACATCCTTGTTCTCCCGGGTCAAATCCGAAATCCGAAGCACGAAATCCGAAACAAACATAAAGCCCAAATGTTCACAACACATCCGAATCTCCCAGTTTCCGTCATTGGCATTTCCCCAATTGGAATTTGTTTCGGATTTCGGATTTCGTGCTTCGGATTTCAGACTTGTGCCGGCTATTCCTGCGCGAGCCCTTCGTTCAATTTCTTCCTCGCCAATTCGTAGAACAGATCCCACCG
>Ga0233425_10007389_pt1 | contig 15483 bp, 11 predicted proteins | sample Watercolumn_Towu_2_FD_181712 | JGI IMG/M metagenome (GOLD analysis project Ga0233425, IMG submission 181712) | Freshwater microbial communities from Lake Towuti, South Sulawesi, Indonesia - Watercolumn_Towuti2014_140_MG | ecosystem: Environmental > Aquatic > Freshwater > Lake | place...
AGATGTGCCCGCAGCAGTCCACAGCGAGGCCCTCGTCCGTCAGCGCGGCGGCCACGGCGCGCATGATCCGCGGCGTGGAGGAGCGGAGGTCGCCGGCGAGCGAGACGCGCCGTGCTCCGGGAGCCAGGGCCGACAGGTGCTGCGCGAACGCACGTGTGTAGAGATGGCACGCGCGATCCGTCATCTCGCTCACGAGCCCGCGCACGCCGCTGGTCCCGAACTTCAACGCCATTCACTCCCTCCAGTCCGCGGGGCGGGTCGAGGCTGGGCACGCTACCGCGCGTCGTCCTCGATCGCTTCCGTCCCGCGGGGCTGGGTCCTGTCGACCGGGGCGTGAGCCCTGCGTCGGGCCCAGGGCTCGAGCTCGTTGTGGTCCAGGGCGACCCTGCGGACCGCCCAGGCCTCGACCCACCCCTCGAGCTGGATCTTCCCGAACGTCCGGACCTTGACCCAGTCGGCCCCCGTCTCGATCGGGTTGACCGGCGTCCCGCCCGAGATCGAGGCCACCGGCCGTCCCGATCGCGCGTCCAGCAGGTCCGTGTCGATCATGGCCTCGTGCGTGTAGCCCAGGGGCTGGCCGAGCCTGTCGAGCGGGCTCCTGCGGTCTCGTTCGATGGAGCTGGCATCGACCTGGCCGCGGACCACCACCGGGCCGTCCGTCCAGCCGATCGCCGCGCGCCCCTGCTGCGACTCCACGGCGAACCGGTAGCCCTCCGGCAAGCGGTAGGTGCTCCCGCTCCCCTCCCCGGACACGACCATCTCGGCCTCGCGCACCAGGCGGTACGGCGTCGCGCCGCGCGGGTAGCGCGGGACGAACGGCTCGCCGATGCCGCACGTCGTCGCATCGATGGTCCCGCGCCGGCTCACGGGGTCCCGGGTCTCGACCGCGAGGCGCCCCCGCTGCTCGCTCGCGACGGCGACGAGCGCGCCGGGCCTGAGGCGTGTGTGCTCCTGCGACCCGTCGAGCGGGACGAGGTCGGTCTCCCGGAGCACCCGGCAGCCGAGCCGATCACGCTGGACCCAGCCCCGGACCGTCACCGGCCCCACCACCTCGACCTCCTGCCACTCCTCCGTGCTCCGGCCGAGCTGGACAACGGTGTCGGGCGCGATCGTCCCGATCCTGACTCCTCCGCCAGGCCTGGTCCTGAGGTTCGCCTGGAACACGACGACGGCCTGGGACGGGTGAGGAGGGACGGGGTCCGACGCGGGTCTCGCGGCGCCGAGTCCGCCACCGCAGGCGGACGTGATGGCGAGGGCAACGGCGAGGCACGACACCAGGAGTCTGAAAACGGGGGTCATGGAGGCTCCGACAACTACATTCCGTACTTGTTCAGCTTCTTGTGGAGCCCTTCCCGGGTGATGCCGAGGGTCTTCGCCGTGGCCGACTTGTTGCCCCCGTGGTCCCGGAGCGCTTCGACCAGGATCCAGCGTTCGACCTGGGCCATCATCTCCTTGAGCGTCCCCTTCTTGGGCGCGATCCGATCGAGGAGGGTCTCGACCTGACGGATCTTCGGCGACAGGTGCTCGGGCAGCACGAACCCGCCGGGGTCGACCTGGATGACGATGCGCTGCATCTCGTTCTCGAGCTCGCGCACGTTGCCCGGCCAGGAGTAGCTGGCGAGCAGCTCTCGCACGGCCTGGCTGATCCCCTTGATGTCCTTGCAGTACTCCTGGGTGTACTTCTGCAGGAAGTGCGAGGCCAGCGGCGGGATGTCCTCGCGCCGGTCCCGGAGGGGCGGGAGCACGATGGGGAAGACCCTGAGCCTGTAGAAGAGGTCCTCGCGGAAGCGCCCTTCGCTGACTTCCCGCTCGAGGTCGCGGTTGGTCGCCGCGACGATGCGCACGTCGGCCTTGCGGCTGACCGTGGAGCCGAGCGGACGGACCTCTCCTTCCTGGAGGACCCGCAGGAGCTTGCTCTGGAGCTGCAAGGGCATCTCGGCGACCTCGTCGAGGAACAGCGTGCCGCCGTCGGCGAGCTCGAAGAGCCCCTTCTTGTCCTGGTCCGCGCCGGTGAACGCGCCCTTGCGGTGGCCGAAGAGCTCGCTCTCGAGGAGGTTCTCCGGCACGGCGGCGCAGTTCTGAGCGACGAAGAGCTTATCGCTCCGCTTGGACTGGTAGTGGACCGCGCTGGCGATGAGCTCCTTTCCCGTGCCGGTCTCGCCTTCGATCAGGACGGTGACCCTGGTGTCCACCACCCTGGCGAGCTGGGTGAACACCTGCTTCATGGCCGGGCTCTCGCCGATGATGCCCCTGAACCGCCGCTCCTGCTCGCGGCCGCGCAGGTAGACGTTCTCCTTGCGCAGCCGCTCCTCGGCGAGCTTGAGCTTCTGATACAGGCGGGCGTTGGCCAGCGACAAAGACGCCTGTCCCGCGGCGATCGTGAGCATCTCGAGGTCGCGCTCGCGGAAGATCCCCGGCGACGCCCGGTTGTCCACTTGCAGGACACCGATCACCTCGTCGCCCTTCCAGAGCGGCACGGCCATGCTCGACAGGATGTTGGCGCCCATCAGGCTCTCGGTGTGCCCGAGGTCCTCCAGGGCGTTCGCCGCGAGCACCGCGGACCGCTCCTTGACGACCTTGCGGAACAGCGACTGGCTGATGGGGATGGACTCGACGCCGCTCTCCTTCCCCCGCTCGCGAGCGAGGACCGGGACGAAACGGTCCCCGTCCTCGTCGTCGCGCAGCACGATGGTCAGGTGTGTCGCCTTCGTGGTCAGCTCGAACACCGCGAGGGCGATCCGGTCGAGGAGCTGCGGGAGGTCGAGGTCCTGCGTGAGCTGCTGCTGGACCCGGTAGAGCTGCGCCAGGCTGTCGGCGTCGGTCTCGACACGCCCCTGGAGCTCGTCGATCTGGCTGACGGGCTTGACCGCGACGAACCGCGTTTTCTCGATGGTCCGGCCGATGGAGACGGCCAGCACGGTTGGGTGCTCGCGGTCTCCGAGCAGGAGACGGTCGCCGTCGTGCAGCACGGTCTGGCTGCGCACCGTCTCGTCCACGAGGATGAGCTGTTCGCCGCGCTGCACGGCGGACCCGTTCGTGGAGTCGAGGTCGCGGTACGAGACCACGTCGCCGTTCAGCACCACCCGGCCGTGGCGGCCCGAGATGTGCTGGTCCGCGAGGATCAGCTCGTTGTCGGGTGATCGCCCGAGGCTCAGGGACAGGGCATCGGACTCGAACACGAGCCCGGCGTCGGCACCCTGGATGACCTCGAAACGGATGGTCACGGCTCTCCCCGGACTCCTTCGGCTCGAGGTGACGCTCGCGTCGCGCGGGACGTCAGCCGCCACTCCGAGCGCGGTAGGTGAGGACGCCCAGGAGTCGCGTGAGGTCTCGACGCTGGGCGTTCAGGTTGGCCTGGCCTCGCATGGCGCTGACCCGGTTCTCGATCCCGGCGATGCAGGCCGGGTCGCACCCGCGCGGGCTCACGCGATCGATGGCGAAGATGTAGGCGTTGAGCACCTCGCCGGCGGTGTTCTCGTTGATGTTCGCCAGGAGCGCGGTGCGGGCCGCGGAGCCGGCCGCCTCGTCGGCGACGCCGAGGCGCGCGAGCTGGTGGGCTGCCCGGATCCGCGCAGAAGTGCTCTTCTCGCCGAGGCGCCCAGCCCAGCACTCGACCGTGGTGCAGTCGGCGCTCGCCTTGAGGTTGGCCACGTAGATCTTCATGAAGTTGTCGTGCGGGCACTTGCCCTCGAAGCCTTCCTCGCATGGCGAGAGCTTCTGGGCGCGTTCCTCGAGCTGCGCGGCCATGTCCGCGTCGGCTTGCAAGTAGAGCCTGCGTCCCGCTCGGTCGATGAGCGCGTCGTCGCCGTAGAGCACGAAGGGCACGAACAGCTCGTTGGTCTTCTCGGGCAGCAGGTAGTCGCCGGCCGCGTCCATGTACGCCGGCAGCTCGACCATGTCCACATCGGCATCGACCGGGAGGTACTCGTTGTTGACCTTCTTCAAACGCAACCGCGCGGCGATCGTGTCGAACGCGGGCATGTGCCGGAGCTTGCCCAGGGCCCCCGCCGCGAAGCCCCGCCGGAAGGCCACGGAGGTCTCGGGAGTGAAGGACGTCTCGCCCCGGGCGGGGAGGCGGTCGAAGTCCGACGGCTCGGTGATGTTGAGCTCCTCCGTCAGGTACTCGGTGACGGTCGGAGTGGCGATGCCGAGCATCCCGAGAGTGAGGGCGATCTGCTCCTTGATGAGCCGGGCGTCGAACTCGGAATCGGCCTGCTGCATCGCATTGAGGGCCTCGTCCTGCATCCGGCCCGCTTTCACGAGCGCCGCGGCCATCGCGTCGAGGTCGTCCATCTGCATCATCGCGGGCCGGACGACCTCCTGGAGCGCGACCTTGCGCCGCTGGCCCTGATAGAACAGCATCCGCACGAGCGTCGGGACAGCCTGGGTGTCGCCGATCTCGCCGAGCATGTTCAGCGCCTGGTTGTTCACCGCCAGGTCCTGGACCGTGTCGGGCGTCTCGAGGATATCCAGGAGGGTGCGCACGATCTCGGTCCGCTGGGGGTGATCGGGGTTGCCGAGCAGGATGTTGCCGAGAGCCGAGACCACGGTCCGGCTGAGCTGGTCCTCCTCTGCCGTGTTCTCGGCGAGGCTCCCTCGCTCGGCCCGGCGGTTCTTCACCACGCCGATGACTGCCAGGAGCGGGCCGACGCTCTCGCGCGCCGCCGTGCACCGCTGTCGCCAGCTCTCGTCGCGCTTCTCGGGCAACGGGAGGTACTCGCCGTTGACCTCGTGGCTTCGGCAGTACCGGGCGAGCGCATCGGCCGCGGAGTTGGCGCGATCGATCTTGGTGCCCTCGATGTCGGCGACCGCCGACTCGAACAACGACCTGGCGTCCGTGGCGTCCATCTCGGCAAGGAGGTCGACGATCTTGTCCCGGGCCGCCACGTCCTCGCTGCCGCCGAGGGTCAACCCCGGGTACATGCCGATCAGCTCGCTCCCGACGGTCGTGACGTACTCCCGCACGGGTGGAGCCCAGGGGTTGTTCCCGTTCTCGCGGACCTTGTCGCGATAGATCCGCCCGAGGTTGGTCATGGCCTGTTCGCGCCAGGATGGCTCACTCATCTTGCCCAACCAGTAGGTGGGGTCGTTCGCGTCGTGACATCCTCCGTTCAAGGTCGCCACGATCGCCACGGCCAGGAGCGTGGTCAGCCCCGACACCGCTGCCCGAGCACGACGTCGATCACCCTGCATTCGAAACCTCCTCGTGGGCGCCGCCGTGACGAGCCCACGCCCCGGGGGCCGTGGACGAGCCCTCCCGCCTGGAGCCCCGGGCCTCGCTCGTCTACCGCCAGGAGCGGCGCCTCGACGAGAGCAACGATACAGGAGGTTCCGGTTTGAAACAACCGGTCAGTCGCAGGCCCTGATCGTCGGCTTCGCCGACAGGCTGCAGGCTACAGACTACAGGCTTCAGTGCGAAAACCTGGCATGGCTCAGCCTCTGACTCTTCGCCTCGCGGGTGGTCCCCAGGACACCACAGAATGATCGCCCCGCCGCAGCCTGCAGGCCCTGGAGCCTGGAGCCTGGAGCCTGGAGCCGACGATTATGGCGCAGGCCACCGGCCACTCCGCGGTCACTCGCCCGTCTCGATGCAGTCCCCCCACTCGCAGGCCGCGTTGCAGACGCGGTGGGCTATGCCGCAATACAGCGTCGTGGGGCACATCTGGCGATCGCCGGGGTGGCACGCCACGGGATCGATCTCCGTGCACGGGGTCCAGACGCACTCGTCCGTGCAGGCCCGACGCCCCGGGCCGCACGGGGCCTCGCACTCCTCGATGGTGTCGGGCGCGCAGGTCGCCCAGATGTCGGGGGAGCAGGCGCTCCAGGTCGAGTCGGCCTGGCACACCTGGCTCGCGCACACGCCGCACTCCGATACCTCGCCGGGAGTGCACGGAGCGCCCTCGTCGCATGGACCGAACTGGCACTGGTCGTCGCACCGACGATGGCTCACACCGTCGGGGCAGCGTTCCACGTCGCCCGGGCGGCAGAACGGCAGCACGTATTCCAGACACTCGCCCCACGAGCCGTCGTTCTGGCACCGCGAGACGCCCGGGCCGCACTGGGCCTGGCACTCGTGCGTCTCGCCCGGCAGGCAGAGGTCCCGGCAGGGCCCCTGGCGGCAGTCGTCCGAGCAGAACCAAAGGCCCGGCGGCGCGTCGGGGGCGAGCTCGCAGCTCCCGAAGTCGCCCGGCATGCACTCGGGCTCGCGGCCCATCGAACACTCGCCCCACGTCCCGTCGGCCAGGCACTCCATGGTCCCGGGGCCGCACACCGTGGTGCAGGTCGATGTGTCGCCCGGGGCGCACTCGTCGGCGGCGGTGAAGCCGGAGCACCCGGTGAGCACAGTCATGGCGATGATGGCCACGCGGACCAGGACCGATCGCGACGGCATGGAACCTCCTCGGGCGTGAGCAGGCTATCAGGGCTCGCACCCGGGTGGCAATGGACTACATGCTCCATGCCAGGTCGAGATCGCGGTCAACTCATGGAGATCTCAGCTCTCGCGTGGGCCTCGAGAGCTGAGGGTCAGGAAATTGACGCGCGCTCCGGCCGCTCCCGGTTGATCGAGCGGTCGCACCAGGTCGCGATCACCGCGCGGTCACGCGCAGGAAGCGGCGCTTGCCGACCTTGATCACGACACCGTCGGCGGGCATGAGCCGGGTGTCGGCGTCCGTGACCTTCTCGCCGTCGAGGCTCACCGCGCCCTGCGCGATCATCCGGCGACCCTCCGCTGCGCTCGGGACGAGCTGGAGCCGGACCAGCGCTTTCGGGAGCCAGAGCCCGTCGGGGCCGACGTCGATCGACACGGTCTCGATTGCCTCTGGCGCCTGGCGGAGCTCGCTGAGCTGCCTGAAGGTGTCCTCGCCCAGGCGTGCCCCGTCCTCGCCGTGGTACTGCCGGGTCACGTCGAACGCGACGAGTTTCTTGACCTCCTTCGGGTTCACTTCACTTCGGGCCAGCCGCTCCTTGTGCAGGTCCACGTCCGAGGTGGCGAGCGTCGTCACGAGGTCCAGGTACTGCGGTATCAACGCGTCGCCGATGCGCATGCACTTGCCGTACATGTCGGCCGGGGAGTCGTCGAGGAGGATCGCGTTGCCGTAGGACTTGCTCATCTTCCGGCCGTCGGTCCCGAGGAGCAGGGGCATGGTGAGCATCACGTGCGGCAGCGTGCCGAAGTGCTGCTGGATGATCCGGCCCGCGAGCATGTTGAAGTGCTGGTCGTAGCCGCCGACCTGAACGTCGCACTCGAGGGCGTGGGCGTCGTAGCCCTGCATCAACGCGTAGAGGCACTCGTGGAACCGCAGGGAATCGCCCCGCTCGAGCCTCTCCTGGAAGTCGCGCCGGGCGATGATCTGCTTGAGTGGGAACAGGCTCGCCAGCTCGATCAGGTCGGCGAACGACAGCCTGCCGAGCCACTCGCCGTTGCACCGGATCTCGGTCGTGGCCGCGTCGAGGAGCCGGAACGCCTGGTCCGTGTAGCGTCGGGAGTTCTCGATCGCTTCCTCGTGGGTGAGCTTCCGGCGCTCGCCCGCCTGGCCGGAGGGATCGCCGATCATGGCGGTGTAGTCACCGATGAGGAAGATCACCTGATGCCCGAGCTGCTGGAACTGCCGGAGCTTGTACGCGGCGACGAGGTGGCCGATGTGGAGGGACGCGGCGGTCGGGTCGAACCCCACGTAGACGCGCAGTGGCCGGCCATCCTTCCGTGCTGTCAGGAGCCGGTGCTCGAGCTCCGACGCCATCTGATCCCTGAGCCCACGTGCGCTTCCGTCGGTGACGTCCGCGTCGGGACGTGCGAGCCCGACCTCGTCGGCGAACGTGGTGCTCCGCATCAGGAGCTCGACCTGGCGTCGTATCTCCGGGTCGCTTATGGATGTCATTTCGCGTACTCGACCGCTCGCGTCTCCCGGATGACCGTGACCCGGATCTGGCCCGGGTACGTCAGCTCGCCCTCGATCTTCTTGGCGATCTCGCGAGAGAGCTGGCGCGCGTCGGCGTCCGAGATCTTCTCGCTCTCGACCATCACGCGCACCTCCCGGCCCGCCTGCACGGCGTAGGAGCTCTCGACCCCCGAGAACGAGCGGCAGATCTCCTCGAGCGCCTCGAGCCGCTTGACGTAGGTCTCGAGCATCTCGCGCCGCGCGCCCGGCCGGGCGCCGCTCAGGGCGTCGGCGGCGGCGACCAGGTGGGCGAGCACGGTCTCCTGCGGCTCGTCCTCGTGGTGCGACGCGATGGCGTTGACGATGATCTGGGCCTCGCCGTACTTGCGGGCGATCTGGGCCCCGACCACCGCGTGCGAGCCTTCCTGCTCGTGGGACACGGCCTTGCCGATGTCGTGGAGCAGGCCGGCTCGGCGGGCCTGCTTCACGTTCATCTTGAGCTCGGCCGCGAGCAGCCCGGCGATGAACCCCGTCTCCACCGAATGACGGAGCACGTTCTGCGCGTACGAGTAGCGATACCGCAGCGAGCCGAGCAGCCGGACGAGCTCGGCGTGGATGCGCGAGAGGCCGAGCTCGAGGATCGCCTGTTCCCCGGTCTCCCGGATCGACCGCTCGACCTCCTCCCGGGCTTTCGTCACGAGGTCCTCGATCCTCGTGGGGTGGATTCGGCCGTCCGCGATGAGCCGCTCGAGCGCGATCCTGGCGACCTCGCGACGGACGGGATCGAACCCGCTGATCACCACGGTCTCGGGCGTGTCGTCGATGACCAGATCGACACCGCAAGCGGCCTCGAGGGCGCGGATGTTCCGGCCCTCGCGGCCGATGATCCGTCCCTTCATGTCGTCCGAGGGGAGCTCCACCGCGGTGACGGCTCGCTCCTGGATGTACTCGCTGGCGAACCGCTGGGTGGCGATGCCCACGATCCGCTTGGCTCGCTTCTCCGCCTCCTCCTTGGCCTCGTCCTCGATGCGCTTGGCCTCCACGGCGGCCGCGTGGCGAGCCTCGTCGAGGAACTGATCCACGAGCTGCTTGCGGGCCTCCTCGGGCGTCATCCCGGCGACGCGCTCGAGCTCTTTCTTGGCGGCGGCGACGATCTGATCGACGCTCGCCTCCTTCTCTTCGACCCCCTTGGCTCGCTTGGCCAGGTCCTTCTCCTTGCGTGTGGCCTCGTCTTCCCGCGCGGCGACGACCTCCGCCTTGCGCTCGACCGCCTCTTCCCGCTTCTCCGCGCGGTCGGTGAGCCGCTGGATCTCCGCCCTCTCGCTCTTCGCCTCCTTCTCGAGCTCCTCCTTGGCCTTGAGCCTGACTTCCTGAGCATCGAGCTCTGCCTGACGATGGAGCGTCTCGGCCTGCTGGCGAGTCGCGTCAGCCTGCTGGCGCGTCGCCTCGGCCTGCTGGCGCATCGCCTCGGCCTTCTTCCGGATCTCCTCCGCTTCCAGCCGGACGGACTCGGCCTGGCCCTCGGCCTCGCGGACGATTCGATCTGCCTCGGACCTGTCCTGGATGTGCCCCTGGCGTGCGACGCGGCGAGAGAAGACCCAGAGTGCCACCGCGCCGATCAGGAGCCCGAGGATCAACCCAATCACGAACTCGAACATGAGAAAAACCTCCTCTCCCGCTGCCTCGTTCCAGCGGGGTCTCGACGCCGAGCACCGGCTCGCGTCACGAGGAGGGTACGACAGATACCTTGAGGTATTTCAATATGTTGGACAGCACCTGCGTCCGGTGCTACGTACCGGACGTCCCTTTCCGCAGCGCCTCTTCACCCGACGACCTTTCTCACCCGTGTCGGCATGGTTCGGATGCGTGGTTGCAGTGCCCAACTCCTCATCGGGCGGCGCGAACGCCCCCGGAGGGACAGCTCCTCAAGATATATGCAAACACCCGGTTTCTCGACCGGATGGTACCCGTAACTAGATGGCACTCTACAAGGAAGAACGAGAAGATACAACTTGTTTTCATCTGTAATGAAAACATTCGCGTGGGGACGCGGCAGTCAGCGCCAGCATCAGAGCTCGGGGTTGGACGGTGTTTCGGTATGACGATCTTCGGGCTGCCGGGACACCGGCTCAGCGGCCGAAGTGGACCGTGATCCTCGGGGGGCGCGGGGGCGCCGGGGGCGAGGGGACCCTCACGTGGACGCGCGCCCTCGGCGGAGGAGGCATCGGGCGGACGCGGCGCACTTCGGCGTTCCGCGCCTCCCAGTGAGCGCGGACCCAGACCCGGCGGGACGCGTCGTAGTACGAGGCGACCCAGACGTGCCCCCGGCGCTCCTGCGTCCAGTGCCCCGCGACCCAGACCCACCGTCCTGCGAGCCACTGGAAGTGGCCGCTCACCCAGATGTGTCCCGGTCGGGGAGCCGGGGTCACGAGCACCGCGTCCACCGGCGGCGCCGGTGGCGCCGAGGTCACGATCACGGGTTGCGCCGGCTGGACCTCGTAGGTGACGACAGGCGCCTGGGCGGGCGTCGTCACGACCACCGCAGGCTGCGGCGCGGGCGCCGTCACGACCACCTGCGGGGGTGTCGGGACCGTCACGACGACCCGCGCCGTGGGGACCACCAGCCGGGCACGCGCCTGGACGGCGCAGCCACCGATCAGCGGGAGCAGTGCGAGGATCAAGGTTTTCTTCGTCATGGGCCACCCTCCTTCCGGATCGCCTTCTTGTGCGATGGACGTGCCGCGAGGAAGGTTGATTCAATGCCCAGAGCGGAAGTCGGGCATTCGCGCGGAAGACTCCGCGGCGAGCGCTAATGCGCGCGCCGCCCAGGCTTCACGTTCCAGAGCCGGGACATGACGACCGCGCCCACCACGGCGAACGGTAGGGGCCACAGCTTCCAGACCTGCCAGCCGTAGTTCTCGGTGATGTACCCGACCAGCATGCCCGTGAACGGCGCCGCGAAGAAGTACTGCATGCCGTCGAACAGCCCGGCCGCTGTGGCGGCGCCCTTCTTGCCGCCGAAGTCCATGCTGGCCGCCCCGCCGATCAGGCCGTGGGTGCCGTTCACGAAGAACGACAGCATCGAGATGGCCATGAACGCGCCCCAGCCGCCCAGACCCATGGCATCAGCCGTCCAGAACAGGCCCAGGCACAACGCCATGCCCACGAAGCCGATGACCACGACCGGGGCGCGCCGGGCGTCGAACACGCGGTCGGAGAGCGGGCCCAGGACGAACCCGCCCAGGATGCCGCAAATGGCGATGCCCCAGGCCGAGCACTGGTAGATGAGGTCGGTCCTGGCCACGTCGTGCACCTCGTCGAAGTACACGGGCCACCACGCGTCGACGACGCTGCGGCGCACGAAGCCGATCATGACCGACGCGATGGCGATCATCCACATGACGCGGCTCGTGAAAATCTTCTTCGCCACGTCGCGCACTCGGACCTTGGGACCGCCGTCGTCACCCTCGCCCGTGTCGAAGGCGGGGAGGCCGGCCTGGTCGGGGCTGTCGACCACGAACAGCCACGTGAGCGTGCCCAGCAGGCCCACGCAGATGGCCGGCACCCAGAAGGCCCAGTGCCAGGGCAGGATGGAGGCGATGAAGGGCACTCCCGAGAAGGCGAAGATGAGGCCCAGTCGGATGAGCACTCCGAAGATGGCGCCGAAGGTGCCGCGCTCGCTGATGTGGAACCAGTGGGCGTTGATCTTCACGATGGACAGGGCGCCGAACGACTGGAAGTAGGCGTTCAGTGCCCACACCCCCGACATGACGTAGGCCATCTGCCGCGCGGACAGGCCCCAGGCCAGGACAGCGGGCGTGGTGACGACGCGCGCGACGCCCTCGCCGGTGATGACAGGTGGAGTGAGCACGGTCAGGTGGAACAGGCCGAACACCGTGTTCATGATCACGACACCCACCGCGCCGATCAGGAACGCGCGCTTGCCGCCGATGCGGTCGGCTATGGCGGCGTTGACCAGCACCGAGATGCCGTACAGGAACGGCATGGCGGTCTCGAGCAGCGCCAGGTCGACCTTGGTCCAGCCGAACACGTCCATGAGCTGGGGCGCCAGGGCCGAGAAGTTGTACCGAGACATGTAGAAGAACGAGTACAGCAACCCGACGATCAGCCAGTTCTGCACGCGGCGTTGCCGGAAGGTCGGGCTCAGCGGGGCCAGGGCTTCGGGCATGGGTCACTCCGATGCGTTATCTCACTGCTTAGACGAATCGAGGGGAGGAGGGCAAACGAAAACCACACTGGCGCGCTCCTCGTGGCACTCCTCGGACCACGCGTGTGACCTCGACGCGCCTGGCGCCGAGCCCCTCTGCGAGGTGCTGGGCCGCGAGGTCGGGCATGGCCTCGTCGCCGCACGTGAAGATGTCGGCCGCCGCGTACCCTTCCTCGGGCCAGGTGTGGATGGTGATGTGCGACTCCGCGAGCACGACGACGCCGCTCACGCCTGCCGGGTTGAACCCGTGGAAGGCGCTGTGGACCACCGTGACCCTGGCTTTCCTCGCGGCCTCGTGGAGCACCTCGCGGACCTCGGGCACGGACTCGAGGACGGCTCGGTCCGCGTCCCACAGCTCGACCAGGAGGTGGGTGCTGCGCGTGTCCATCCGACGATCTCCTCGGCTCTCGCGGTTCCCGGCGGGCCGGCCCGGACGGGTATGGTGCGTCCCGACCGCGAAGTCAAGGCGCGTCACCGGGCCAACATCTCCGGTCCCTCTCAGTGACGGGCTCCCTCGCGTCGTCCAGCCGGTCCGAGTCCGCATCGAAGCCGCGTCCGTGGACCAGGTCCACGGCGACGCGCCGGGCCGCTCCACGGCGCCGGCTCTCGAGCACATGGGTCGCGACCCGCTGTGTCGGGACGCCGAAGCCTCGCCGGACCGGGCCGTCCAGGTCGAGCGCGAGCCTCACCGATGCGTAGACGTCCAGCGCGGCTCTCGTCGCGGCGTGGTCGTCGGACATGTGGTCGTGCCGGGCCACTCGTTGACGCTGGTCGAGGACGAGCACGGTCGTCCCGCCGCGTCTCGCGCTCCCCGCCAGCGATGAGAACGCCCGTCCGAACGTCGGTGGAGGAGGCGACGCGCCGAGCGGGGCCTCGAGCTCCGACCTCGGGGCCAGCCCTGTCACGGAATCGACGACGAGCAGGTCGATCCCTCCCGATCCGGCGAGGATGGCGGCGATCGCCAGGGCCTGCTCGCCCGATCGCGGGGCGGACAGGACGAGGGACGACGCCTGGACCCCGGTGGCCCGGGCATACCCGAGATCGAGAGTCCGATCGACGTCAATTATCGCCGCGAGACCTCCGCGGCGCTGGACCGATGCAACCGCGAGCAGAGCGAGGGAGGTCTTGCCGCTCGACTCGGGTCCGACGATCGCCGCGATCCGCCCGCGTGGGTAACCGCCTCCCAAGGCGAGGTCGAGCGAGAGGAGGCCCGTGCCGATCGACTCCACCGGAGCGAGTCCGGTGTTCCGGACCGAGGGGACGAGCCGGTGCTGCCGGAAGAGCCCGGCGAAGACCTCGCACAGGGCGCCTGGCGTCCACCACACTGACATCGCGCATCCCCGATTGCGCTCACGAGGCCGCGCCCCGGTCGAGGACACGGTACGACAGGGCCTCGGACACGTCGGTGGCCACGATCTTCGACCGTCCTTCGAGGTCCGCGATGGTCCGCGCGACCTTGCGTAGCCTGTCGTACCCCCTGGCCGAGAGGCACAGGCGCTCGCTGGCCCGGGTGACGAGGTCGATGGTCCTCTGGTCAAGCTGGCAGACATCGCGCAGCGCCGACGACGGCACGTCGGCGTTGCAACGGATCCCGAGCCCGGCGTACCGCTCCTCCTGGAGCCGGCGAGCGGCAAGCACGCGCTCTCGGACGACCGAGCTCGACTCGCCGACCGGCGAGGCCTCGAGCTCGTCGAGCGGCACCGACGGGACCTCCACGTGCAGGTCGATCCGGTCGAGCAGCGGCCCAGAGACCCGCCCGCGGTAGTGCTTGACCATCTCGGGCGAGCAGGTACACAGGGCCCCCCGGCGCTCGCCGAGCATGCCGCATGGACAGGGGTTCATCGTGCCCACGAGCTGCACTCGGGCCGGAAATGTGATCCGGTGGAGCGCGCGAGCGATCACGACCGTACCCTGCTCAAGTGGCTGTCTCAGCGCCTCGAGGACGCTCCGGCGGAACTCGGGGAGCTCGTCCAGCAGGAGCACGCCGTTGTGGGCCAGCGACAGCTCGCCCGGGCGTGGCGGGACGCCTCCTCCGACCACGCCGGCGTCACTCGCGGTGTGGTGCGGCGCCCGGAGCGGCCGGCGTGTGAGCAGGGCGCTTCCCGGCTCGAGCAGGCCAGCCACCGACCATACGGCGCTCGTCTCGAGCGATTCCTCGAGGGTGAGCTCGGGGAGGATCGTGGGCAGGCGCGTGGCGAGCATTGACTTCCCCGTGCCCGGCGGCCCGATGGCGAGCAGGTTGTGGCCACCCGCGGCCGCGATCTCAAGCGCCCGGCGGGCCAGCTCCTGGCCGCGCACGTCGGAGAGGTCGACAGAGCTCCCGGCGCCGGCCGTGGCCGAACGCGGCCCGGGCAGCTCGAGGTCGGCCTCGCCCCGGAGGAACTCCACCACCCGCGGGAGGTGGCGCGCACCCATCGCCTTGACCCCGGGGACCGCCGCGGCCTGCGCCGCCAGCGACTCGGGCATGATCAGGCTCCCGCTCCCGGCCCGCCGCTCGCACAGCGCGTAGGACAGCGCGCCCCTGACGGGGCGGAGCTCGCCCTCGAGGCTGAGCTCCCCGACGACGAGGTGCTCCCTGAGCGCGTCGACGGAGAAGTACTCGGCGCCGGCGAGGAGCGCGAGCGCGATGGCCAGGTCGAACCCGCTGCCGCCCTTGGGCATGTCCGCCGGCGCCAGGCTCACGGTGATCCGCCCCGGCGGGAGCCGGTAGCCGCAGTTATAGAGCGCGCTGCGGATCCTCGTCTCGCTCTCCCTGACCGCGGTCTCGACGAGGCCGACGATGTGGATGGACGACAGGCCCCTGCGGCTCACGTCGGCCTCAACCCGTACGGGAACCGCCTCGACACCGAAGAGGGCAGCGCTTCTCGCCGTCGCCAGCACACCTCGACTTCCAGCAGCGACCGTGCCACCACCCCGCCCGAGATCTCCGGGCGGTCCGGACTCGGGAAGCGGCGTATCGCCGGAGCCGGCGACGCCGCGGCGCCGGCCCCGTGGTGGGCACTCACACCCGTACCCAGCCGGTGATGCGGCGTGCTAGCATGGGCGCCAGCGAGGCAGGGATGAAGCTCTCGACACGCAGCAGATACGGAGTTCGCGCGCTCACCGCGCTCGCCGCCAGCGAGGTCGCCGACGGTCGTTGCGCCCGCGAGATCGCCGACGAGGAGGCGCTGTCCAAGAAGTACCTCGAGTCCATCCTGGCCCAGCTCAGGACGGCGGGGTTCATCCGGAGCGTCCGCGGGGCGCACGGGGGGTACGTCCTGGCGCGGCCGGCCGAGGAGATCACGGTCGGCGACGTGGTCCGCGCGCTCGAGGGCTCCCTCGCGCTCGTCGAGTGCTCGAACGACCCGGTGTTCTGCGACCGGGCCAGCACCTGCG
>Ga0233425_10007390_pt1 | contig 15482 bp, 10 predicted proteins | sample Watercolumn_Towu_2_FD_181712 | JGI IMG/M metagenome (GOLD analysis project Ga0233425, IMG submission 181712) | Freshwater microbial communities from Lake Towuti, South Sulawesi, Indonesia - Watercolumn_Towuti2014_140_MG | ecosystem: Environmental > Aquatic > Freshwater > Lake | place...
CTGCAAGACCGAGACCTCCTACCTGCTCGATCCTCATGGTGCTTGTGGCTATCAAGCACTGAAAGACTTGTTGCAAGCGGGTGAAGTAGGTGTGTTCCTGGAAACAGCACACCCTGCCAAATTCCTGGAAACAGTAGAACGCATAACTGGCGAAACGGTAGAAATCCCAGCCAAGCTACAAGAATTTATGAAAGGCACAAAGCAGTCGCAAGCCATGACCAAAGATTTTGCTTCTTTTAAAGCTTATTTGATGGGATTGTAGGTGTTAAAGTAGTTGTAAAAACAGAAATGAGAAGGTGGTCATTGGCCACCTTTTTTATTTAGGTCTATGAGCATAATAATCCATTTTTATATGGATTTTTTGTATATATTTGTGATGGAATAGATACAGTGCTATCAATTATAAATTGACATTTAGCTTCAGCTAAGAAACAATTTACTTTTTACAATAAATGCTCGTTTATCTCTCACACATGTGTTTTACTCGAATACTTAACTTTGTCTTGACGTAGAAAATTGAAATTCAAAATAAATACCGTTACAAAACACTAAAAATCAAAACAACTAAAATGAAAAAGATATTTGGAGTAATTTTTGTCGCATTAATTGTACTTACTAGTTGTAAGAAAAGTGAAAATTACAGTGAAATGCAGTTTGTGTCAGACCCCTCAGCGAAGGAAGAAGGCTTGAATTCAAATGAGAAAAGCAAATCTTCTTGCCAAGTTGTTAGTAAGAAAAAGATAATTAGAGATGGTGAAATTCGAATAGAAGTGCAAGATGTAAAGCCTGCTAAAGCTTTTGCGGATTCAGTGATTCGTTCAGTTCAAGGGTATTGTGATGAAGAAAAATTAATTAATGACGACTATCGATTAGAATATACTTTGAAGATTCGAATTCCAAGTGAGAAATTAGATGAATTTATAAGCAAAATAGAGAAAGGAGAAGGTGTTGTTTCCTCCAAAAGTCTAAATGCAAGGGATGTTACGGATCAATTTATCGATATGGAGACACGGCTGAGAAATAAAGAAAAGTATATGACTCGCTATCAAGAACTTCTAAAAAATGCAAAGAGCATCAAGGATGTTCTTAATCTTCAAGAAAATATTAGAGGGTTGGAAGAGGAGATTGAAAGTACAAAGGGTAAACTAAACTATCTAAATGACCAAGTGAATTATAGTACTATTATTTTGACTATTAATCAAAGGAAAGTATATAGTTTTGAGTCCAAACAACGAAATAGCTTTTGGAATGATTTAAAAAGTGGTTTCGTAAACGGCTGGTATAATTTTGTTGGGTTTATTGTGTTTTTAGTAAATATTTGGCTGTTTATTCTATTCATATCGATGGCTGTATTTTTCTGGATAAGATTTAGAAAGCGTAAAAGAAACAAGAAATCAGCTTAAAAAAGCTAGCTAAGAATATCGATGGTTGTATACTAAAAAGAGGCTGGTTCATTTTTCTTAACCAGCCTCTTTTGTAGCATTAATCTTGGAATTACTATCCTTTAATCAATTTGGCATACATCACCCTGCCTTGTGAGTCGATGAGTTTGTCGATTAAAAATTCTCAAGTGTGTTCTAATAATTAGGATGGATTTAGCCTTACTTAATGGTACTGCTTGGATTCAAAAATTAGAAAAAATATTCGCATTTGAGAAACTAGTCGAATGCATACAACTTGATAGAGTTTTAATATGATGAATAGTCTTTCGTATCACTTTACAATTCTCAATAAGAATTAGAATCATTGACGTACAACTTTTTCCATAATTTATGTATATTAATAGTAAAAGTTGCTTTCAAGTAATAGTTTTCAAGACTTTTATTCTCAGTTAAGAATGCGAATCGATATCCACCTCCAATTTTTGCTCTTAGCCAAGGATTGAAATCATAGTTGAGATTCAAACCCAATTCCAATGGTAGGAAATAATTAATGTCGTAATCTGTTGGTGATGTATTGTTGTATGTGTTTTGTGTGTACTGAAATCCATAACCGGTTTGAATATAATTTGTTAAGCTGAATTTGTTGAAGTGAATAAAGTCAAACTCGTTACCTAAAGTGAGGAAGAGTAAATGTGATTTTGCTGTTTTATTGTTTGATTGATTAGTTTGATTGTAAGCAAAAGGTGTCCCACTTATGCCGAATTTGAATTTCATTTTCTCATCAAAACCTATTCCCAAATAAGCACCACTAATAAATACATTCTGTTGGTTGATGACAGTATAGCGATTGTCCAAACCATATACTAAATATGGCTTTTGATTCAAACAATGTACAGGACTGCTGATTGTGAGACCCATAGCTTGGGATCTTATCACAATAAATGCAAGTAATACCAAAATAGTATGAAAGCTCGATGATTGGGTCATTGTTTGAAGTCTAAATTACAAATGCAAATGTATCAAAAGATTCAAAAGATTCAAACAATTAAGAAATACATTAGTAGGAAAAAGACTTTTCTTGAAAAATATCTTTTTAATTGCTAACTGTACGGTTTATAGTTTCAAAAGATGCCTTGAAAATATGGAAGTATAAAACTTGATATATTGAACGAACAATGCCTTTCAAGATATACTTGAAAGGCATTGTTGGAGTACTTTGAGAAGTGATCCAGCTGGGGCTCGAACCCAGGACCCCATCCTTAAAAGGGATGTGCTCTACCAGCTGAGCTACTAGATCCTCAAAAACTATTGTTTATGGCTTTCCGAAAAATTAGTGATCCAGCTGGGGCTCGAACCCAGGACCCCATCCTTAAAAGGGATGTGCTCTACCAGCTGAGCTACTAGATCATTTTTCAAAAGCGGTTGCAAAGATACAGCTTTTTTTTAAAACAACAAATAGTGTGGTTAATTATTATGATTATTTGTTGTGCTTGTTGTATTAAATGTCACATTATCAGAATTGTAATTTTGAAAATTGCAAACAACTAAGTTGTTGGATGTAATGCATAAAATAGATGTGGTAATAAATGGAGTGAAAAACCACCCAATTCAAAAATAGAATGTTTCTCATATAATTATAACTTCGCTGTTTTATCCAACAGAGTATTTGTAAGTATGTTTGGCATTGTGATTTAAATATTTGCAGTCGATAAGATTTCGCTTTACAGTAATTTAGTTGTATCTTTGTAATCAAACAAAAAAAATAAATTTTGGAATTAAGTAATCTAATATTCATAATAGTGTCGTTGCTATTCTCGGCAATGTTTTCTGGCCTTGAAATTGCGTTTATTTCATCAAATAAATTGCGTTTTGAATTGGACAAAAAGCAGCAAAACATAACTTCATCCATTCTTTCCATCTTCTATCAACACCCGCAGCAGTATATATCTACCATGCTTATGGGTAATAACATTTGTTTGGTAATTTACGGTATGTTGATGTCCAAAGTGTTAGATTCATTTTTAGCGCCATTGAATAATGCTGTCATTATTACATTATTACAAACCGTAATTGCAGGTACTATCGTTTTAATTACTGGTGAGTTTATTCCCAAAGCACTTTTTAGAGTCAATCCCAATTTGTGGATGCGTCTATTTTCTTTTCCATTGTTTGTGTTTTATGTGTTGAGTTTTCCCTTGTCACGTTTTACAACCTGGCTTGCAATAGTAATACTTAAAATCTTTAGAGTAGAGATTAGTCAGAATATTCAAGAAAATGTATTTTCGAGAGTAGATTTGAATTATTTGATTCAAGAAAGTTTTGATAATCATGATAATAAAACCGAACTCGAAACAGAGGTTAAGATTTTTCAAAATGCATTAGATTTTTCGAAAGTTAAGCTTAGAGATTGTTTTGTTCCGCGTACCGAGATTGTAGCTCTGGATGTTAATTCTGATGTAGAGCTACTAAAACAAACATTTATTGAGACAGGATTGTCAAAAATTGCAATTTTCAAAGTTAACATTGATAATATCATAGGTTATATACATTCATCTGAAATTTTTGCTCATAGAAACGAGTGGCAAGAGTATATAAAACCTATTCCTATTGTACCCGAAAATATGTCAGCTCAAAAATTGATGAAGCTTCTAATGAGTCAAAAAAGGAGTATCGCTTTGGTTGTGGATGAATTTGGCGGTACTGCAGGTATTATTACAATGGAAGATATCATCGAAGAAATATTTGGTGAAATTGAAGATGAGCACGACAAAAGAGGTTATGTTGCTGAGAAGATAAGCGAGAATGAATACCATTTCTCGGGACGAATGGAAGTGGAGACTATCAACTCAAAGTTTGAATTGTCTATCCCAGAGTCAGATGCTTATGATACGATTGCAGGATTTATATTACATCACCATCAGCATTTCCCAAAACTCAATGAGGTGATTCATATCCAAGACTTAACTCTCAAATGTGTGAGTGTTACAAATAATCGTATCGAAATGGTAAAACTCATAGTTAAGAAGTAGCGTATTGTGTGAGTTTTATTTTTTTTGTATATTCGTGGCTCGAAAAAAATCAATCATTAGTAATTAAATATTTTTATAAAAACAATTTTTTAAAATGGCAGTATTAGAAAGAATTAGAAGCAAAGGTGTCTTATTGATAGTGGTTATTGGTTTAGCACTATTAGCTTTTGTTGTAAGCGATTTTCTTCATTCAGGTTCATCGTATTTTAATAAATCTCAAAGTGTGGTGGCTAAAATAAATGGCGAAGAAATTGATATTAAAGACTTCAATGCGGCTGTTGAGCAAATGACAGAAGTTTACAAAATTGAGACTGGAAAGGCTGAGTTGAATGAACAAATGACCTCAGAGTTGAGAAATCAGGTTTGGGAAATGATTGTAAACGAAAAAATTTTAAATAAAGAAGTTCAGAAATTGGGTCTTGCTGTGAGTGTAGATGAACTGTCTGATAGATGTTTTGGAAAGAATGTTCATCCGCTAATTATGCAACGTCGTGGATTTGCAGGTAAGGATGGGCGTTTTAGTAAAGAGATACTTGTCAAATTTTTGAAAAGTTTGGAGCAAACACCTTCTAATGAAGAGATGAGACAACAAATTGCAAGTTTAAAAAATTATTGGTCGTTTTGGGAAAAAACTGTTAAAAACAGTATTTTGCAAGAGAAATACGCTGCCTTAATGAGCAAGGTTTCAGCAGCAAATAATCTAGAAGCAAAAATGAGTTTTGAAGCACGTAAATTCAGCGTAGATGCTTCATATGTGCTTGTTCCTTATTTTAAAATACCAGAATCAGCAGTTCAAGTGTCGGATGATGAAATAAAGACTCGTTACAACAATCAAAAAGAGCTTTATAAGCAAGATGCTAATTGTTCGATGAATATAGTTCAATTTGATGTTAAACCATTGAAGGAAGATTATGATGAAGCCAAAAAATGGATGGATGGATTGACTCAGGAATTCAAAACAACCGATGATGTTGCAGGTTTAGTAAATTCAAATTCGGATGTGATGTACGATGGTAGAAAATATTCACCTGCCACAGTGCCCACACACTTGAAGGGTTTCGCCTTTGGTGGAAAAACAGGTGATATTTATGGTCCTGTATTTGCTAATGATACTTACACCATGGCTCGAATCATGGAGTCGGGTATCAGCACAAGTGATTCTGTTAAAATACGACACATCTTCTTGCTTGAAAAGGATGCCGCAAAAGCTGACAGTATTATTGCAGCTGTAAAGGGAGGTGCTAATTTTGGTGATTTAGCTCGTAAGTATTCTGCTGTAAAGGAATCAGCCGAAATGGGAGGTGAATTAGGTTGGATTGTTGAAGGAATGCCAGGTATGGATAAATCAATAAATGTTTCATTTGATAAGTCAGCAGGTGAGATATTTACTTTAAAAAATGCTCAAGGTGTACAGATACTTCAGGTTGTTGAAAAAACTGCACCTAGATCAAAAGTGAAATTGGCAATTTTAGAACGCAAAGTAACACCAAGTGCCAAGTCAAATAGCAAAATTTTCAATGAGGCAAAAGCATTTGCTGCAGGAAATAATGCTGATGAATTTGAAGCACGAGCAAAGGCTAAAAAATATTATGTTCGACCTGTTTCTGAAATTACTAAATCTATGCCAGAGATACAAGGTATAGCTCAGTCGAGACAAGTGATACGTTGGTGTTTCAAAAGTTCAAAAAACGATGTTTCGGATGTGTTTGAATGTGGCAATCAATTTGTTGTGGCAATTACAACAGAGGTCAATGCAAAAGGATATAGATCACTTGATAAGGTAAAGGAATCAATCAAATCTGAACTAGTAAAAGAGAAGAAAGCTGATGTTATCATCAAAGATATTGCATCTAAAAATAAGGCCAATTCGAATATACAGGATTTGGCTAAAAACTTACAAACTGATGTGAAAATTGCACCTGCTGTCAATTTTTCTTCGTTGCAGTTTGGTCCAGCAGGTGTAGAACCAGCAGTAATTGGGAAACTGGCAAATCTTGAAGTCAATCAACTATCATCACCTATCAAAGGAATATCTGGGGTATTTGTGATAAGTACAACCAATAAGGTTGTAAATCCACAAGCCTTTAATTTGCAAATGGAACTGAGCCAATTGAATAGCAGAAAGGCTTATTCATTACCATATATGATGATACAAGATTTGAGAGAAAAAGCTGATATTGAAGATAATAGAATTAACTTATTCTAAATAATTGGTTTTGATTGAAAGTATTTGAAAGAAGACGGAATGAAGCTACTCATTCCGTCTTCTTTCTATCCATTAGATATGGATGCTTTCTTAGCCACAAATTACGAATTAGAAAATGCGTAATTGCTATAAAATTAGTTCCCAAGTCATTTTTCAAAACCCTTGGACTAATGATTAATTAGTGATTAATACAATTCAATAGAAATTTGAATGATTTAAAATTTTCAAAAGACAATAAATAGTATGTCAAAGATAGATTTATTAGGAAAAACAGCTGACGAACTTATACCTTTGGTACAAGAGCTTGGTATGCCTGCATATACAGCAAAGCAGCTTATACAATGGCTGTATCAACAGAAAGTTGATACCATTGAAAAAATGACAAATATTTCATCTAAGAATAGAAGTAAGCTCACGCAAAGTTTTCAAGTAGGGCGATCAGAACCAGTTCAAGTGGTGGAGTCAGAAGACGGAACAAAGAAGTATTTGTTTAAAACTCAAGAAGGACATCTTGTCGAAACTGTTTATATTCCAGAAGATGATAGAGCTACTCTATGTGTGTCTTCACAAGTGGGATGTAAAATGGCTTGTAAATTTTGTATGACAGGTAAGCAAGGTTTCACAGCACAATTAACAAGTTCGGAAATACTTAATCAAATCCTATCTATTCCTGATTTTGATTCGTTGACAAATGTAGTGTTTATGGGTATGGGCGAGCCGTTTGACAATACATTACCCGTGTTACGAGTGCTTGAAATATTGACTTCTGAAGATGGTTTGGGATGGAGCCCTAAACGTATTACTGTTTCTACCAGTGGACTAGTTCCAGGTATGAAGGTTTTTTTAGAAAAATCAAATTGTCATTTGGCAATCAGTTTACATTCGCCTTTTCCACATGAAAGAGTGAAGTTGATGCCCGTAGAAGAGGCATATTCTATTACTAAAGTATTGGAAGAGATTCGTAAACATGATTTCTCGAAACAACGCAGGGTTTCGTTTGAATACATACTTTTTGAGGGTGTAAATGATACGATGCGCCATGCTGTCGAACTTGTTAAAATATTGCGTGGTATTGATTGTAGAGTCAATCTTATTCGTTTTCACACCATACCAGGTGCCGAGTTGGTCTGTTCCAACCCCGATAAAATGGTGTTTTTCAGAGATTATCTTACAAATAATGGAATAATTTGTACCATACGTAAGTCGCGTGGGGAAGATATTTTTGCAGCCTGTGGTATGCTTAGTACTGATGAAAAGAGTAAATCCATCGACTAGTATTTGATTCTATTTAAGTTGAAAATACGAATAGGGTAGTAAATACCATAATTGGAAATATTTCCAAAGATTAAAAAAATGAAGTGAGAAACACAATCAAATAAATGCAATCCTTGGGAGGATATCACTAGGGTGCATGATTTAAATATACGACAGTATTAAGTTTCATAATACTGAATATACCTAATGTTAGATTTGATATTCATCAATGATTTCTATGTGTTTTCAATGAATACCGACTCTTTAGCTTAAAAAAAAATCGAAATTGATGATGAAATTAGTTAAATACATGTGTTTTGGATTGGCTTGTTGCTGTTCATACCTTGTAGCTTCTGCTCAACGGAGTGCTGAAGCACAAATTTCTGATTCGTTAACAAAAATAGCCAACTCAATTACTTATCTTGGGAAAATTAATGTTGTAAATATTAGTATTAAGAATGATAAAGTGGTGGTGGTTGCTAGCGATAAATTAGCACAAATTCCATTTCGTAATTCTACTGTAGAGAGTATATATAGTGCCATTCGAAATGTATTAAAGGAAAACTACAATGGCCAACAATTGATTTGTGAAACAGAAGGCAAACGGATAGAAGAACTGATTCCTAATTATTTTAGAAGAGTTGATGCAATTGATTCTACCAGGTTATTTCGTGTGGAACATCCTAAAGCATTTGTTTCAAACATAAGTCGTTTGTTAATTCCTGCTAGTGGTTTAGAGGGTCGCAATATTGCACTTTGGCAAAGTCATGGAAGGTTTTATGACCAAAAAAAAGCAAGATGGCAATGGCAACGTGCCAGAGTAATGCAGACGGTTGAAGATTTGTATACACAGTCATATGTCTTACCCTATTTAGTGCCAATGCTCGAAAATGCAGGAGCCTATGTACTTTTGCCACGCGAAAGAGATTTTCAGATTAATGAAATTATAGTTGATAATGACACCAGTACATCAAGTAGTAGATATCGTGAGTATTCAGAACAAAATGCATGGGATAGTGGTTCGGGAAAAGGTTTTGCTCACATAAAAAGTTTCTATTTATTTGGTGAAAATCCATTTCGATTCGGAACGTATAGGCAGTCAGAATCAGTTCAAAATATTGCCGATGAAAGTAAAATAGAATGGATTCCTAATATCGAAAATGCTGGTAGATATGCTGTGTATATTTCTTATAAATCCCTTCCAAATAGTTCTACTGATGCACATTATACCATTTTTCATAAAGCAGGAAAGACAAGTTTTGTAGTAAATCAGAAAATGGGTGGTGGAACCTGGATTTTTCTTGGTTTTTTTAATTTTGATAAAGGAAGGTCTTCTCAGTCAAAGGTGGTATTGAGTAATTATAGTACTGACAGTGCAAGTGTAATTACAGCAGATGCCATCAAAATTGGAGGTGGTATGGGCAATATTGCTCGCATGCCATTGCAGGGTAACAGTTTGTTAGAGTTGAAAACTAAAGATTCAATAGAATCACCAACCGATTCAACAAAACTTACAATTAGCTATGAGCCCGAATTAAGTAATTATCCTCGTTATACAGAAGGAGCTAGGTATTGGTTACAATGGGCAGGGATTTCTGATAGTATCTACAGTCGAACGCATAATAAAAACGATTATTCTGACGATTTTCAGTCAAGAGGTTTTTGGGTAAATTATTTAGTCGGTGGATCAACTATTGCTCCTACTGCAAAAGGTTTAAACATCCCTGTTGATATGGCGTTAGCTTTTCATACAGATGCAGGAACAACAACAGGTGATTCAATTATAGGCACATTGGGGATTTGTACGGTACAAAATTCTGATGGAGCAACAGTATTTAAAAATGGTTATAGTAGGTGGGCGTCGAGAGATGTTACCGATATCATCCAATCTCAAATTGTAAATGATATTCAGGCCTTACATGCTAAGGAATGGATTCGTCGTGGAATTTGGAATAAATCGTATAGCGAATCTAGAGTCCCATTTGTGCCAACCATGTTATTGGAATTGCTTTCGCATCAAAATTTATCGGATATGCGTTACGGTCATGATCCTGAATTTAAATTTGATGTAAGTAGGGCTATTTATAAAGGGATGTTAAAGTTTATCTCTAGCTGTAATGGATTGGATTATGTAGTACAGCCTTTGCCTGTAAAGAAACTTTCGCTAACTTTTTTAAATCAATATCTAAAATTGAGATGGAAAGCAGTAGTAGATTCATTGGAACCAACAGCCATTGCCAGAAAATATATTGTTTATACACGAATAGATGATGGTGAATTTGATCAAGGGACTGTTGTGGATAGCTGTTTTTATAAATTAAAAATGCTACCAGGAAAGATCTATAGCTTTAAAGTTACAGCAGTAAATGATGGTGGAGAGAGCTTCCCATCAGAGATTGTGTCAGCCTGTCAGCATCCAAATGCAAAGTCAACCCTTTTAGTAGTTAATGGTTTTGAACGAATTGCTCCGCCAGCCAGTTATGACCTGGATGGTAAATTGGCAGGATTTGATAATGTTCAAGATCCAGGTGTAGCTTATATGAAAGATGTGAGTTTTGTAGGATGTCAGTACGAGAATAAAAGACAAAAAGCATACGAAAATGATGACGCGCCTGGATTCGGAGCTAGTTATGCTAATTTCGAAACATCTATCGCATCTGGAAATACCTTCGATTATATTTATACTCATGGACGTGCAATTTCGCAAGCTGGATATTCGTTTGTGTCTTGTAGTATGCAATCACTAGTTGAAGGTGATGTGTCCTTGAAAAATTATAAATTAGTGGATGTGATTTATGGGGCTCAGAAGCAAACAGTGGTTGGAAATCCTAAGAACTCATCAAATTTTAGAGTCTTTTCTCCTGTTTTTCAAGCAAAAATTAAGGAGTATTGTAAAGGTGGCGGTAATGTATTGATAAGTGGTGCATATCTTGCTTCGGATTGTTATTTGAATAATTTGACAGATGATCAAGAGTTTGTTGAAACGACTCTAGGTGTAAAATATAGAACTAATAAGGCAAGCGTAAATGGTGAAGTTAAAGTACTTTCAGCGCCATTGAAATCGGTTCAATCGCTTACCATGCAATACAATACCAAACCCAATTTTAACTACTATTACATTCCATCATCCGACGCTATAGAGCCATTTAATAAAAATGCAGTTACTATCTGTAGGTATATGGAAAATAATCTAAGTGCAGGAGTATTTTATAAAGGAAATTATCAAGTTTGCACACTTGGTTTTCCTTTTGAAATAATACTTGATGATAAAAAAAGAGATTTGTTCATGGCAATGATTTTGAAGTCTTTTTTTGAAACGGATGTTAGGGCTAAATAGGTAATTAATAAAGTAATAAGTGTCTTTTTTGAAAACCCCAAATTATATAAACGATTTTTTTTAATGGAAAATAACAAAGTAATTATAGGTATCACCCATGGTGATATCAATGGCATAGGCTATGAAGTGATATTAAAAACTTTAGCAGAAGCAAAGAGTTTTGATAATATTATACCTGTGATATACGGTTCGTCAAAAATTGCTGGTTTTTATCGTAAGCAATTGGATATACAATCTATAAATCTAAATATTATAAATACCATTGAGGAACTCAATCCAAAGCGTATTAATCTGATCAATTGTGTAAATGATGAAATCAAAGTAGAATGTGGACAATCAACCCTTGAAGCTGGTAAAGCAGCTTTGGAAGCCATCAAACGCTCAACAGTAGATCTTAAAAGTGGTGCCATTCATGCAGTAGTGACAGCACCCATTAATAAAAATAATATTCAATCTGATGCATTTACGTTTGCAGGACATACTGAGTATTATGAGCAAAACTTTAAAACAGATTCGCCAGCACTCATGCTTCTTGTTAATGATGTTATGAGAGTGGCAGTAGTTACAGGTCATATACCTTTAGAAAAAGTTTCGTCAAAAATCTCATCTGAGTTGATAGTTCAAAAACTTAAGGTGTTAAATGACTCTTTGAAAAAGGACTTCGCAATTATCCGTCCTCGTATAGCTGTTTTAGGATTGAATCCTCATGCAGGCGATGGGGGTGTAATAGGACAAGAAGAACAAAATATTATAATTCCAGCACTCCAAGAGGCCGAAAAACAAGGCATAATTTGTGTAGGTCCTTATCCTTCTGATGGGTTTTTCGGGTCGGGGAATTATAAAAAATTTGATGCTGTATTAGCAATGTATCATGATCAGGGATTGATACCTTTTAAGACAGTCTCAATGGAGACGGGTGTAAACTTTACGGCAGGCTTGTCTGTGATTCGTACATCTCCTGATCACGGCACTGCATACAATATTGCAGGACAAAATATTGCATCTGAAACATCATTCCGTCAGGCATTGCTTCTAGCTTTTGATATCTACAATAGAAGAAAGTGGCATGCCGAGATAAGTGCAAATCCTCTAAAAATTGAGTCCAAGTTGGAACGTGGCGGTAAGGTAGAGTGATGTGTCTTAATTGAGGATACTGCTATCCAGTATAGAAGTTTAATTCGGATTTAAATAAGCTATTACTATGAGGAAAGGCTCTAAAAGGTCAGATAAATTGAGTTCTAAGAATTAAAGAAATAGGAGGATAATATCATAATAAAATCACGAATGAGTAATATTATCCTTTTCTATATCCAAGAAATATTTATAAGTTCCTACTTTTAGTTCGTCGCAGGCTTGCTCATCCACTACCAAAATAGCCTTGGGGTGCATTTGAATGGCACTAATGGTCCATTGATGTGAAATAGGCTCTTCTACTGCATGGCGTACGGCACGAGCTTTGCTGTGTCCGCTGGCTAAGATAAGTACTTCTTTTGCATCCATGATAGTAGCTACTCCTACGGTGAGAGCCTTGGTCGGCACATTGTTACTGTCATTCCCAAAAAAGCGTGAATTGGCCAGTATCGTATCTGTAGTAAGTGATTTTTGACGGGTACGAGAACTTAGAGATGAGCCTGGTTCGTTGAATGCAATGTGTCCATCTATGCCCACTCCACCAAGGAATAAATCTATGCCTCCAACCGATTTTATCTTGGCCTCATAGGTTTCACATGCCTCCTCTAAGTTTAGAGCATTGCCGTCCAACATGTTTACATTTTGAGGTTTTATATCAATCATACTAAAGAAATTATTCCACATAAACGTGTGATAACTCTGTTCGTGATTTTTGGGAATACCTACATATTCGTCCATGTTAAAAGTAACCACATGTTCAAAAGTCAGGTTCTTAGCTTGACACATCTCAGCCAATTTTGCATACACACCTAGAGGTGTTGATCCAGTAGGGAGCCCAAGTACAAATGGTTTTTGTTCTGTTGGTTGAGCATCAATTATCCTATTTGCAATATATTGTGCTGTCCAACAGGCTATTTGATTGTAGTCTGGTTGAATAATAAGTCTCATGCTATCCTTTTTTATAGGTTTATTGGCTAAAGATACAGAATAAATATTTTTATCATCGATATTGGACGTAAAAATGACTGTTCTATTGAAAAACTAGTACACTTTAAATATACAGTAAACACAATATTTAAAATTTGTAAGTAGACTAATTGATACGCTCTCCCCTTCGTTTGAAATGGGGATGCATTGGTTACTTGTTTATCGGAATTTTATAGATTACATACCTGAGGTAGCGAGGCATACTAGTTGTAACAGTGATTTACTCCTTTGATGTATTTGTAGTCTTAAAATTTTACGATTGTTTCTCTCCCAGTTTTTGAACCTTTTCTATCCATTTAGTTCTGACTTCAATAGAGCTGTTTTTAACCGGTCCAAAATAGCTTACATTTACAGGTTTTACACCACAAAATTCGAGAGTTGATTTTTTAAGCTGATTTACACTAGGTCGACCAAATGCTAATCGATAATAAATAGAAGGTTGGTCCAAAGTGGTAATGATATGAGCTGTCTTTCCAGTTAGAAGTTTGTCCCACCATACAGAATTTTCGCGGTATTGGAATGCAAATCCAGGTAGAAAAAGTCTATCAATAAATCCTTTGGTGATAGCAGGAAGACCTCCCCACCATACCGGATGAATCCATACCAAATGATCAGCCCATTTTATCTTTTCCCATGCTTCCAATAGGTCTGGCTCTAGCTCTGTGCGCTTTTGGTAACCATAAGCTAAGTTTGGATTGAATTTCAAATTTTTAATTACAATCTCCTTTACCTCTGCACCTGTGCTTTTTGCACCTACTATGTAGGATGAAGATAAAGCCGCATTCAAACTGTCAGCATTTGGATGTCCATTAATGATAAGAATTTTTTTCATTGGTTGTGGAATGATTAGTTTTTAGAGTTCATTTGGTTTATTAAGTACATTGGGATTCTCGTATACTAATTAACTTGTCAACTAGTAAACTAAAAATCAATAGGCCGATTCGAATTGTTCTAAGAAGCGAACATCATTTTCGGAAAACAATCGAAGGTCTTTTACTTGATATTTGAGGTTGGTAATTCGCTCTACACCCATACCAAAAGCATAGCCAGTGTAAACTTTGGAGTCGATACCACAGTTTTCGAGTACATTGGGGTCAACCATGCCACAGCCTAAAATTTCTACCCATCCTGTATGTTTGCAGAAAGGACAACCTTTCCCTCCGCAAATATGGCATGATATATCCATCTCAGCACTTGGTTCGGTGAATGGAAAGTATGATGGTCGAAGTCGGATGTCAGTTTCTACTCCAAACATCTCTTTAGCAAAATACATCAAGGCTTGTTTGAGGTCGGCAAAAGAAACATTTTTATCAATGTAAAGACCTTCTACCTGATGGAAAAAACAGTGAGCACGGTAAGAAATAGCCTCATTGCGATACACACGCCCTGGGAAAAGTAATCGGATGGGCGGTTGTTGATTGGCCATGATACGTGATTGAACGGATGATGTATGGGTACGCAATAAAACATCGGGGTTTTGCTCAATGAAAAATGTATCTTGCATATCACGAGCAGGATGTTCGGGCGGAAAGTTTAATGCACTGAAAACATGCCAGTCATCTTCAATTTCAGGCCCTTCGGCTATTCCAAATCCTATCCTTGAAAAAATTGATATTATTTCGTTTTTAACGATAGAAAGTGGATGTCGTGTCCCTAGTTTAATTGGATCGGCATTTCTTGTTAAGTCTAATATATCAGCTTTAGTGTCGTCGTTTGAAAAGCAACTTTTAAGTTCATTTATTTTTTCTTGTGCAGTGTTTTTCAAAACGTTGAGTAATTGTCCAACTTCCCTTTTTTCATCAGGTGAGATGTTACGAAAATCATCAAACAAGACACTAATAGAACCCTTTTTACTTAAATATTTAATTCGTAAGCTTTCCAATTCATCAGCATTTTTAGCTGTCAAATGGTTTACTTCTTCGAGTAAGCTAGCAATTTTATTTTTCATATTTTTAACATTTTGCAGTAGGATGAATAATACTACTTTGATTTTTAGTGTTTTGTCAGTGAAATAAAGAGATTCAGAATTAGTGAATTCGAATACAAAAGTAATCAAAATAATATAATGAATCTTTGTATTTGAAATTATTAGAACTAAAGCCCTATATTGTTACATTTTTCGTTATATTTGTGAAATAATCATATTCTTTTTTTAT
>Ga0233425_10007391_pt1 | contig 15480 bp, 8 predicted proteins | sample Watercolumn_Towu_2_FD_181712 | JGI IMG/M metagenome (GOLD analysis project Ga0233425, IMG submission 181712) | Freshwater microbial communities from Lake Towuti, South Sulawesi, Indonesia - Watercolumn_Towuti2014_140_MG | ecosystem: Environmental > Aquatic > Freshwater > Lake | place: Indonesia...
CCATTGAGGATTTATTCCGGTAGCAATGTCTTCTTGCATAGTTCTATTTCGACAAATAATTTATCTTTTGGTACTGACTCGGGCAATACAGGGGCGACGGGTAATTATAATATATCTATCGGATATACAACTTTAAATAATGTCACAACCGGTGGCGGTAATATAGCAATAGGAACGGGTACATTGGCGGCAAACAATTTGTATTATGATAATGTTGCAGTGGGATATTATGCTATGAATGTGATGGGTACGGGAACCGATTATGCTTCGAGTACTAACAATGTTGCAATAGGGAATAATGCCTTGCAGACAAATAACCCTACAAGTGATAGTAACGGTAGATATAACGTGGCGGTTGGTTACCATTCTTTGACGGCTAATACTATAGGTTGTGATAATACGGCAGTTGGGTGCGATTCCTCAGATGCAGTTACAGAAGGTAATGATAACACTGCTTTAGGATATAATACGTTACATATTCTAACAACCGGATCCGGAAATACTGCGATAGGATCAGGAGCGGGAGCGAATGATTATATGGGAAGCAATTGTACTTTCGTAGGATATGGGGCCGATTTTGCCAGTTCCGCTTCGCATGTGAATGCTACTGCTGTCGGTTATAATGCAAAAGTTGGAGCCAGTAATTCTTTAGTCCTTGGCGGGATAGGCAGTGACGCGGTAAATGTCGGTATTGGGACGACGGCGCCGGCAAGGACGCTTCATATTGTTGATGTGATGAGATTAGAACCTAGGGCGTCCGCTCCGACCTCGCCTTCTGCGGGGGACTTGTATGTTAGCAGCGGAACATCACATATTTATTGTTATTTGGGTGGTTCTTGGAGACAGCTTGATTAGTCCTAATGAAAAAACACTTTATTGCGGGCATTATTATTGGTGTTGTGTCCTTTATATTGGTGCTGATTGTTTCTCACTTTAACATATTTCAGGTATTTGAGCTAAAGGCGTATGATTACAAATTTCAATTAAGGACTGTCCATAAAGTAGATCCGAATATTATTGTAGCCGCTATAGATGACAACTCCATTGTTGATATCGGCAGATGGCCGTGGCCGAGAAAAATACACGCGGCATTTCTTCAAGGATTAGGCCAATTCCCTCCAAAAGCGGTCGGTTTTGATATTTTGTTTACGGAGCCGGACGAGCTTTCGAAAGACGGCGACGCGGCGCTGTCCTATTATTCCCGCCTTTTGGGTAACGTTGTATTTGCCGGGTATGTTGATGATAAAGATGAAAGAAAAGTCCTACCTATAGACGATTTAGTGCGTGTAAGTGCTGTAGGATTTATTAATGCTCCTCCGGATATTGATGGAATTATAAGGAAAATTCCGCTAGTTATTAAGAACGGCGAGAAATATTTGCCGTCGTTTACTCTACAGATTTTATGCGAATATCTGGACATTAAATTTAGTGAATTAAATATTGAATCCGGAGTTAAAATATCGCTTCCTAAAATCGGGGATATTCCGATAGATAGAAACGGCTGTATGTGGATAAATTATGTTGGAGGCCAGCATGTTTTTACGGAGCGGGCATATCAACAGATCCTTAGTTGGACCGGAGATGAAACAAAAATGGCTGATTTCGGAAACACAATAGTTCTTGCCGGCATTACCGCTACAGGTCTGGGAGATAAAGGAAATATTCCAGTGGCCACGAATGTCCCGCTAGTTGCAGTGCATGCGAACGGGATTAACACAATCTTAAGTAAGGATTTTTTAAGAGTACCGCCGGGGTGGATGAATATTCTACTTGTACTATTTCTTGTGTTAGCCAGCACGGCGGTTAATATTGTTTTTAAAACATTGAAGGCGGGATTGTCCAGTGTGATGTTAGTGTCTGTATATCTGGCGTCAAATTTATTCTTGTTCCGCCAAAATATTGTTTTAAATGTCATTGCCCCGGTAATGGGTGTTATTTTGCCATTTGTTTTTATAACCTTTTATAGGTATAGGTTTGAAGAAGGACAGAAGAGATGGATTAAAAAAGTATTCGGACAGTACTTGTCAAAGGATGTAGTTGAATCCGTGATAAAAGACCCGAGTAAATTAAAACTTGGAGGAGAGCTAAAAACAGCTACGGTGATGTATCTTGATTTAAGAAATTTCTCCACTTATTGCGAGGGAAAGTGCCCTTCAGAAGTCGTTGGTTTTTTAAATAATTGCTTTGACTGGATGACGGACATCATAGTGAAAAATAAAGGTATGTTGGATAAATATATTGGTGACGCAATAATGGCGATATTTGGCGCGCCGCTGGAGGCAAGTCCGAGTGAACAGGTGGAATCCGCTGTTCGCGCCGCCATAGAGATTGAAGAAAAATGGCGGGAGATGCCTGATGAAATACGCCGTTGTCTTGGGATAGGAATCGGTATAAACACCGGGCCAATGCTCATAGGCAATATGGGATCAAAGCAAATTTTCAATTATACGGCAATCGGTGACGAGGTGAATATTGCGTCTCGCGTAGAGGGGCTTACCAGGCAATACAAAACCAATATTATAATCACGGATTCCGTGTATGAATTGATAAAGAATTCTTTTAAGACAGAACTTCTTGGTGAAGTCCAAGTAAAGGGCAGAACATCCGCAGTTAGAATTTACTCTGTTATAAGCAAATTAGAATAAAAACACCGCCGCCGCTACAACGGTCGTGTATTGATTGTCCTTCACGATTGCCGATTGGGTGATATTTGTTGTTCTGATTATTTTTCCGCTGACCCTATAGATCTCTTTCTTCTCATCCCATGCTTTACTTTCATCAAATTCCAAACCTAATGTGGTTGCAAGCATGGAGGCGGCAAGATCTTCGGAGTAGTCTCCGGCTTCTTCGTCGGTCTTTCCGTATGTGTGGTACTCGCTGATATATCCGTATGCCTTCTTCTCGGCAGGTACGGCGAGCCCGGTGGATGCGGCTATAAGGCGATGCGGTTCATTGCTCGTGCATCTGGACATAACACAAAAAGTAATCATGCCGGGTACTATTTCTTTTAATCCCTGTTTTCTTGAGAGTATTTTGCAATAGGGAGGGAATATGCTTGATACGTAAACCAGGTTGCATTTTTCTATTCCGGCTTCTCTTAAGGCAAGCTCAAACGAACGGAGTTCATCTTTGTGTACTCCTACACCTTTTGTTAAAAACATTCTTCTTGGAGCGAACTGCATATGTTCCGGTACGAATTGTATAGGCATGGCTTTTCTCCTTTTACATCCACTTTTTTGAAACGGCAATGTGACCCATTAATCTATATAAAAGTTTGGCGACTGAAAAATCAGGGCCTCTGTTTTCTTGTTTGGGTTCAAGCTCGACAATGTCTAAACCGACGACGTTTTTCTTTTCCGTGACTGCTCTTAGAAAGTTGCAAAGCTCGCGCCAAGTCCATCCGTCGGGTTCCGGTGTGCCTGTCGAAGGCATAACGGACGGATCTAAGACGTCAACATCGAGCGAAATATAGACGTCATCAGTCAAAAGTGATAAAACCTTATCGATGTTTTCAAATGCGGATTTGTACCAGAAAATATTTTGTGATGATTTTTTAGCGAACACCGCTTCGTCTGGGGAAATGCTCCTTATGCCGCAGGATACAACAGGGCAAGACTCAAGCATCCTCCGTGCCGCGCACGCGTGGCTGTATGGAGTTCCCTGATAGCTATCTCTTAGGTCGGCATGGGCGTCAAAATGAAGAACCGACAATTTTGGATACTTCCTCTTAAATGCCCTAACGGGTCCCGGAGAAATGGAATGTTCCCCACCGAGGCATATTAGAATCTTATCTTTAGACATTTTGGAGATTATTTTATAAACGTGTTCTGACAATGCTTTAATCATTTCTTCCGGCCCTGAGGAAACTGGTTCAACAAAAGGTAGTGTGTGTATTCCAAGTGACGAGGTGTCCTGCCATAGTTCTTCATCAAAAACTTCCATATTGAGAGAAGCGTCAATTATTGCCTTTGGTCCGAAAATAGTACCGTGACCGTAACTCGTTGTCGCTTCGTAAGGGATCGGCAGGATATGAAAGTGTGATTTTTCTTTAGAGGACAAGTCTTCAGGTAACCCGCAGAAATTATATTTTGCGAAAAGTTCTTTCATTTATATTTCTTCATCCTCGATTATATCAGCGTCCAACTCTTCTTCATTTTCTTCTAGCTCCGGGATCACCGGTTCGTACTCTCTTCCTTTTTTCTCCCCTTTTCCGTCGTTAATAAAAGGGCAATACTCATACTCGGCGCAATCCTCACAACACTTTTTGCTGGTTTTTTTAGCTTTAGTGCACTGGACGAAATAATAACAATAGTTACAGCACATAAAAACCCCTCACGATTAACTGCGAAATTTGAAAAAAACAGATTGGAAATAAAATCTGAAATAAACTATTTCAATTTTATATAAATTGTATGTTATGTCAATACAAAATTTAGTATACATCGCAAAATATTTATCCTAGAATAGCGTACTAAAAGTTGAGGAAGGGGTGTATGAAAAAAACAGCGGTAATTTGCGCTATTATTCTATACTTTACGTTTTTTTGTGATGCCGAAACACGGGAGCCGGCTGTGTCAGGGGCTTTTTATCCTGACAACCCTATTATGCTTAAGGCAAACGTGGACGGATTTTTAAAAAATGCGGCAGTCGATAATACGAAAATTCCTGAAGGCGAATTGATTGGTTTTGTAGCACCTCATGCGGGCTATCTTTATTCAGGACCGGTTGCAGGGTACGACTATAAATTGCTTGATGGTCGAAGATATGATACCGTCATAATTTTAGGGCCGAATCATCGTTTGCCTTTTTTCGGAAAAGTGTCCGTAGGCAGTAAGGGTAATTTTAAAACGCCGCTTGGGGAAGTTGTTATTGACGAGGAATTCGCCGGAAAGATAGTGAATGAAAATACGAAAAAATTTGTTACGGACGTAAACGCGCAGAGGGAGGAACATTCTATTGAAGTGCAGATCCCGTTTTTGCAGGAAGAATTAAAGGAATTTAAAATTATCCCCATTATGATGGGTGATTATGCGGATGAAACTTGTAGAGAATTGGCGCAGGCCATATACAAAAACAAAGGAAGCAAAAAAATCCTTGTTATAGCGAGTAGTGATCTTTCTCATGATATGTCGTATAGTAAGGCTGTAGAAATGGATAAATTGGGGCTAAAATATATTGCCGATTTAGATATTCAAGGGCTTGCGGGCGCGGAGGCCGGTAATAAAACTGCGATGTGCGGGCTTGGTCCCATAGAAACCTTAATGTATTATGTGCAACCAACTAGGGGAGTTAGAGGTGTTGTATTAAAGTACGCGAATTCCGGAGATACCACAGGAGATAAGTTGGGCCGTATTGTCGGGTACGGCGCAGTCGCTTTTTTCGCGCCTATTGAAAATGGCGGTGATGCTGTGCCGGTAATAAATAAGGAAGGTGCAAATATGAATAGCGGTCAATATTCAAAAGATGAAAAAAAAGCGCTGTTAAAATTAGCAAGGGATACTATTGCAAATTATCTTACTGCCGGAAAAAAAGACAACCCGCCCTTATTGTCGGAAAAATTCAAAGAAACGCGTGGAGTGTTCGTGACGCTTACCGAGTTGGGAGAACTCCGCGGGTGTATTGGATATATTGAGCCGATTAAACCCCTGCAAGAAGCGGTGATTGACAATGCCGTAAACGCCGCCACGGAAGATCCGAGATTTTCAAGGGTAAATCTAAAAGAACTGCCAAGAATTGAAATAGAAATATCTGTTTTAACTCCGCCGGAGGAAGTGAAAAGCCCGGAAGAATTTATTGTTGGTAAGCACGGTATTATTATAAAAAAGGGTTGGAGTAGCGCGGTATTTCTCCCTCAAGTCGCCCCTGAACAGGGATGGACAAGAGAAGAGACGCTGGGACATCTATGCATGAAGGCTGGTCTTCCGCCTGATGAGTGGAAAAAACCAGGGATGAAATATTATGTTTTTACTGCTGAAGTCTTTAACGAAAAAGAAATGGAGAAAAAATGAAAGAACAATATTTGCCGAGTGAAATAGAATCAAAGTGGCAGAAGTATTGGGATGAGATTAAGCTTTTTAAAATGGATCCATCGTCTTCAAAACAGAAATTTTATTGTCTTATGATGTTTCCTTATCCGTCTGCGGCATTGCATGTGGGTCATGGAAGAAACTATATCATTGGCGATGTAGTGGTCCGTTACAAGATGATGCAGGGTTACAATGTGCTTACACCGATGGGGTGGGACGCGTTCGGGCTCCCGGCAGAAAACGCGGCGATAAAGAGCGGAATTCATCCAAAGACAAGCACTCTGAAAAATATTGCTACAATGAAACGCCAGTTCCACAGCTGGGGTGTTGGATATGACTGGGACAGGGAAGTGACGGCATGTTTGCCGGATTATTATAAATGGACACAGTGGGTGTTTTTGCAGTTGTTTAAGGCTGGACTTGCTTATAAAAGATTAGGGTTTGTAAACTGGTGTCCTTCGTGTAAAACTGTTCTTGCTAATGAGCAGGTTATTGAAGGCCACTGCGAGCGTTGTGACTGCGAAGTTGTTCAGAAAGAATTGGATCAATGGTTTTTTAAAATTACTTCATATGCGGAAAAACTTTTGGCTGATTTAGAGACTCTAAAAAATTGGCCCGAAAAAGTGAAAATAATGCAGAAAAATTGGATCGGTAAAAGTATAGGCGCTGAGATAGAATTTCCGGTCGTGGATAGTGATGTAAAAATCAAATGTTTTACTACGAGACTGGATACCATATATGGGGCAACGTATGTAGTGTTGGCGCCGGAAAATCCGTTGACGGAGCAACTTTCAAAAGGCACCACGCAAGAAAAAAATATTAAAGAATTTAAGGCCGTAGTCGCGAAGGAAACAAGGCTTGACCGAGAATCTACAGTAGTGGAAAAGAACGGAGTTTTTACGGGCAAGTACGCTATAAATCTTTTCACAGGGAATAAGATTCCTATATGGACAGCCGATTATGTCTTGTCTGACTATGGAACTGGTTCTGTGATGGCGGTGCCGACGCATGACCAGAGGGATTTTTTATTCGCGAAGAAATATGATTTGCCGCTAGTTGTGGTAATTCAGCCGGAGGGGGAAAACCCGGATCCTCACTTCATGAAGGAGGCATACGAAGGAGACGGGATAATGGTGAATTCCGGAGAATTTAACGGGCTTAGTAATCGTGTGGCGATAGAAAAAATGGCGGAGCTCTTGGAAAAAAATAAATGGGGTAAGCGTACGATTAATTATAAGTTGCGAGACTGGCTAGTGTCGCGCCAAAGATATTGGGGAGCGCCGATTCCGATTATTTATTGTGATATATGCGGTACTGTGCCTGTGCCTGAAGAGGAATTGCCGGTATTATTACCGGAGAATGTGGAATTTAAGCCAAAAGGCATGAGTCCTCTGTCTGAATGTAAGGAGTTTACCGATACAAAATGCCCTAAATGCGGGAAACACGCTCGTCGTGAAATTGATACGATGGACACATTTGTTGATTCAAGCTGGTATTTCTTGAGGTATCTATCTCCGAAAGACGACAAAAAGCCTTTCGATAAAGACCTTGTAAACAAATGGCTTCCTGTTGATCAATATATAGGAGGAGTTGAGCACGCGATACTTCATCTATTGTATTCGAGATTTATAGTGAAGGTCCTAAATGACATGGGGCATGTTGGTTTTAAAGAGCCGTTTAATAACTTATTTACGCAGGGGATGATTACAAAAAACGGCATAAAGATGAGTAAATCAAGAGGGAATACTGTCAGTTCCGATGATTTAATCGCGAAATACGGCGCTGATACGGTGCGTCTTTACACATTATTCATAGGGCCACCGGAAAAGGACGCTGAATGGAGCGATCAGGGTGTGGAAGGGGCATGGCGGTTTTTAAATAGAATTTGGCGTCTTTCGGCAAAACATGCCGAACTAATCAAAAGCGAACTCAAAAACATTAGCAGTATAAAACCGCCGTTTTCCGACGAGGCGAAAAATACTAGGTTTTTGACGCATCAGCTTATAAAAAATGTCACGGAAGACATTGAAAAGGACTTCCATTTTAACACGGTTGTAGCTGGGGTTATGGAATTTACGAATCATTTGTATCTTGTGGACGATAAATTGGCGGGCGAGGGCGGCAATTCGAGGACAATTCTTGCGGAGGCAATCGTAACACAAATAAAACTTTTATCTCCGTTTGTTCCTCATTTGGCTGAAGAATTGTGGCATGAGTTGGGCGGTAGGGATTCAGTCTTTCATGAGGCGTGGCTCAAGTATGACGCATCTTGTCTTAAAAAAGATACGCAGATGCTTGTTATACAGGTAAACGGAAAAGTGCGTGCTAAGTTAGATTTGTCTGCCGGAATTGCAGAAGATGAATTGAAGGAAGAAATCGTTGCCAACGAACAGGTGCAAAAATTCATTGCCGGGAAAGAAATAAAAAATGTAATTATAGTCCCGGGTAGGTTGGTAAATATTGTTGTCGGGTAACTTGGTAATAAAAAAGAAACGGCTTTCAACCCCCACCCTGTGTCGTTGCAGTGGTTTCGCAGAGCCCGTATTTAAACGGATATTATCCAATTTATCTGTTGGTTCGCGAAATAAGTCCACTGGCTCGCGTGCACTGTAGGGGTTAAAAGCCGTTTCTTTCTCAAGGATCTGCAATATTAATAAGCATCATTCATGCCAAAATTGTACTGAAAACATAAGTCTTTTGTCCCTAGCTGGATATGTTTTTGTGAATGCCCTCTAAAAACACCAAAACCATCTAAATGTCCAAAAACGCTACTTTTCGCATGTAGCGAAAATAGACACGCAAAAGATTTGTGCTTTTAGAAAAACACCTCTTGACAAGGTGGGTTTCATGTGGGATATACTTATTAGGAAGGTGTTTGAAAAAAGTACAGTTGACGGTACGAAAATAATACGCCTATTTTGCCCGGTTGTTTAGTGCAATTATCGTCCGCTTAATATCCTGGTAATGAGTGCGTTGTAGATGTGTGTGCTTGAAGTAGATTCCAATATTTGGTATGGCAATTGCTTGATGTATGGTGAGGTGAGCTATATGAGAACGAGATTAATTGCGCGAAGGAATGGAGGTGTATTTCTCTGGATTCTTTTATTCATATGTGTCCTTCTGTCCTATTATGCTGAGGCGGGGGACTTTGATAGTATAAAGTGGATCGTCATGAGCGATGCAGGATATGGGTACCGCACAGAGGACTACGAGAGATTCAAGTCTATAGGTATCGAAGCGGTACTTGTCACGGTTGATTGGAACACTGTAGAGACCGCGAGTGGATCTTATAATTTTTCGCAGGCCATAGAGAGTTATGAAAGATGTAGGGCCGCTGGACTTATCTGGATTCCACAGCTGGCCGTTCATTACAAACCGTCATGGCTTTGCAATGAGGATTACTATTACCGTTTCAAAGACGGCTCCTACTACTCCACAAACGATATGCCGCCCAACTATTTTAATCCGAACACCCAGTATTATGTGGAAAGGTTTATTGCAAAGTTTGCCGAAGCGTTTTCGGGTTATTTAGACGACATTCCTCTGGTTTTTGTTTCAATAGGGCAGTTAGGCGAAAGCTACTACCCTAATGGTGATAATTTCGCGGCCTTTGATAATTACACTATTGCGGCGTGGAGGAGTTACACCGGTAATGGGTCAGCGATGCCGTACTCATCGAGTACAGCCAACGATGGAAGCGGTGGATCCATAAACCAATTCGTAGAATTCTGGTACAATAAAATGTACGAATACATAACCTACACAAGTAACAAAGTAGGGCAAGTGATGCCCTACTCAAAAATAGGCATAAAGGCTGCTTATAATCTTGATCTTGGACAAAATCCCAGCAGTCAGCTGGCGGCTGTCCCTGCGTCGCTTCGAGGTGTTATTAGTTTTGGCGGTCCATCATCACAGATTTCTGGTTTAGAAAAAATAGGCAGAGTGGCGCACGACTATGGGATTAATTGCTGGATGGAATCGTTTATAAGGGATTATGACGGGAAGTCAAATTCGATTGAGTTGACCGTAGCCAGAATGTCCGTAAACAACATTTCCGGGATGATGTATGGGACGATTCTTGATCTTATGTCTGCCGACTGGCCTCCTCCCGCGTTTCAGGTGAAGGACGAGTTCTACCTGTATCAGGAACTGATAAATAGCTACGACTCCTACGTCCAACGGTTTACGACTTGGTATCTGGCCGAAGGCAGTACATTTGGAGATTTCGATGAGTATGTGCTTATTCAAAACCCGACTCTAAATAGAGCGCAAGTAATGGTGACTTTTATGAGAGAGGATCCTGATGCCCCTGTTGATGTTCGAATGGTTTATGTGGAGCCTACCAGTAGATTTTCAATTCGGGTAAAGGATGCTGTTGCGAACGATTCTGTTTCCGTAAAGGTTGAATCACTGAATAATGTAGTGATTGTCGTTGAGCGCGCGATGTATTGGAACGGCTGGACTGGGGCTCACGGAAGCCCTGCGGTGCGTTCATTATCTAACACGTGGTATCTTGCCGAAGGGTACACATCGAGCGATATGGATGAGTATGTGCTTATACAGAATCCGAATGACGTGTGGGCTAATGTAGACGTTACCTTCATGTTAAATACAGGCGAAAACGTATCTCAAAGTATAGACATTGGTCCGAATAAAAGATACACGATTTGGGTCAACGAATTTATTCCTAACGCGGAGGTGTCTACTCAAGTGGTGTCGGACGTCGGTATTGTCGTCGAGAGGTCTATGTATTGGAACGCCGGCGGGCAGAGGTGGAGAGGCGGACACTGCGGACCGGGAGTAACATCTGCGTCAAATACATGGTACCTGGCCGAAGGAAGTACGGAAGGTTTTGAGGAATGGATTTTAATCCAAAATCCGAACGATATACCAGCTCGTGCTACGCTAGAACTCATGACAAGCGGCGGCTCTGCATTAACTAGAAGTTACGACATTGGCCCAAAAAGCAGGTATACAATTCATGTAAATAAATTAATCACATCAAATGCTGTTTCGGCCAAGGTGACGTCCGACGAGAATATTATCGTGGAGCGTTCCATGTACTGGAATGTAGCCGGCGCTGCATTAGGCGGAGGGCACAATAGTACCGGAGTTACCTCAACGGGCGTGATGTGGTTTTTGGCGGAAGGCAGTACGGATGGTTTCAATGAATGGGTTCTTATACAAAATCCGGACCCATCATTGACCGCTCAGTGCAAAGTAACCTTTATGAGGCCTGACGGGACAGTTGAAAAAATTGATGTTAATGTTCCCCCGTCTAGCAGAAGGTCTGTCGAAGTGGACGCTGTTTACGCTCTGGATAAAACCAGTGTATCAACTAAGATAGAATCAACAAATGGTGTGGGAATCATAGTGGAGCGTGCCATGTATTTGGAAGCTAACGGTGTAACAGGTGAGGGACACGATGCTGTTGGGGTAACGTAAAGAATCTATTTGAACGGTGATTTTAGCAATTGTACCAGCCAATATCTACGAAGAAAAGCCTTTTCTAATATCATTTAGAATGATATCCTATTATGTTTTTCGATACTTTTTATATCCTGTCCTTCCAATACAAGTTACTAATGGGAGTAGTGCAAAGGGCGAAATGAGCATGACTGGAGAAAATATACAATCGAAGGTTGAGTGGGAGCGCAGATACGGAAAATCTATAAGCAGGGATAAGGATGTTTGTTTTGTCGTACACGCTATGGATTTATTCAATGTTTTTATATCTGCCATTAGTAAAAGTAGTTCTAAACCAAATGTTGTTGATTTGGGTTTCGGATGCGGTACGTTGATGTGCTATATGGCAAATAAATATGATTTCATTTTTTCCGGGGTAGAGGGTTCCCCGACCGCTTGCGAAAAAATGAGAAAGATCAATCCTTGTCTCAATATTGTTTGCGGAGACGTGTGTAATACCGGATTGATGTCTGAGAGTTATGACGCGGTAATATCTACGCAAGTTATCGAGCATGTAGATGACGACCGGTTCCTTTATGAAATAAAGAGGATATTAAAGAAAAACGGAGTTTTGTATATAACTACGGTATTTAAGAACGCTAAGGCTTTTTATTTTTACAAAAATGAACAAGGAGAGAGGGTCCTTGAACCGACACATTTAAGAGAATATACGTCGCTTGACAACATATTTGGACTGCTGAAAAAACATAATCTCAAAATTAAGTCATATGAGCTTGTTCCTACACGGTTTCCAGTAATAGATTTAATGTTCAGATGTGTCAGTAAATTGATTCATAATGTTTCTTGGTTTGAAAAAATACTTGCCAGTAGATATATATCCCTTGCTAGAAAGAAAATCAAAGTAAGGATTCCAGGATATTATTTTTTGGAAATATTTGCCGAGAGCTGTTAGCTTTTGGTGTTTAATGTGGAGTTATCTTGCTGTGGCGGCCTTCTATAAATTTATTCGATGCGAGTATGTTTAATCCTGAAAAAATTACAAAATATTCTAAGATTTTAATTCTGTTTATTATCGGTCTTATTCCTCTGTTGTGGTTTAAAGATGGTTTGTTGATCAATGGCTCGGATATTGATTTCCCCTTAAATCCTATTTATGAACTATTTTGTCGCGCTCAGGCTTGGGATGAAGTTTACCAAGGCGGGAGAAATAATGTTCTAAATTTCTGCACGTTGGTTTTTGCTGGTATAAGAGCCCTGCCATATCTTGTTACGCAATCGCTAATTGTGGCGGAAAAATTCTCTTTTGTGTTCTGGTTTATGTTTTCTGTTTTCTCCATGTATTATTTGTTAGATACGATAATTTTAAAGAACGAAGGTTTTTTGCTCAAGCTACTTGTTTGTTTATTTTATCAGCTAAATTTTTACCAACTTGTTTGTTGGGCGGAGGTTCATATAGCAGGAGTTGTGGCTTTGGCGATAACTCCGGCTATGGTAGCTGTTGTCGCAAAAATTATCAAAGGAGAAAGTTTATTTAAGAATGTTGTACTCTTTTGTATCCTATCTTTTTTTTCTTCCGGAATATGGGTTAATCCTCCAACGGCAATTATAACGTCAGTTATTGTAGCTAGTTGTACGATATTTTATTTGATTGAGTCGGTAAGAGAACGCGGTTTTGGTTTTATTAAGACATTGGCGATCAGGTGTATATTAATGTGTTCCTTATATTTGCTTATTAACGCGTATGCGCTGATCCCATTAGCGGACACTTTTTTTATGGGAGGGGCCTATGAAAATACTGTGGAAGATTTTAATGTTATCGGATGTTTAAAGTTTGCTTGCGCATACTCTAGCCCTCTAAATGTTATGCGTTTAATGGGAAGAGCTGATATTTATTCGTCTTATAATCAGGAGCTATATTATCCTTTTTTTGAAAAATATGTAATGAATAGGTATCTAATCGCCGGTAGTTTTATTCTTCCATTTCTAGCGTTTTCAAGTCTTTTATTTTACAAAAAAGATAAACGGATTAGTTTTTATTTTTGTATGGCAATGGTCGGTATTATATTGAGTATAGGTATACACCAACCGGTTGGCAAATTATATGTTTGGCTGGTGAAGCACATTCCATTATTTTATCTTTTCCGTCAGCCGTGGATGAAATTCGCGTTTTTAACCGCATTTGCCTATCCGATTTTGGCTGGGATAGGCATTAAGTACTGGAAAGAAAGTATTATTAGATACTTCGCAAAGCGGAGCATGGCGGCTAAATATTTGTGCGATTCTATTATTTTAATTGTCATGTTGGCGTATGTTTTCTTTATGCGTTCATTTGTGTTAGGGGAAATGTACGCAGTGGCTGAAAAAAGAAAGGCTTTAAATCCGCTTCATATTAAAATTCCCGAATATGTATTTGATACAGGCATTTGGTTAAACAGTGAAAAAAATGTTTTTTCAGTGGCTATGTTGCCGGAAGAAAAGGCCAATGTTTATAAGTGGGGATACAGAGGGATTGCGGATGTTTTAGTCAGGGTTTCCGACAAGATGCTACTATATGATGATTGGGGTGAGATGGGAGATAAACAGCCTTTGGTAAAGATGTACAATCTTTTTATGAGAGGTATGAGAGAAAGACTAACTACGGGGGTAAGTAGCCTTCTGAATATGATGGGTGTACGCTATGTTATTCAAAGAAATGATATCATGTATTACTTCTATGGTGACAAAGAGTCTCCTTCTTACATGAAAGAGCAGTTGGCGGGGCAGAAAGGCATAGTGTACAAGAACAGTTTCGGCAAATGGGATGTATATGAGAATATTCTATGGAAGGACAATTTTATTTCTTCGTATGCCAACTCATGTACATTAAGCGATTATTCGGAGTGCCTGTTGCCGATTTCCGAGAATATTAGTTTTTTCCCGCGCGATACAGTGTTTTTAACAACACAAAACCGGGAGATGACTACTTATGTCAATGATCTAAAAAACGAACAAAAGATCAGTGTTTCTGTTAATCCCGCGGAGCAAATACTGCCTCTCTACGGCAATAAGGGGTTATTGTTCCATAATTTGAAGGGACTGGACGCGGTAAATAAACTCGACAAGATTGTATATTTCTTAAAAGACGGTGTTTATAAAATACGCGTAAAATTGAGGCCAAAATTTAAGGAGACAATTGTAGAGGGCGGCAGTAGGACGGAATTTAAGCCGAATGACATAATTAATTGGGCGTATAAAGCGAATAACGTTGAATACGATAATATGATTGAAAAAGATAATTTGGATATTAATATTGTTTTTGACGGCAAAGGCGATGAGGATGAGTATCTGCAGATAAAAAAAGAAGGTTTTAGCGTTGATCTTGAAGAGAGGCCGCTTTTTATTATGGAGTATGAATTAAGTGGTTCCCAAACACAATTTATAGAGTTTATTTTTGGCCTTGATTTTGACGGAGACGGCAAGCCGGATGAGTATTTGAGAGGTATCAGGACAAATGGTGTAAAGAGGTTTCAGGTTAATTTATTCGACGAAGTATTTAGAAGGGTGCGCGCGCAAAAAACGTATAAGATAGTTATGCTGGAGGTGTATTGCCATAAGATGTGGGGTGTTGACTGTGTTGGGGATAAAGAACCGTACAAATTTAGTATTAAAAGCGTTAGATTTTCTGACGAAAAAAAGAGATTGGCCGTAGAATTACATAAGAGGAAGGTAAAAATCGGAAAAAAAGAAATGGAAAAGTTGTCTGCAAAATATGATTTAAGGCATAAACGGTTGTTTATGCGGGTTCCTGTGGGGAAGGTCGACTTAATGATGTACCCTGAAATAAGCGTTAAATACAGAGTAAGGCCACCTGCCAAAGCGGAAAAATTGCGGTTATTTTTTAAATTGGTGCATAAGAAAAAGAGCGGCGTTGGAAAATTAGTATATGTCGGAGGCCTACCTTTATCTGACAGGTTTGAGGAACATCGATTTAATGTTCTGCAGATAAAAGACAAAACTCAACTTTGGGAAAACTATTTTTTAACCGGTA
>Ga0233425_10007392_pt1 | contig 15476 bp, 15 predicted proteins | sample Watercolumn_Towu_2_FD_181712 | JGI IMG/M metagenome (GOLD analysis project Ga0233425, IMG submission 181712) | Freshwater microbial communities from Lake Towuti, South Sulawesi, Indonesia - Watercolumn_Towuti2014_140_MG | ecosystem: Environmental > Aquatic > Freshwater > Lake | place...
ACCGTCCACGACCAGGAGGCCTACGCCAGGGTCGCGCGCAAGCTGATCCAAGACCTCGATCTCGAGAGCGCGGAGGACAGCGCGAGCGAGGGCGACCCCGACCAGGACCAGGCCGGCCGGGAGCAGAACCAGGCCGACAGCGACAACCAGGCGCGCGGCGGCGAGGAGACCGAGGCCGGCGCCTACCAGCTCGCCGAGGGCGAACCGTCGGGCGACGCGTCGGAGGAAGGCGTCGACCAGCCGGTCGAAGCCAGCGACGACGAGATGATGCCGGGCGGCGGCGACAGCGACACCGCCACGCCCGGCAACCGCCAGCGCCCGGACGTGCGCGGGCGCAACGACCCCGACACGCAGTACCGCGCCTACACCATGCAGTACGACGAGATCACCCAGGCGGCCGCGCTATGCGACCCCGAGGAGCTCGACCGCCTCAGGCAGATGCTCGACCAGCAGCTCTCGCACCTCCAGGCGGTGGTGGCGCGGCTCGCCAACCGCCTGCAGCGCCGGCTGCTCGCCAAGCAGAACCGCGCCTGGGAGTTCAACCTGGAGGAAGGCCTGCTCGACACCGCGCGCCTCTCGCGCGTGGTGGTCAACCCGACGACCCCGTTGAGCTTCAAGCGCGAGCGCGACACCGAGTTCCGCGACACCGTGGTGACGCTGCTGATCGACAACTCGGGCTCGATGCGCGGCCGGCCGATCACCATCGCCGCGATGTCGGCCGACATCCTGGCGCGCACGCTCGAGCGCTGCGGGGTCAAGGTCGAGATCCTGGGCTTCACCACGCGCATGTGGAAGGGCGGCCAGTCCCGCGAAAAATGGATCGCCGCCGGCAAGCCGCCCAACCCGGGCCGGCTCAACGACCTGCGCCACATCGTCTACAAGTCCGCCGATTCGCCGTGGCGGCGCGCGCGCAAGTCGCTGGGCCTGATGCTGCGCGAGGGCATCCTCAAGGAGAACATCGACGGCGAGGCGCTGTTATGGGCGCACGACCGGCTGCTCGCGCGCACCGAGGAGCGGCGCATCCTGATGGTGATCTCCGACGGCGCGCCGGTGGACGACTCCACGCTCTCGGTCAACCCCGGCAACTACCTGGAACGGCACCTGCGCGACGTGATCCACTACATCGAGCAGCGCTCGCCGGTGGAGCTGATCGCCATCGGCATCGGCCACGACGTGACGCGCTATTACCGCCGCGCGGTCACGATCGTGGACGCCGAGCAGCTGGGCGGCACGATGATGGAGAAGCTCGCCGAGCTGTTCGACGAGGAGCCGAAGGACGTGGCGCCCGTGCGACCCGTGCGCACCGGCGCTGCGGCCAAATCCGCCGCCAAGTCCGCCGCCGCGCCGAGCCGCAAGGCTGGGTAGCAGCGCCGCGGTCAGCCTTCAGCGGTCAGCTTTCAGCCGGAACCTCTTGGCCGACCGCTAACGGCCGATGGTTTTTTCGGATCAGCCCTGCTGCTGGGCGCGGGCCTTGGCGGCGCCGGCGATGCGGCGCTTGAGCTTCTGCGCCTCGGCGGAGAGCAGGCGGTTCGGGGTCTTGGCGAGCCAGGCGTCCAGCCCGCCGCTGTTCTCGACCGTGCGGATCGCGCGCGGGGTGAGCCGCAGCTTCACCGGCACGCCGAGCGCGTCGCTCACCAGGCTCGAGTGCTGGAGGTTGGGCAGGAAACGCCGGTTGGTGCGGCGCTTGGAGTGGCTGACGTTGTGGCCGGCCATCGGCTTCTTGCCGGAGACGAAACAGCGACGGGCCATGGCGCAAATCCTTGGTTTTTCTGGAGAAACGCGCAGGCCCCGGGGCCCCGGCGCGGACGCGGGCTTTTAGGGCAAAGGGCGCGGGCCGTCAAGCCGGGAGCGGGAAGCCGTAAGCCTCAAGCTCTAAGCCATAAGCTGTAAGCGACAAGCTACCGGATTGCGGTCACCGTCACGAAACGGATTGCGCCTGCGGACCGTTCAATGGCGCAAGGATTGCAGCTTACGGCCTATGGCTTACGGCTTACGACTATGAGCTTACGGTTCCCTCCCGCCCCGGAACGCCTTCATCAGCTCCCGCGCCGCGGCGCCCGGCGCGATCGCGCTCGAATCGAGATCGGCCTCCAGCTTCGGGATCAGCGCCGCCGCGTTCCGGTCGGCCTTGAGCGCGGCAAGCAGCCCGTCCGCCACCTCGGTCCACAGCCGCGCCTTGGCCTGTTGGGCGCGGCGCTTCTGGATGCCGCCGCGCTTTTCCCCGGCCGCGCGGAACGCCGCGACCGCGTCCCACACCCCGGCGATGCCCCAGCCGGTGAGGGCCGAGCACGTGAGCACCCTTGGCGTCCACCAGGGCGTGGGTGGGCGCAGCAGGCGCACGGCATTCGCGTAGTCGGCCGCGGTCTTGGTCGCGGCGTCGAGGCTGGCGCCGTCGGCCTTGTTGACCGCGACGATGTCGGCGAGCTCAACGACCCCGCGCTTGATGCCCTGCAATTCGTCGCCCGCGCCGGGCGCGATCAGCAGCAGGAACAGGTCGGTCATGTCCGCGACCGCGGTCTCGGACTGGCCCACCCCCACGGTCTCCACCAGCACCGCGTCGAAGCCCGCGGCCTCGCACAGCAGCACGGCCTCGGCGGTGCGCCGCGCCACGCCGCCGAGCGTGCCGCCCGAGGGCGAGGGGCGGATGAACGCGCGCTCGTGCTTGGCGAGGCCGGTCATGCGCGTCTTGTCGCCGAGGATCGAGCCGCCGCCGCGGCGCGAGGACGGGTCGACCGCCAGGACCGCGACGCGGCGCCCGTGCGAGATCGCGTGCAGGCCGAGCGCCTCGATGAACGTGGACTTGCCCACGCCCGGCGCGCCCGAGACGCCGAGGCGGATCGACCTTCCCGCCCGCGCCTGGCCGGTCCGGGGCAGGATTTGCGCGATCAACGCGTCGGCCCGCTCGCAGTCGCCGGGCCGCGTCGATTCGACCAGCGTGATCGCGCGCGCCAGCGCGCGGCGGTCGCCCGCGAGGAGCGATTTCGCAGCGTCAATCTGCATCGCGGTCCCCCCTCCCCTTGAGGGAGGGACGCGACGATGAGTCAAGGGATCCAACCGAGTCCCCCCTCCCTTGAAGGGAGGGGGCAAGGGGGAGGGTTGACCGACGCGACAGGCCCCCTCCCCCTAGCCCCCTCCCTCGAGGGGAGGGGGGACACAAAGCGTCGAACGCGCGTATCACGCGAACGTTCATCCTATTTGACCGCGACGATGACCTCGATCTCCACGGGGATGCCGCCGGGCAGCGCCGCCATGCCCACGGCCGAGCGCGCGTGCCGCCCGCGCTCCCCGAACACCTCGACGAACAGGTCCGAGCAGCCGTTGACCACCTTGGGCTGGTCCTCGAAACCGGGCGCGGAGTTGACCATGCCCAGCACCTTGACCACGTCGGTCACGCGGTCGAGCTCGCCCAGCGCCTCTTTCATCGCCGCGAGCAGCACCAGGCCGACCTGGCGCGCGTGGCGGTAGCCCTCCTCCACGGTCATGCCGGCGCCGAGCCGGCCCTTGGGCATGGTGCCGTCGGGATAGCGCGGCCCCTTGCCGGAGAGGAACAGCAGGCCGCCCGCGCGCTTGGCGTGGACGTAGCTGCCCATCGGCGGACCCACGGGCGGCAGGACGATGTTGAGTTCCTTCAGGCGCTGTTCGATGGACACGGTTTTCGGCTCCCGGACTGTTAGGGTTGTCTCTTTTCCGTCCCCCCTCCCCTTGAGGGAGGGGGGAAGGGGGAGGGGTGTGCTACGCTCCGTCTAGCGATGGCAGATGCGCGCGTCAAACACCTGCGCGTCAACGCGACGCGGGCCGAAACGCTGCTGTGGCACCAGCTCCGCCGCAAGCGTGTGGAGGGCCTGCGCTTCCGCCGCCAATTCCCGCTCGGGCAATACGTCGTCGATTTCGTGTGCCTGCCGGCAAGGCTCATCGTGGAGGTCGACGGGCCGACGCATGAGCTTACCGAACGATGGGACGACCGCCGTACCGCCTGGCTGGAAAGCCGGGGCTACCGCGTGATCCGGTTCAAGAACGCCGACGTGGCACGGAATCTCGATGGCGTCGTTGGCAGCATCGCGGCGGCGCTGCGCGAAGCCGCCCCCTCCCACTAACCCCCTCCCTCTAACCCCCTCCCTCTGGGGGAGGGGGGACTCGAATCGTTTGCGACCGCCTTCCTCCCCTATTCCGCCGCGGCGGGCTTGCCGGCGGGCAGGCGCGATTCGATCTCCTCGCGCAGGCTCACGCGCCGCTCAGCCTCGTCCGCTAGCTCGCCCTTCTGCGCCGCCTCCTGCTGCTTCAGCCACATCTCCGCGTAGCGCCCCTTCTGCGCCAGCAGCTCGTGGTGCCGCCCGCGCTCGACCACCTCGCCCTGCTCCAGCACCAGAATCTCGTCCGCGTCCACCACGGTCGAAAGGCGGTGCGCGATCATCAGGGTGGTGCGGTCGGCCGAGACTTCCCTGAGGTTGGCCTGGATTTCCTTCTCGGTGCCGGAGTCGAGCGCCGAGGTCGCCTCGTCGAACAACAGGATGCGCGGGCGCTTGAGGATGGTGCGCGCGATCGCCACGCGCTGCTTCTCCCCGCCCGAGAGCTTCAGGCCCCGTTCGCCCACCATGGTGGCGTAGCCGTCGGGCATGGCGCGGATGAACTGGTCGATATGGGCGTGGCGCGCGGCCTCCTCGACCTCCGCGCGGGAGGCGCCCGGGCGGCCGTAGGCGATGTTGTAGTAGATCGTGTCGTTGAACAGCACGGTGTCCTGCGGCACCACGCCGATGGCGGCGCGCACCGATTCCTGCGTCGCGTCGCGGATGTCCTGCCCGTCGATCAAGATCGCGCCAGCGTCCGCGTCGTAGAAGCGGAACAGCAAGCGCGCGATGGTGGACTTGCCCGAACCCGAGGCGCCGACGATGGCGACGCTGCGGCCCGGCGGCACGCGGAACGAGACGTCCTTCAGGATCGGCCGGCGCGGGTCGTAGCGGAACGAAACCCCGCGGAACTCCACGGCGCCGCCCGCGACCGCGAGGGCCGGCGCGCCCGGCTTGTCGGCCACCTCCTGCCGCACGTCGAGCAGGCGGAACATCGCCTCCATGTCGATCAGCGACTGCTTGATCTCGCGGTACACCATCCCCAGGAAGTTGAGCGGCAGGTAGAGCTGGATCAGGTAGGTGTTGACCAGCACGAAGTCGCCCGTGGTCATGGCGCCGGCGGCCACGTTGCGCGCGGCCATCAGCATCACTGCCGTCACGCCCGCGGCGATGATGAAGCCCTGGCCGACGTTGAGCAGCGACAGGGTGGTGTGGCTCTTGATCGAGGCGTTCTCGTATTTCCGCATCGAGACGTCGTAGCGCCGCGCCTCGTGCTCCTCGTTGCCGAAATACTTGACGGTCTCGTAGTTGAGCAGGCTGTCGATCGCCTTGGTGTTGGCCTCGGTGTCGCTTTCGTTCATGGCGCGGCGGAACTTGATGCGCCATTCCGTGACGCCGAGCGTGTAGGCGATGTAGCCGGCGATGGTGACGAAGGTGACGGCGGCGAAGCTGAAATCGTAGAGGCCCCACAGCACGCCGCACACCAGCAGGATCTCCAGCAGCGTGGGCGCGATGTTGAACAGCGTGAAGCTCAACAGGTTGTCGATGCCGTTGGTGCCGCGCTCGATCGCGCGCGACAGCCCGCCGGTCTGCCGTTCCAGGTGGAAGCGCAAGCTGAGCGCGTGCAGGTGGCGGAACACGCCGAGCGCCACGGTGCGGATCGCGCGCGCCTGCACCTTGGCGAACACGAAGTCGCGCAGCTCGGCGAAGAACTGCGCGAGGACGCGCGCCAGGCCGTAGGCCAGGATCATGCCCACCGGGATCGCGGCCACGGCCGCCGTGCCGGCGAGGATCATGGGCGTGGCGGCGGCGCCCGCGCCGGCCGCCGCGCCGGCCCCGAGCGCCGCGCCCGCGTGGGGCGTCAGCGCGTCCACCGCGTGCTTGTAGAAGATCGGCACCCACAGGTTCGCGAACTTGGCCGTGGCGAGGCACAGGAGCGCGAGGACCACGCGCGCGCGCAAGCCCCACTCCCCGCGCGGCCAGAGATGCGGCAAGAGCGTGCGGATCGCGCCGAGCTGGAAGGCGCGGGACCTGCCATCCGAAACCTTGGCGTAGGATGTGCCTGCGCCGCGCGAATGGTGCGAGGGGCTCATGGCGGGAGAATACGGCCGTCGTTCACGCCTATAATATGGGGCGGCGATTCGAATAAGTCACGGAAGGGCTCGACGTTGGACCTCCCCCTCTTCCCTCGCGGCCTGCTGATCGGCTTCGCGATCGCGGCGCCCGTGGGCCCGATCGGGCTTTTGTGCATCCGCCGCGCCGTGGCGGGCGGATTCGCCCCGGGCTTCGCCACCGGCCTCGGCGCCGCGGCGGCCGACGGCATCTACGGCGCGGTCGCCGCGTTCGGCCTCACCGCCGTCTCGCAATTCCTCCTCGCGCAACAGGGCTGGCTGCGCCTCGCGGGCGGCGCGGCCCTCCTGTGGCTGGGTGTGAGCATCGCGCTGAAGCCGCCGCCCGGTGCCTCCGCCGGCGGCGCCGACTCTCCGCGCCTGTGGCCCGCGTTCACCCAGACCCTGGCGCTGACGCTTGCCAATCCCGCGACCATCCTGAGCTTCCTCGCGGTGTTCGCGGGCCTAGGCCTGGGCGCCGCGCCCTCGGCCCTCGGCGCGGCCCAGGTGACGGCGGGCGTGTTTTTCGGCTCCGCGTTGTGGTGGCTCTTCCTCGCGGGCGCGGCCGCGTCGGTGCGCCATCAGTTCAGGCCCGCGACGCTCTGCTGGATCAACCGCCTGTCGGGATTGGGCATCGCGGGGTTCGGCCTCGCGGCGGCGCTGAGCTTTTTCTACCTTTAGCGCCGGGGCGAATCCGCGCAGGCTGCCCGTCGCTCGGCGACGGCAACATCGCCTTCGCCCACGATTTCGCGGCGGCGACGGTCGACCGGGACGGTTCCATCACTCGGTGCCGGAGCATCCCGCAAAGCGGAACGATTCGGGCACCTTGGCCGACCGCGCGGTCGAAATGTCGGACACTGCCAAATCCAAAGACCATCCGCCGCCGGAGCAAGCCGCCCGTTCGCCTTCCCGGCGAAGGAGGCGCGATGGAAATCGCGAATCGCCGCGGCCATACGGGCCGAATCGTTCCCCCGTCGCACGACCCGGCGCGGCGGCGCAGCCCGGCCATGCGCGCGCGGCACCTTGCGCCGGCCGCCGGATCGGCTATTTTTGCGCGGCATGCACGACCCTCCGCCAATCGTGAAGACCGCATGACCGCGCCCGGTCCCGAGGACCTGCCGCCGCTCTCCTGGCTTTCGGCGCTCGAAACCGGCATCGGCGACATCGACGGCGACCACCGGCAGCTCATCGACGACACCAACCTGGTTCTGGCGGAGTTGAAGCGCGGCGGGCCGATCCTCGAGCTCGCCGAGGCGATGCGCGCCCATTGCCGCGAGCACTTCGCCCGCGAGGAGCGGCTGTTGGCCGAGCACGGCTTCGCCGGCTTCGACGCGCACGCCCAGGAGCACCGGCGCCTCGAGGCGGAGCTCGACGGGCTGATCGCGCGCATCGCCGAGGCGGGCGCGGACGCCCGCGCACGCCGCGAGCTTGGCTTGCGGCTGCGCTGGCTGCTGCTCGACCACTTCCTGCATTACGACCTGCGCTACAAGTCGCACGTACTGCACAAGCTGGGACTGTAGCGCGCCGGCGCAGCGCTCAGCGTTTCCGCGCCAGAAGCTCGATCGGCACGAGCCCGCCGTCCTTCAGGGCCCGCGCCGTGTTGGCGATCATGGCGGGGGCGCTGGGGCCGTGGATCAGGAAGACCGCGCGGTGCGGCGGCTTCTCGCCCCGCTCCACCGCGGCGCGCGAGCGCGCGGCGTAGGCAAGCGCCGCGTCCAGCGTATCGCGGAATTTCTCAACGACGAAGCCCGCGCGCTCGAGGCCCGCGCGCGTTTCCCCGGGCGTGGAAAGAAAGCTCTGCGCCTCGGTCGCCGCCCAGGGCGTGGGATATTCCGGCGCGGGGCCGGTTCCGCGCGCCACTTCCGACAAGGCGAGCCACCGGCCCGGCTTCAGCACGCGGGCGATCCCGGCATAGAAACCGGGCTTGTCGGCGATGTTCATCGCCACGTTCATCGAATAGGCGCCGTCGAACGCGGCGGCGGCGAACGGCATCGCGAGCGCGTCGCCCCAAACGAACTCGGCCCGGCCCTCCTGCCCGAGCCGCCGCGTGAGCGCGCGCGCCACGGCGCAGAACTCGGCCGTCAGGTCGATGCCCGCGACGCGGCAGGAGAAGCGCCGCGCGAGATAGCGCGCCGGCCCGCCGATGCCCGAGCCCACGTCGAGCAGGCGCTGGCCGGGCCCGGCGGGCATCAGCGCCGCGATGTCCTCGGTCGCCTCGAGCCCGCGGCCGTGGAACTGGTCGTAGGGCGCGAGCTGCTCGGCCGTGGGATGCCCGGGATCGGCGCCGTCGTCCCGGAGCGCGGCTTCGAGCCGGGCCAGAAGCCCGCCGTCGCTATAGTGCGCGGCGATGTCGGGCGCTGTAGCCACGGGATTCTCCCTAGTTCTTAAAACGGCATCGCTGCGCGAGAAAAATCGCGCCGTGTAGATGGCCAGCCCAACGCTCGCTCGACGGCCTTCGGCCGTACAGGCGGCGGGGCATGATGGGAAAATCGATGCGTTCGGGAGAGATCACGCCGCCATCTTTTTCCGCCTGAGCATCCCCAGCACCTCGGCGGCGGCCTCGGGGATGTTGGTGCCGGGCCCGTACACCGCGGCGACGCCGGCCTTCTTCAACGGCTCGTAGTCCTGCGGCGGCACCACGCCGCCCACGATCACCAGCACCTCGCCCGCGCCCGCTTCCTTGAGCGCCTTGACCAGCGCCGGCACCAGCGTGGTGTGGCCCGCGGCCTGGGACGACACGCCCACGACGTGCACGTCGTTCTCCACGGCCTGGCGCGCGGCCTCCTCGGGCGTCTGGAACAGGGGCCCGATGTCGACGTCGAAGCCGAGGTCGGCGAACGACGACGCGATGATCTTGGCGCCGCGGTCGTGCCCGTCCTGGCCGAGCTTGGCGACGAGCAGGCGCGGGCGGCGGCCGTTCGCCTCGGCGAACTCGGCGCATTCCCGTTGGATGCGCTGGAACGCGGGGTCGCCCTCGTAGGCGCCGCCGTAGACGCCGCTGATCGTGGCGGTCGCCGCCTGGTGGCGGCCGAACACGCGCTCCAACGCGTCCGACACCTCGCCCACGCTGGCGCGCGCGCGCATCGCCGCGACCGAGGCTTCGAGCAAATTCCCGCCGGAGCGGGCGGCGGACTCGAGCGCCTGGAGCGCCGCCTTGCAGGCCTTGTCGTCGCGCCCCGCGCGCACCGCCTTGAGCCGCGCGATCTGCCGCTCGCGCACCCGCGCGTTGTCGATCGTGAGCGTCTCGACCCGGGTCTCCTCCTCGGGCTGGTACTTGTTGACGCCGACGATCACGTCCGCGCCGCGGTCGATGCGCGCCTGGCGCCGCGCCGCGGCCTCCTCGATCCTAAGCTTCGGCATGCCCGCGACCACCGCGCGCGTCATGCCGCCCAGCTTCTCGACTTCGTCGATCAGCTTCTGCGCTTCCGAAGCGACCGAATGGGTGAGGCGCTCGACGTAGTACGAGCCCGCCAGCGGGTCGACCACGTGGGTGATGCCGGCCTCCTCCTGGAGGATGAGCTGCGTGTTGCGGGCGATGCGCGCGGCGGCCTTGCTCGGCAGCGCGATCGCCTCGTCGAAGCTGTTGGTGTGCAGCGACTGCGTGCCGCCGAGCGCGCCGGCCAGGGCCTCGATCGCGGTGCGCACCACGTTGTTGTAGGGGTCCTGCTCGGTCAGGCTCACGCCCGAGGTCTGGCAGTGCGTCCGGAGTGCGAGCGACGCCGGGTTCTTGGGCGCGAACTGCTGCATCAGGCGCGCCCACAGGTAGCGCGCCGCGCGCAGCTTCGCGATCTCCATGAAGAAGTTCATGCCGAGGCAGAAGAAGAACGACAGCCGCGGCGCGAAATCGTCGACCTTCAGGCCCTTCGACAGCGCCGCGCGCACATACTCGAGCCCGTCGGCGAGCGTGAACGCCAGCTCCTGCACGCAGGTGGCACCCGCCTCCTGCATGTGATAGCCCGAGATCGAGATCGAGTTGAACTTGGGCATGCGCTTGGCCGTGAACTCGATGATGTCGGCGACGATGCGCATCGAGGGCTCGGGCGGGTAGATATAGGTGTTGCGGACCATGAACTCCTTGAGGATGTCGTTCTGGATCGTGCCGCTGAGCTTCCCAACCTCGACCCCCTGCTCCTCGCCCGCGACGATGAACGCCGCCAGGACCGGCAGCACCGCGCCGTTCATGGTCATGGAGACGGACATGCGGTCGAGCGGGATGCCGTCGAACAGCACCTTCATGTCCTCGACCGTGTCGATCGCCACGCCCGCCTTGCCCACGTCGCCCACGACGCGCGGATGGTCGCTGTCGTAGCCGCGGTGAGTCGCGAGGTCGAAGGCCACGCTGAGGCCCATCTGCCCCGCCGCCAGGTTGGCGCGGAAGAAGGCGTTCGACTCCTCGGCGGTCGAGAACCCGGCATATTGCCTGAGCGTCCAGGGCCTATTCGCGTACATGGTGGCGCGGGGCCCGCGCAGGTAGGGCGGGAATCCCGGCATCGAGCCGAGGGTTTCCAGGCCTTCGAGGTCGGCCGCGGTGTAGAGCGCCTTGACCGCGATGCCCTCGGGCGTGGCCCAAGCGAGCGTCTCGGGCGACGCGCCGCCCAGCTCCTTGGCCGCGAGCTTCTCCCAGTCCCGGAGGGTCTTCTTGGGAAAATCCGTCATGGCCAGTAAGTTTACCCGCAGGCCGCACAAAGCGGAAACGGCGCACGTCGCCGCCCTCGACAGGAGCGCACGGGTGTTATAACATTCGTCATAACAACGGGAGCGCGGCCATGATTACATTGAAAATCCGCAAGGTCGGCAATTCCTTCGGCGTCACGCTGCCCAAGGACGTCCTGACGCGCCTCAAGGTGTCCGAAGGCGACACGCTGGTGATGACCGAGACCGTCGGCGGCTACCAGATCGCGCCGGGCAACGAGGAGATCGAGGAGGAGATGAAGCTGTTCGAGGAAGGCCGGCGGCGCTATCGCGCGGCGCTGCGCGAACTCGCGAAGTGAAGGAGCCGCGCTGGCTGACCGAGGAAGGTATCCGCCGGGCGCATTCGGAACTGATCGTCGAGCACGGCGGCAGCGACGGCGTGCGCGATGAGAACATGCTGGGCTCGGCGCTCGCGCGGCCGCGCAACCTGCTCGCCTACGGCGAGCCGACGATCTTCCATCTCGCCGCGGCCTATGCCTTCGGCATCGCGCGCAACCACCCGTTCGTGGACGGCAACAAGCGCACGGCGCTGATCGCGGTGCATATTTTCCTCGGCAAGAACGGCTACAGCTTCGAGACGGACAACGCCGAGGCCGTCGCGGCGTTCCAGGACCTCGCCGCCGGGGAATTGGGCGAGGAGGACTTGGCGAAGTGGATCGGCATCAACGCGCGGAAGGCCTGACTTTCCGCTGAACCGAGCGTCCCCGCCCCGCTCCACCCCATGCGCCGGGCGTGATACGCTCGCGGGGTCCCGGCCGCACGCAACAAGAGCCGGGCGGCCCATTAGGAGAAGGGCAGCATGGCGCAGCGCAACCTGAAGGGCGGCTGACGCCCACGCCTCGGAGCCTTCAGGACGACAGCGGCGAGCCCGAGAGGATCGCCCCCGCTCATCTCCAAACGTGGTTAAAGGCCAAGCGTAGGCGGAGCGGCGCAAATTCGAGGTTATTGCAGCGGCCGAGGCGGCCTTCCGCCACCACTGTCGCGTTCCTAGGCTGCAATCGCCGCAGCAATTGCTTCTAAAGCAGTAGCGTCGAAGCCGTCCAAATACTCGATGGTGCGCTCGCGATTCACGAACCGATAGGCGCGATGATACTCTTCCTTCTCGGCGTCTGATGGCCGGCGGTCGATCAGCACAAGCGGTTCCTTTCTCTTGCCGGAAATGTCTTCACCGCAATATGCCTCCTGGTAGTTCGTCACCATCTTGTAGATAGCCTGATGCACATAGCTGTCGGCGGGAGCCAGTGAATATCCAATAATCCACATTCTGAAATTGAGTGTACCTGCCCCATCAAGACCCTGCCAGAAATCCGAAAATCGTACCGAAGACAGCATTTTCGTATTCGATGGCGGGACGAGAACTGGCGTTCTGATTAGGAAAGGAGGGTTACAATATACGAGATCAACATCTTTCACCCTGTGGATCTCAGCCAAGGGATCCAGAGGAAACCGAGGTCCGATCGTAATCGGGACAGTCGTAATGCATGGCGAATTAAAGATCGGGTCGGAAATTCCCGCGATTATTTTGTCTGAATGACCGTCTCTCTCCCATTGCTCCACCAACTCCCGATAGGGCTTACGATCAAACCAATCGACCGATCCGTGCAGTTTGAGCAAGCCGACTTCTTGTCGGCTGCTGTCAATGTAGGCAGCGCCGCTTGGACTAACGGTCTTATAGACTTTTTGGGTGAAACGATATGGTACGTTCGCTGCATCAAGAGCGCGCTCAAGAAGTATGTCGTAGTTGAACGTCAATACGTAATCCCCCGGACGCAGCATGCGTGCAAATTCGATATAGACAGAAGGGATATTGTCGCCCGTGGGCGTCCGCTCACAGAGTATTTGTGCGATGAGCGTCTTTATTACGACTTGAGTTCTATTTCCTTCCGAACTCCACGTATCAGAGCCCAGCAAGCCGAGATGAAATTCCAAATCAAGAAACCCAAGAAATCTTCGAAGTTTATTTTCTCTGGCGAGACCTCATCGCCGTAACATTTGGACTTGAACTCCAAATAGCTCGACAAATCCTCCTCGAATTGTCCTGCGTACCAACCCAACGCGCGAACCCGCTTGAGCACCTCACTCCACAACTCACCTGCAAGCGGTAGACCAGCAGCGCAAGAGAATCCTGCCCCAAGGACATAGATGCCGAATTTCTTCTCTTTCCATGGGGTCTTCGTCGACATTCTCAACGCGTCCTCGTTCATCGTTCCATTGGTCTACCATTCACCGCCGCGATGCGCTGCACCCGTGCGGGCCTGGGTTCCGTCACCTCCAGGCACTCGTAAGCCACGACCGCGAGCTTGCCGCGCACGGCCTCGAGCAGCTCGCCGTCGTTCAACAGGAAATCGGGGTTGCTGGGCTTGCCGAAACGTTCGTTGCCCCGGGCGAAGGTCTCGTAGATCAGCGCACCGCCGGGCGCGACCGACCTGACGATCTTGGGCAACAGCGGCCGCCACAGATAGTTGGTCACGACCACGCCCGCGAAGCCGCGCCCCGCGAGCGGCCAGGGGCCGTTCTCGAGGTCGGCCTGCACCAGCTCGACGCCGTCCCGGCCCTCGAGGTCCGCCAGGGCCGACACGTCGATGTCCACGGCGGTCACGGGATGCCCATGTTCCAGGAACAACCGCGCGTGCCGACCGCCGCCCGAGGCGAGGTCGAGCACGCGCCCGCCCGCGGGCGCGAGCGCGGCGAAGCGCGCGACCCACGGCGAGGGCGCGGAAGGTCCGTGCGGAGCCATCTTTCCGATCCGTCCAAGCAGGCGACCGGGACACTCAACCCCGGCGTCAAAGGCAGGGGAAATATAGCGATTTCCCTGCCGGGCCGCTGGGCGTCCGGGCGCGGCCTTAACGTTCCGTTCACCGTTCCGGGCCTATGGTTCTCCGCGACCGGCGAAGGCGGCGCACATGCCGCGCCCCCAGGCTGCAAACAGGCAGGCAAGCCATGATCCGTCTCCAGCTCAAATGCGTGCACGGCGACTATTTCGATGCGTGGTTTTCCGACCGCGCCGCGTTCGAGGCGCAGGCCAGGAAGCGCCAGGTCGGCTGCCCGCATTGCGGCGAGACCGAGGTCATGGAAGCGCCGCCGCTGAAGCCCGGGGTCTATACCGACATCGACGAGGACCAAGCCCGGCAGATGGCGTGCGACACGCGACGGATGCTCGAGGGCTGGATCGGCCAGGGCGGCCTCGGCGAGGCGCTCGCCAACGACCCGGCCAAGGCGCGCGCGCCGAAGCCGGCCGATCATGCTGCGCCGGCCACGGCCGCGGTCCCCGCGCCCACCGCGCGTCCTTCCGTGCGCCCCTCGCGCCACGTCGCGTACGATTGCTGACCTTTTGCCCTCTCCCGCCGGGAGAGGGCGCCGACCTGGAGCGTAGCGACAGGGAGGCGGGTGAGGGAAATTTCCGCACGCAATCAGACTCGCGCGGACGCGGTTCCCTCACCCGGCTCGCGTCTTGCGACGCTCGCCACCCTCTCCCGGGGGAGAGGGTTTCAGCCCCTACCCCCGCTCCGCCACCGCCATATAGTTCACGTCCACGTCGGACGTGAGCGCGAAGCGGTCGGTGATCGGGTTGTAGCTCACGCCTTTCAGATCCGAGATGCCCATGCCGGCCGCGCGCAGGTCGGCCGCGAGCTCGGACGGGCGCACGAAGCGGTTCCAGTCGTGCGTGCCGCGCGGCAGCCAGCCGAGCGCGTATTCGGCCGCCACGATGCCGAGGAGGAACGATTTGAGCGTGCGGTTGAACGTGGCGAGGATCAGGACTCCGCCGGGTGCTACCAGCGCCGCGCAGTCCTTGAGGAACGCGCGCCGGTCGGCGACGTGCTCGACCACTTCGAGCGACAGCACCGCGTCGAACGTCTCGCCTTTCGCCACCAGATCGGCGGCGGCGGCGAAGCGGTAGTCGACCGCGAGCCCTTGCGCCTGGGCATGGGCTGCGGCGGCGCGCGCGTTCTGCTCGCCCGCGTCGATGCCCGTGACCTGGGCGCCGAGGCGCGCGAGCGGCTCGCACACCAGGCCGCCGCCGCAGCCGACGTCGAGCACGCGCAGGCCCCGGAGCGGCTTGTCGCCGAGCGGATCGCGGCGTTTCAGCGCCGCCAAGCGGTCGCGGATGAAGGCGAGGCGCACGGGGTTGAAGCGGTGCAGCGGCGCGAACTTGCCGTTCGCGTCCCACCACTCCTCCGCGAGGGCGGCGAAGCGCGCGACCTCCCGGGGGTCGACGGTGGGGTCGGATGCCGATTGCCGCGTCGCTGTCGCCATTGCGCTCGTTTCGCTGATGCCCCCTCCCCCTTCCCCCCTCCCTCGGAGGGGAGGGGGTACGGAGATATAAAGAGAGGTCGCCCATTTTGGTCCCCCCTCCCCTTGTGGGAGGGGGATAGGGGGAGGGGTAAGCCGAGGCGCGCAAGATTGTCCGCACGCGCTTGCTTGGCTTGCTCGCCCTGGAGTATGGATACCGCGCCGCGCGCCCGCAACCCGGCGCCTGTGACCCCAACCCGTTGACGGAACCCCTCATGGCTCGGCTGGTGCTCAAATTCGGCGGCACGTCGGTCGCCGACATGGAGCGCATCCGCAACGTCGCCCTGCGCGTGAAGCGCGAGGCGGACGCAGGCCACGAGGT
>Ga0233425_10007393_pt1 | contig 15476 bp, 14 predicted proteins | sample Watercolumn_Towu_2_FD_181712 | JGI IMG/M metagenome (GOLD analysis project Ga0233425, IMG submission 181712) | Freshwater microbial communities from Lake Towuti, South Sulawesi, Indonesia - Watercolumn_Towuti2014_140_MG | ecosystem: Environmental > Aquatic > Freshwater > Lake | place...
GCAATAGCGTTGCAGAGCGTCACGTTGGGGCCCATCGCCCACGATAAGCAAGTGCGTATCTCCCCGGCCCGCGCGCAGCAGTTCAGCCGCCCAGATCAGGTCCTTGTAACGCTTCTGCGGCCAGAGTCGCCCGACGGCACCGAGCAGGCGGGCCGTGGAGGGAAGCCGCAATTCCTGCAGTAGCTGGGATCGCGTGATCGAGACCGTGGGCGCGAAGGGGGCGATGCCGTTGGGGATCAGCACGAACTTCTCCGGCGGGATGCCGTGGCGGACGTAGAAGTCGCGCACTCCGGAGCTGTTGACGGCAATCCGATCCGTACGCCGCGCCAGACGGCGGTCAATGGCCAGTTCGTGCCATACTTTCCATTGATCCACGCACCGTTCCCCGGCCACCACATGCGGCACGCCGGCTGTGAAGGCTGCTTGGCGACCGTAGCAATTGGCCGCGAAGATCCAGGTGTGCACGATGTCGGGCTGGACGTCACGGATGACGCGTTTCAATCGCCAATAGGCCAGCGGATCGAGCTTCCATTTCTTTCGGATCAGCGTCATCGGGATGCCTCGCTGCTCCAGCACTTCCCGGTAAGGGCCGTCCTGACTCAAGACAGCGACTTGGACGGAGAACTCGTCGGTCGGCAGGCCGGAGGCCAGGAGCGTCAGTTGTTTCTCGGCGCCTCCGCGCACGAGTGTCGGGATGATCTCGAGTACGCGTACCGTCATGGGAATCTCCGCCGCTTCTCTGCGGCAATCCGTTCGAACAACTGTAGATGGGCTTGGCAGGTCTGTTGGGGCGAAAACCCGCATTGCACGCGGCGACGCCCGGCTTGTCCATACAGCGCTGCCCGCCGCGGGTTCTCCAGCAGTTCACCGATTGCTTCCGCTAGTTCGGCGCGATCCGCGGTCGGCAGGATCAGCCCCGTGCCGCGGTGTTCGATCAGTTCACAGGATTCGGACCCGCGGGCGGCAATCACGGGTAATCCGGCAGCCATTGCCGCCAGAAGGTGCTGGCCACCATCGAGCGAGGCAGCCGGCGACACGAACAGGTCGGCGGCGGCCAGGATGTCGGACAGGTCGTCGAAGGTTCCCGGCAAATGGACTTGATGATGCAGGCCGTGGTCGACGATACGCTCGTAGAGCGGTTCACGCAGACTTCCGTCACCGACGATCCACAATTTGGCACTGGGCCAGCGTGCGGCCACGAAACGCCAACTTTCCACCAGTTCCGGCAGATTGCGCCCCTCCAACAGCGGCCCGACAGCGACCGCAATCGGAGCGTATTCGGCAGCGCTCAAGCTATGGTTGATTTCGGCGAGTGAGGCGCGCGCCGCGTGTCGCTGGGCAGGCAACACTTCCTCGGCGACCGCGACGCCGTTGGGAATGGTGTGGATTCGATCCGGCGGAAAGCCGGCGGCCAGCGACTCCCGCTGCAATGCCTGAGTGGGAGCCACCAGCGCATCGGCCAGGCCGGCGCGACGACGCACGCGGCCTCCCAATAGCGATGTCTCCAGCCAGCGGCAGTCTCCCGCGCGGACGCGGAGCACGACACCCACGGGCTGCTTCAACAGCGTGCCGACCGCCGCGAACGAGTCGTGCCGCAGGTTCATGATGTAGGCCACGTCAAATTCCTGGCAGTGCGCGCGCAGCCATCGCGACAACGCGCGCAGGTAGCGGTACGTGGTCCAGCCTCCCAGAGGGGCCTGGGGCAATCGGACCGTCGGAGTTTCTCGCAAGACCATCGCCCGCGGCCATTCGCCTGCCCAGCGGGCAGTCACGACCGTCGACGTCACTGAAAGCTCGCGGAGACCCTGCACCAGGTCCGCCGCAAAATGCTCTGTTTCGCCGACGAGCGGCCAGTAGCGAGGTGTTACCAGGACCAACCGCAAAGAAGTCATGAGTTGCCGTGAACCAGATCCTCGGGCTCCAAGGCCGCCAGATAGGGGAGATTTCGATACAGATCGCGATAGTCCAGGCCATAGCCCACGACGAACTCATCGGGGATGTCAAATCCGACAAAGTCGGGCACGTAGTCTTCCTCTTGGCGAGCGGCTTTCCGCAGCAGGACGGCGGACCGCACGGAACCGGGCTGGAATTCCCGGAGCGCGTCCAGGACCTTCACCAAGGTATGGCCCGTGTCGAATATGTCATCCACCAGCAGCACGTCGCGCCGGGCGATGTCCAGCATCATGTCCTTGTTGACAATGAGGGCTCCGGGCCGAGTGTTGTCGCGGTAGCTGCTGGCCTGCAGGACACCGACTCGCAGTGGCATCTTCAACTGCCGGATCAGATCGGCCACCAGAACGATGCTACCGGTCAGTACGCCGACGATCGTCAAGGGACGGTCTGCGTAAACCTCGTTGATGTCGCGGGCCATTCGTCCGACCCCCGCACGAAGTTCCTCGGCTGTCAACAACGTCTTCATGGATGTGTTGCTCCCACCCGTCTCTTGGATGAGCCACCGATACCCCGACTTATTCGGATCGCCCTCTGTGTTCTGGCAGCGCGAGGTGCCGCCATTCTAGCGTGTGTTCAGTGGAAAAGGGATGGAGTGGCGCGTGTGCGCCCTGCCCTCTCAACGGGCGCGAGGAGCGGAGCGGAGTTGGTTCAGGTCATCAATGTCCAGTCGCTGGAAATCATCCAGTCCCCATTGCCTGGTGCTGGGTGAGTAGAGGATCTTCCCGGCCTTGAGTTCCACAGGCTTGGCACTCGCCTGCGCCGGCTGGAAGGTGAGTACCGCGTCGCGGCGGCCGTCGCCTTCTGCGATCACCTGGTCTTTGCCGCGGGCGTAGGAGATCCGTTCCGCCGATGCGGAGAACCCGTTGCCACGCACAAGCGCGTTCCCGGTTGCAGCCAGTTCTACGTTCTGGAATCGACCTGGTTGATCGCTCATGTCCGCTACCGACAGTCGATCGCTGGTCAAGACAACGAATTCATCACCGGGGCCCGGCAATCGGTCCTCAGGGATCATGGCTTCCCAATCGGCCACCGGACCGTACACAGCCTTGACGCCTTCGTGGAATTCGACCTCGCCCCGCGGCAGACAGCCGGCGATTTCCCGCAGGAAATGGACACGGAGATATTCAATTCCGGTCGTCGAGGAGAACAACGCTGGGTGAGGCGGCCCGGTCGCCGAAGTGCTCGGTTCCCGGTAGTGCACGCTGCTGATCCAGCCTGGCCCGCCCGCGCGCAAGTCTCCATTGGGCTGATTGATAGTCAGGTTGCGGGCCTCGGTCTGCTGAAACGCCGTGCGTTGCCCGGTTGGATCCAGGCACTCCGTCTGCAGGAAGACGTCGGTATCGAAGGCCAGTTGATGAATGTCCAACTGCTTGGAAGCTTGGGGTCGGGAAAAATCGACGTCGGCGGTGAGTGTGACACGCAGGGATTGGCTGCGCCCTGTGAGCGTCATAACGTTGCCGTTGTCGAGCTGCGAGTTGCCGTGCACGACCACTTGGCGGTCGAATCGCGCAACACGTCCCTGGAAGTGCATGCCCCCTTGCCAGCCGATCTGCATGGGTGGCAGCGGACGTGAAGGCTTGGTCTGCGGGACCATCGTTGCGTTGCGTTGCACCGGGACGGTCATCGTTCCGGCACCGATGACATCGACGACGTTCTCCGCTCGATAGAGTCGAATCTCGCCCCCCGACATCGTCGCTTCGCCCAACGCGATGCGCGCCGGACGTCCGACCAGCACGGCCCGCGCTTGCGGCTGGTCACCGTCCTGCAGCTCGAACACGTCACCTTCTACTGACAACGTCTGCCTGGCATCGCCGGTGATCTGGCGGAAATGCGCGATGTTTTGAACTGTCAGCCGTTGGATCTGCAGCGGTTGGGTCAACCCGATCTGGGCCTGCAACATCTCCGCTTGCAGGTCGAACCTCGTCTCATTGGCCGTGTCTGGCGAACCCAGGGCCGCGGGAAGTCCACCCGATGGTGAAGCTGGGTTGGAGCCATCCGTGGCGGCCGTCGTGCGGGCTGCGCCGGGATGGGTGAACCACAAGTTGGCCTCGCGAACTCGACTCACTAGTTGTGTGGAGTCAAGTTGGACATTGCCGACGGCCTTCATGCGTTCGGGCAACACGTCGTAGCTGTCCGTGGTTCCTGCACGCGGCTGCTCGCTGAGAAACAGGTGCATTTCTTCGGCGGAGAACCGCTCCGTGCCCGCCAGGGTGATCGCGCCGCGCACCAGGGAGAAGACAGGGCTGTTCTCATGCCGCCGCAACTGGACCTCCGTTTCCCACTGGGCCTCGAGGTCCCGCCCCTGCACGGCTGCTTTGGCCCAGAGCTGTCCGGGACCTTTGGCCCAGAATTGTCCTATTCTCCCGGCAGCCCCCAGTACATATTCGAGCGCTTGGGTCTCGATGCGGTAATTGGGGTCACTGAGTCGCAATCGTTCCTGATCCTCCATGCGGACCACGCCTTCGGCCAAGTCATATTCCATGCGGGTCGCCACAGCCTCAGCTCCCCGGCTGGCGATCCGCAGGGAGGCTGGACTACCTTCGGCAACGAACTTGACGGGCCGAAGGGCCGGCAGCTTCTGCGATGGATGATGGCGGGAATCCGGCGCGGCATTCGGGGAGCTGAAGTAGATTTCCAGCAACTCGCATTGCAGCTGGTCCGCTGGACCGTCAAGGTTGTGACGCACGACGTGCACCTGGTCCGTCAGCGAGGCCAGGTAACGCGGGAAGTCGAACCGGAGTGGACCTTGGCAGGAGACCTCCGCGGATGTGGTGGTGGTCGTCATCTCGTCCGCGCCGGCGTGCTGTGGTGCCGCTCGCGGGCGCTGGTCCAGTGCTGCGAAGCCGCCGGGCAAGTTCTCGGCGGGAACCTGGATCTCCAATCGGTCCAAGTGCACCAGTTCCAGCGATCGTATGCCTTGCAGTGCCGGGCCCGAAGAACGATCAGACACGACAGGGTGTGCCGCGCGAGTCCATTCCACGCGCAGATCACGCCCCTGACCCCGGTTGGGGCCATACTCAAAGTCAACTTCATGTGGTGTCCAGATGCGGCGTGCATCAATCTGCACATCGCGTGTGGTGAACCGCAAGGCATCGTCGACATTCGGACCGCTGCGCGGACTCGTGATCACCACTTCGCCGCACAGCTGGCCGCTAATCAATTTGCCGAATTCCCCCTGCGCGACGTCGAGCGGAGCGTCGAAATCCAGAATCGCGCCTGCTGCCGCGCGGAGGATGATTGGTCGCCCCTTGTCGGACGGCTTGCCGGCGGAGCCCTTCGGAGAAGCGGGCCGCGAGGATTCCAGGTAACGAACGAACGTGCAGCGTGTCAGCCGCATCTTGGTCTGATCGTCGAGAGGTTGGTAGTCGTCGAAGAGAAGCGTACCTTGCTCGGTCTCCAGGACCTTCGGTCGCTCGAGTTCCCAGGACCCGGGAGGAAAGAGCCGTTCGAAGGAGCGAGAGTGCGACGCTGCTACCGGGGGCAATGAAGGCGCAGTGAACGTGTGGGAAGGTTCGATCAACGGCACGGCCACCAGCGCGTACCCCGCGTAGGCAATGGCCACGCTGATCAAGGAGTAGAGCGTTCGCTGGATGCGCTGAACGGACACGCCGCACCTGTGGAGAGTGATTGGGCTGTCATCCCGTGAACCGACGGACCAGGTCTTCCCACATCCCTTTCTTCTTCAGGATCAGCTCAATCGTCTCACGAACTGCGCCGTGACCGCCGGGACGGCTGGTGACCATCGCGGCCGCAGCGCGCACCTCTGCGACCGCATCCGCCACCGCCACCGACCAGCCCACGTATCGCAGGACCGCCAGATCCGGCAGATCATCACCGATGTAACAAACCTTGCCTGGCGTGAGTCCCAGATCCCGAACGATTTGCTGAGCCACGGGGAGTTTCTCGTCACAGCCTTGCCGGAGCAACTCCACGCCGAGTTCGGCTGCTCGCAAACGGACGCTTTGCGAGGATCGGGACGTCAGAAACCCGAAACGGAATCCGGCGCGCTGCCAGAGTCGAATGCCGAGCCCGTCTTGGATGTCGAAGCGTTTGATTTCCACGCCTTGGTTGTCGTAGATGATGCCGCCGTCCGTCAGCACGCCGTCCACGTCGGACAGGATCAACTCGACACTTCGACAGGCCTCATCTTTGACCATTGACGCGTGCACCAAGACGGGGAACAAGCCAGCGCGAACCGGTCAACACGAACGCTCGCGCGGATTCTAATGTGCCGGCAGCGGAGCGGCAACGCGAACTGGCCTGCGTGCACACCATCCGTTGGTACGGCGTGCTAGCAGGCCGGCGCGATTTCGTGGACGATCACCTACTGGGCCCCGCGACGCACGGGTGGCAATTACTTCTGCTGCCGGATCTTGCTGGCATGGCCGGCCTGCCCGAACGCGACCATCCGCGCGACGCACACCTTCTTCATCGCCTCGCGAGCTGGTTTCAGGTAGTCGCGGGGGTCGAACTTCTCGGGCGTTTCCGCGAATACCTTGCGGATTGCGCCGGTGATGGCCAAGCGGTTGTCGGTGTCGACGTTGATCTTGCGGACGCCGTTCTTGATGCCGCGCTGGATCTCTTCCACCGGCACGCCCCAAGTTTGCTTCAGCTTGCCACCGTAACGGTTGATGATGTCCTGAAGTTCCTGGGGAACCGAGGAACTGCCGTGCATGACGAGATGGCAGTTGGGGATTCGCGCGTGGATTTCTGCCAGCTTACCCATGGCGAGGATCTCGCCGTCCGGTTTGCGCGTGAACTTGTAGGCGCCGTGACTGGTGCCAATGGCCACCGCCAGCGCGTCGGCCCCTGTGGCTTCCACGAACTGCGCGGCCTGTTCGGGATCGGTCAACAACTGGTCGTGCGACAGTTTTCCTTCGGCGCCGTGGCCGTCTTCCTTCTCACCGTGCCCCGTCTCCAGCGAACCAAGGCAGCCCAATTCCCCTTCGACGGAGACGCCACGCGCATGGGCCAGTTTCACGACCTCCGCGGTGACGCGCACATTGTAGGCGAAATCCGCCGGGGTCTTGCCGTCTTCTTTGAGCGAGCCGTCCATCATGACGGACGTGAAGCCGTTCTCGATGGCGCTCATGCAGGTCGCGATGCTGTTCCCGTGGTCCTGGTGCATGACGACCGGAATGTGCGGGTACAGTTCGGCGGCCGCCAGCATCAAGTGTCGCAGATAGGCGTCCTGGGAATACGCGCGCGCCCCCCGGGAAGCCTGCACAATGACCGGCGAGTCCGTCTCGTGGGCCGCTTCCATGATGGACTGGATTTGTTCCATGTTGTTGACGTTGAAGGCCCCGACACCATAACCGTTTGCGGCCGCGTGGTCGAGCAACTCGCGCAGGGGAACCAATGCCATTTCGTAAGCTCCTCAAAGGGATTCGGTAACCAGGTGGGCATTATCTAGTCACCAAGGTGAACTCGCAATGCCGCGTCCGCAAAAGTCAGTCCGGCGTGGACGTGACGGGCTCGCGCGCGGGAGCGGCACTGAAGAGGTCGTCCATCTGGGTCTGGGCGAGTCGGAGAAGCAGCACGGAACGCTCGTTACTGTCTGGAAGTGTGAAGAGATCCGCTCCCAGCCCCTTCGGCTCCGGTGTCGCACAAAGCAGCAGCGTCTGGCCGGGTGACAGGATTACGGTGAAACCCAGCTCGTCGAACAAACGTTGGGGTCGACTGATGTCAATCACGAACGACCCTTGACCGCCGGCCCACTGCTGTCGTACGTCCCCGAATTCGATCCCAGGGACCACCTCCAACTGGACGCGTCCGTCCCCCAGCGGCCGGCTGCGCAGGTCGATCAGCCCCATGGCCTTGTTGAATCGTTCCGCCCGCACGCGATCGCCGTCCCGAAAGAGTACGACCCGTTCGCCGCTGGCAGTCGTCGTGACCTTCACCCGTTTTGTCTTACCAGCGGGCATTTGCAGCCGGTGTTGCCCCTGAAACAACTCCAGTTGCTCCGGATGCAACTGGCCGGAAGACAGATCCAATGATGCTGGTGCCGCATCGAGATAGCCGCGCAGCAGATCGGGGATTTGCGTGCCGCAGAGTCCGCTGCGAAAGCCGTTGTCCTGCAGCCGGCGTCGCACGTCTGTGGGCAAGTGCTGTTCGTCCACGCTACGCCAGAAATCGCCGCTCAGGTCCCAGTCTTCCGGTACGCGTACCAGGACCGTCTCCAGCACGATGGCGTCCGTCGAAAGTCTCGGGCTTGGCAGTTCGGACTCCTCGTTGGGAATCGAAGACCAGCTGGCGCAGCCAAGCATGCTCTGTACGAGCAGATAGCCCAGGAGGTGTGGCCACCGTGGAGGCGACATGATTGGCGTTCCGGCATCCTGCGGCGAAAACTGCGCTCTCGGAAGCGGCGGTCTGGCGAGAATCGCCCGGAGGTTAGCCAACGGTCCGGTTGGCGTCAATTGCGAACAAGGGCACCCATCGACCCCAAGGTGTCTCCGTGGGCGGGAATAGGAACCGTCTGGTGCGGATTTCGAAGCGACAGCCGCTACGCTTGCCGATCCGCTTGACAGCAGACACGATGTCGTAGTGGCCGGGGCAAATTCCGACGTAAATTATTACCTGACAATGATTTGTGTATTTAGAGTCAAATTGACGGCAAAGTCTAGCGGGAGAACAAACCTGGGGAGCCGTTCGAATCGTATGCCAATTGAGTTCGATTTTCACACGAAAATTTGCTTTACAAAACGGGCGTTGCTTGACTGTGACATCCCAGCACGTAGAGTGGAGGGGAAGACACGATGCGCGCAAGCGTTTGAAATGACCAACCTTGAGAGCGCGCCGGCACCAAGCCGCTTGTGCCCGGCATCGCCGATTGGACTGCAAGCTCGACGCTCTGAGGATTATTTCAGACGCCCAAGGGTGTATTGGAACAAAGGAATGCGAGATGTTAGTTCTATCGCGCAAGAAGAATGAAAGCATTGTGATCAACAACGACATCACGATCGTTGTGGTCGAGATCCGGGGTGACAAGGTACGGTTGGGTGTTGAAGCGCCTAAGGAAGTGCCCGTTCACCGCCGGGAGGTGTACGACGCCATTAAACGCAACGAGCAGTTGGCGAAGGAAGGCGAGTCGCCGAGTGGCGCCGAAGCGACTTGAGGTTTCACGAGTATCCCGCCTCGTACCATTCCCCGTCTCCATTCGCCCGCCCACCGACATCCCCTTTCTTCTTGGTTGCCTCCCAAGACTTCTCCAAACGCTGATCGGCCGTTCCGCTTGCTTCTCGCGCCGTTCGCCCCCACTTGACGTTTTGGAACGGCTGCCGGTATACCAAGGCAAAGCGAGTCTCTGTCAAAGCGCATGATTGGGGCCCCGTCGTCTAGCGGTCTAGGACACCGGCCTTTCACGCCGGCAACACGGGTTCGAGTCCCGTCGGGGTCACCTTTCCATGGAAGATCACACTATTCTTCGCGGTGTTTTCGCTTGGTGGTCACGCACCACGCTACCTCGCGATGCGGCCCTCTTCGCACATCCCGCCGGTTTTGCGTCCGTCTCTTGCGCCCCGAAGACGGCAATCGACGTGCACATTCGAGTTGACTTGCAGATCGCTTGCGACAAGGTCGCATCTGCCTATAATTCACTGGCAAGGTGAGATTATCTGCAAGCGCGCACTGCCAGGGTATTGGGTGATCTGTGAGGGAATGGCTGCATAACATCCGGGTGGCGATTGAATCCGTGGCCGCGGGGCTGTGGGTGACGTTGCGCTATTTCCTCATTACCTACCGCCGCGACCGTGGCACGTTCACGCATCGTTTTGAGTATCCCGAGAAACCGGTTCCGGTGGCCGCACGTTATCGGGGGTTCCACCGTTACGACCTGACGACCTGCATTGCCTGTGACCAGTGCGCGAAGGCGTGTCCGGTTGACTGTATTTATATCGGCAAGGAGCGAGTGGCGGGCGGTCGCGGATTTCGCATCACAGGATTCGCCATCGACTACTCCAAATGCCTGTTGTGCGCCTTGTGTGTGGAGCCGTGTCCGGTGGACTGCATCTTCATGGGTTCCAGTCACGACCTCAGTTGCTACAGCCGGGATGGTTGTATTGTCGACTTCTCGCGGTTGCCGTTGGACATCGCCTGGGGGCGTGCCACACTCAATCCCGCGGCCGTGGCAGAATCCAAGCTGATTGCGCAGCCCGTGCATGGCGGTCCCAACCAGTGACGGGGGAAGGTCCAGAAGTATCATGATGGACGTTGGCGATTCGGTCCCGAGTTTCGAACAAGTCTTGCACCCCGACGAACCATGACATTTGCCCATCCAAAGACGCCGAAGTTCTTCACCGCGGAGTCTGCGAACGCCTGTTTACCGTTGGTGCGGGCGATCACCGCGGACATTGTCAATATGTCACGGTACCTGTTGGACCGCCGACAACGTTGCGACTCCTTGACGCGTGGTCGCAACACTTCCGCAGGCGACCCGTACGCTCAGGAATTGGCACAGGTGCAGCAGGAGTTGGCGCGCGAGGAGGGCAAACTGCGCGAGTACGAGCGCGAGCTTTCCGACTTGGGGGTTGTGCTGCAGAGCGCCCCCGAGGGATTGGTGGACTTTCCGGCCCTCTTTGATGGGCGGCTCGTGTTCTTGTGCTGGAAATACAACGAACCGGAAGTTCTGTTCTGGCACGAGCGGGATGCCGGATTCGCCGGGCGGCAGTCCCTCACGGCGGACACCGCGGCGGGTGATGCAGGGCCGGCCGAGGACGACGCGTTTCGCGGCACATCTTGACTCCCTCGGTAGGCAACCGAGTCGAGGTTCCCTAGAATAGCGGCGGTTTAGGGTCTTCTTCATCCGACTCCTGGTCGTCGTTGTTTTGATTCCGCTCGAGGATGTATGCCTGCCGCTCTTCCTGCATCCGTCGCTGTGGTGGCCTACTTGGCGCTGTTCGCTGCAGCGGGCGTCTTGTTTCTGTTTGCCAATCTGGTGATTGGCCGGTTTGTCCGGCCGGCGAATCCGTTGCCGGAGAAACTGGAGGTCTACGAGTGCGGCGAGCCCACGATCGGTTCGAGTTTCATCCAGTTTGACCTGCGATTCTACGTCGTCGCTCTGTTGTTCATCATCTTCGATGTGGAAGTCGCGTTCTTTTTTCCCTGGGCGACCGTGTTCGGCAAGAGCACGCACCTGATGGATCGGCGGTTTCCCGCCGTGGTTGAGACTTCGGCGGGCGTCGAATTGTCCGACGCCGCGCGGCACCTGTATCGAGAGTTGGGGATCGCCGCGCCGTCTGTGATCAAGAATGCGCCGGCCACTCTTCGCGCCTCCGAACCGGCCCGCCTTAACGAGGCCGCCCACGTGGCGGATATCGTCCACGCGGGTGGGCGGCAATTGGCGCTGTTCACGGTCCTTGACATCTTCGTTTTCTTTGTAGTGCTCCTGGTGGGGTTTGCTTACGTCTGGTGGCGAGGAGATCTCGATTGGGTGCGCGCCGTAGGCCGGGATCGCCTGCGCACTGAAGGGACGCGCCGGTTGCGCGTCGTTAACCTCGCGGAACAGTCTGGAGCAGCTTGAACCCCCGGTCCTTCGGCAGCGCGGGGCAGACCGCGCAGCTTCCAGCCAACATGAACATACAGTTGCTTTTCGGCCAGTTGCAGGAACGCTTCGGCGAGGCGGCGGTCAAGGTCGTGCCCGACGCCCTCGATCCGTGGATCGAGGTGGCAGCGGAACCGTTGGAACGCATCGCCCGTTTTCTGAAGACCGAGTCGGCCTGGCAGTTCGATCTGTTGAACTGCATTACGGCCGTCGACTACTTTGAACCGGACGCCAAGAAGGCCGCCAAGACCGGCTGGGAGCCGCACTTGGAAGTGCTCTACCATTTGTCGAGCACCGTGCGCAAACACCGTTGCCTGCTCAAGGTCACCTTGCCCCGCTGGCGGAACGGCGAGTCGGGGCAACTGCCGGAATTACCGACGCTCAGCCATGTCTGGCGAACGGCCGACTGGCATGAGCGTGAGGTGTACGACTTGATGGGGATTCAGTTCATCGGTCATCCGGATTTGCGACGGATTCTCTGCCCAGAGGATTGGGTCGGTCATCCGCTGCGCAAGGACTACGAAATGCCGCTGGAATACCACGGCATCCGGAATCGGTGAGCGAAATCCGCACCGGTCGCACGCAGGAGGAGCGTTTGCGAACGAACCCCGACTCCGCGTGTCGGTCGCGGTGCGGTCCTGTGAGTGCTTGTGGGAGACACGCAGAACTTCGCCTGCCGATTGAAAATTGAACCAGGGCTTTGTGCATGGTCAGTCATTTGGATGATCCTCGCGTTGTGGAGTTCGATGTTCGTACCGACGAAATGTTGGTCAACATGGGACCCCAGCATCCCAGCACGCATGGCGTGCTGCGTTTGATCCTGCGCACGGATGGCGAAATCGTCTCCGAGGTCACGCCATTCATCGGCTACTTGCACCGCTGTGCGGAGAAGATTGGCGAGAACCTGTCGGTGCGGCAGTATGTGCCGTACACGGACCGCATGGACTACCTGGCCGGCATGAACATGAATCTGGGCTGGTCGCTGGTGGTCGAGAAGTTGCTTGGCCAGGAGGTTCCAGAACGCGGCCGGCATGTGCGCGTGATCGTGGCGGAGTTGAATCGGATCGCCAGCCATCTGGTGGCCATGGGCACCTACGGGTTGGATCTCGGCACCTTCAGCCCCTTTCTCTACGCCTTTCGGGAACGCGAGCGGATTCTGGATCTGTTTGAGGAAGTCTGCGGCGCGCGGCTGACGTACAGCTACATCGCGCCGGGGGGCGTTACCGCGGACCTGCCGCAGGGCTGGCTGGAGAAGTGCGCCGCGTTTCTCGACCAGTTCATGCCGGTGATCGAGGAATACCACACGCTCCTGACGAACAACGCCATCTTCATCCAACGGACGGCGGGTATTGGAGTGCTGTCCTCTGAGATGGCGGTCGACTACGGCTGCACTGGTCCCGTGCTGCGCGGCAGTGGAGTGGACTATGACCTGCGCCGCGACGGAGATCCCTGGTACACGAAGATGTACCAGGGTTACCAGTATGAGGTGATCGTGGAGCGGCAGGGGCACTATCCCCAGGACCACGACTACCCGCCGGTTCCACCGGAGGCCGTGCTCGGGGACAGCTGGCATCGGTTCTACGTGCGGATGCTGGAAGTCGTGCAGTCTGTGCACCTGCTCCGACAGGCATTCGAATTCTATCGGGCCGCGAAGGACGATTGCGGGACCCCCATCAAGCTGACACAGCGATTGCCGAAGGGAGAGGCCTACCTCGAAACCGAGGCGCCGCGAGGCCAGATGGGGTTCCTGATTGTCAGTGACGGCAATGCCGTTCCCTGGCGTGTGCGGGCGCGTAGCAGCTGCTTCTGCAACTTGTCCGTGACTCACGAGTTGTGCCGGGGTTGCCTGATCGCCGACGTGCCGGCCGTGATCGGCTCGCTGGACATTGTGATGGGTGAGATTGACCGCTAGCCGTCTTGTCGATCGGCACGCGGATATGACATATTTCACGGTTTTGTTGGACGAACTTCCCTGAACGGACACGCGCTTTGTGGCTGAGACGATCAACCTGCAGGTGTTGAACCGGCTCTTGGGGTGGCTCGGTGTGGATCTGCCGGCCAACCATCCCCTCGGCCTCGCAATGGCCGCCGTGATTCAATGTGCCCTGATCCTGGGAATCGTTGCCGCCGGAGCCGTGTTTTTCATCTGGCTGGAGCGCAAGCTCGCGGGTCGTATTCAGGACCGGCTGGGACCAACTCGTGTCGGGGGCCGTTTCGGCTGGCTGCAATCGCTGGCCGACGGCATCAAGTTACTCTGCAAAGAAGATGTCATGCCCCGCGAGGCGGACGCCCTGTTGTTCCGCTGTGCTCCCTACGTGAGTTTTGCGGCAAGCTTCACCGCGTATCTGGCCTTGCCGTTTTCGGACGGCTGGGTTGCCCAGCACATCAATTCCGCCGTCTTCTTCATCCTGGCCGTCTTGGGGCTCGAAGTCTTCGGCGTGATCCTGGCCGGCTATGCCTCAGGCTCGAAGTGGTCGCTGTTCGGCGCCATGCGGGAGTCTGCGCAGGTGGTCAGCTACGAAGTGCCGCTGGGGCTGTGCGTGGTTGTTCCCGTATTCCTATGCGGAACGATGAACCTCGTGACGATCGGCAACATGCAGAGCGGCTGGTTCACGAACTGGCTGATCTGGCACGACCCGTTCACCTTCGCCGTGTTCTGGGTCTATTTCACGTGCGCTGTGGCGAGCGTGAATCGTGCGCCGTTTGACCTGGCGGAGGCCGAGAGCGAGTTGGTCGCCGGCTTTCACACGGAGTACTCCGGCATGCGCTGGTGCTACTTCTTCATGGCGGAATACGGCTCGATGCTGCTGGTGAGTGGCCTGGCCTCGATCCTCTTCTTCGGCGGGTGGCACGGCCCCGTGCCGATTTTCGAACTGCTGGGTTGGTCGCACCGGGGCGGCGTACTGGAGTTCCTGGCCCAACTGGCCGGTGCCGGCAACTTTCTCGGCAAGGCCGTGGTGGGAGTGGCCGTGATGATGTGGGTACGCTGGACCCTGCCGCGGCTGCGCATCGATCAAGTGATCACGACCTGCCTCAAGTACTGCATGCCTCTGGCGGCGATCTGTTTTGTGGGAGCCGTCGCCTGGCAGTCTGGGGTGTTCGGCCTATTCGAGGCACCTCTCTGGTCGCCCAACGATCTCTTGGCGGAGAAACACCGCGGTGAGTACCGGGAGCACTGGGTGCTGGAGACTGCCGAACGAGACCCTGCCGCGACGGTTGCGGGTGGGCGCCAGCCGTTGCCGAGCGCTCGTAGTGGACAGCCGGTTTCCCAGCCGCAGGCGGATGCCTGGGAGGAAACAGCGGTCCGCCCATCCAGTCTCACCGACCACTCGGGCGAGAAAGGCGGCACGGGATGATACCCTTGGCAAGTGTGGACTGGCACGCGCTGTTCTTCTGGCTGTTCGCACTGGCTACGTGCGGATTCGCGGTCGCCGTGTTGTTTTCCGCCAATGTCGTCCGTATGGCGTTCTACCTCGTCTTGTCGCTTGGCGCCTCGGCCGGTTTGTTCTTCCTGACGGGAGCGGAGTTCGTGGCGGCCATGCAGCTGATGATCTACGTCGGGGGAACGCTGGTGCTGCTGGTGTTTGGCGTGATGCTGACCGCCCAGTCACGATTCGTGTCGCTCAAAACACCTCCGGGTGAATGGATACTGGCGTTGATTGCCGGCAGCGCGCTGCTGTCCGTGCTGTTGGCGGCGGCTGTGAAAGTGCCAGCGTGGAAGGTCGCCAATCCCGATCGGCAGGCCGTGGCGGCGGCGGAGACGCAGGCCACGACACAGTTGGGAATGGGGCTGGCTGGCGTGCGTGTGGATCGGTTGGAGCAAGCGGATCCCGAGTTGCGCCGCGGCATGTCGGGATACCTGCTCCCCTTTGTGATTGTCTCCATCCATCTGCTCGTGGTCTTGATTGGGGCTGCCTATATGGCTCGGGCCAAACGCCGGGCCGTTACGGTGGACGAAGGAACGGTGTGAGGAACTCAGCCGGTG
>Ga0233425_10007394_pt1 | contig 15474 bp, 9 predicted proteins | sample Watercolumn_Towu_2_FD_181712 | JGI IMG/M metagenome (GOLD analysis project Ga0233425, IMG submission 181712) | Freshwater microbial communities from Lake Towuti, South Sulawesi, Indonesia - Watercolumn_Towuti2014_140_MG | ecosystem: Environmental > Aquatic > Freshwater > Lake | place: Indonesia...
CTCGGGTAATCGCGAAAACGCGATAACGCGAAAGAAGGCCTGAAATGCAGAGAGCCGAGTCGACACCGTGCCCCATTCCCGGACGAATCCCGTACTTCTCCGCGCCGGTCTATTTCGCGCTTTCGCCCTTTCGCGCTGTCGCGCTCCCATCGCCGAACCAACGCCGCCTCGCCGTCGCGGTGCTGTGCCATGTTTATACAACGGACTCCCAGCGGATGCCGATCTTGCGCGCGGCGTATTGGGCGGCGGCGACGTGGTCGCCATAGGCCATCACCCAGTGCGAGTCCCGCGCTTCGACCACCAGTCTCTTCCAGTCACCGTCGATTGCGACTTCCTGCTGCGTGCGGCAGATTTCCAACAGCGGGTTGTGCTTGACGACTCCCGTAAATCCCAACCAGCGGCCGCTGGCATATTCGGGGTCAATGAACGTGACCCGCTGCCCACTGGGGATCTCCACCTTGGGCGCCGCTCCGTAATCGGATTCGTAGTGCGTCATGATGGCTGCCGGTTCGTATCGTTTCCCGTCCAGGCGGCGCGGCGCCGTGCAGTGCGCGCACGTAACGAGGCCGCGGTGCGGAAACGTGGAGTTGTGCAGGTACACGGGCGTTCCCGTCAAGTAGTACAGGAACATGCCTGGCGGCACAATGACGAAATCCGATTCACAGAATGCCAGGTAACCCTCGTCGTTCAACCAACTCAGCGTCAGGCAGGCAGTCGTCTGCGACATCGAGATGATGGTCCCCATGCACTGATTGATCGTGATGGCCGGCGTCTCGTGCTCGCGCATCCAGTCCTTGAAGATCTTGTAGAGGAAGAACGCGTTGACAATGAACCGGCGATCTGTCTGCAATCTCGTGCCCGGGATCGCCAGATAGTGGTCGGTCCACTCCTCGGCGCGCGCCAGGAAACTCGTGTCGGACCGCAAGGCAGCCAAACGCCGGCCCAAGTCGTCGTAACTGACATCGAAGATGTCAAAACGGAATCTCTCTCGAGCCACTTGGGGCGCCGAGGCGTCGTATTTCCCTTGTGCTCCCCCCAGGGCTAGGATGCGATGACCCACGAAATTCCGCAGTGCTGCCAGCGCCGCGAGTCGCCAGCGCAATTCGCCGTAGTCGTCGATCACGACATCATTCACCGTAACAGGTCCGTGATTGTCGGCGTTGCAGGCCGCGAAGTCCTCCGCGGTTCCCTTCTTCAGGAAGCTCGTACTCAGCGCCTCATACCAGTAATACACGGGGCCGGACTGGTGGCGGGCAAAAATGAGCGTGTCCTTCGCGGGATTTTGCGCAAAGCAGGCCAGCAGCACCGCCCGCGCGCCGGTGGCGGGATAGATCAACACGACATCGTGCGGACCGTCGTGGACCTGCTTGGCTTCCTCTTCGGTGGTCACCGCCCGCAGCGGCAGGATGTCGAGCAACGGCGTCTCGTGCGCCGCCAGGTCGCGCAGTTCGCCTTCAATGCGTTGCCGTTCTTCCGCCGCGGATTCCGGATTATTGACGGAGCCCCAGGACCGCCAGCTCGTCGCTTCCTTGCGCTCCTGCGTACGATAGATCAGGACTGGCTGCACAACGAGTTTCTTTCCCGCACGCCTCATGGGCCGCGTGGGGTCATAGCCGTCCACCGCGTCGGCAGCCGACAGGCTCCGGTTCCAGGCTACGAGGCCCGCTGCTGTCAAATGCGCGAACTGCCGCCGATTGATCACAAACATCGCAGTACCTCCCCTGCCGAATAATGACGGCGCGTTAGGGATCAGAGCTTCACGCATCCTATGACACTCATACTCTTGTCACCTGCCAGGCACCTCGATTTCATACAGAAATTGTGCCTTTCCGCCAACGTCCATGTTCAGTTCGATAACCAGTGCGCCATCAGCCGCACGTGCCGGCACGGCGTTCAGTCGTTTTCCGCTTGTCGACACACTCCAGACGCGTGCTGCTGCAGCATTCTTGAGTCGAACCTGAAGCAGAGCGCGCCCCGTGCGCATCAGATGCGGCAGCTGGCCCCACTCGGTCAGCGTCGTGCGTGCCCGGTCAGCATACTTGTTGCCGGCGTTCTGCAGGTCCGTCAGGTGCGTGACCAGGAGCCGCCGGCTGTCAGGAATGGCTTGGCCGTCAACACTGGAGACCCACACGGTCGCTCCGACGTCCCGCACTTCCACATTCACCATCTTGGTGCGCAGGGAACTCCCAGCCGGAGCATAACCACCCGCGGTGCACTGCGTGTCGATGGTGAGCGTATCCGCCGGCGCATCGATGGTCAGTTCTCCCGTTTCGCTTTGGTACTTGGGAGCCTTCAGATCCGTCGGATTGTCCGGCGCGAGCCAGTCTCTGGCGCGCAGGGCATCCAGGATCTGACTGCCGGCTTCGGGTGCGTATGGATCGACGTTCAACGCTTTCGATCCGTAGGAGGCGGTCGGTGTTCCCCAGCCGAGCGGAAGCACCAGATCTGCCGCCAGTTCCTGCGGGTCGTCTATCACCAGCGAGCCGACTTTGGTGACCCAGGCCAACGCGTTCCAGGAGGGAACGATACCGCGAACCGACCGGGGAGATGCGAGCGCGTCGGCGGGTGTCAAGGCCACGGCAATCGAATGTGCCGCCGGGCGCATGTCCGCGCGCCGAAAGAGGCAGATGCTCGCTCGATCGGCGGCCTGGCTGAGCGGGTCGGTCACCAGGTCGAAGTAGTTGGCCGGTCCGGGAGCGAATTCGTTATCGCGGCTGTGGCTGTACGTGAAGCGCCAGATGATGGACCAATCCTGGACGGCGCCGAGCGCACCCGTCAGAATTCCGCCCACGCCGCGGAACGCGCCGGGCCCGGAGTAATTGAATTCACTGCAGGTGAAGGGACGATCCAGCAGACGGATAAACGCGCAACTCCGCCCGCCGGGTGCGCCCTGTGCCACGGGACTGGTGTTCGGACAACGCGAGGGAAGACGCCAGGGTCGCTCGATGAACTCCGGATGGTCCACATAAAAATGGTCGTCCACGTAGTCCATCATCGGACGCACGGCCTCGATCTGAACCGGATTGGTCCAGGCGTTCAGATTGGTCAACAGTGCTTTGCAGCCCAAGTCCGCGCGCAACATGTTCTTGGCTTGCGCGAAGAACTCCCGCTGATTGTCCGCCAGAAACTGGTTCAGCAGCAGCCAGTGTTCAGGGTTCTGGTCACCGGTCGGCAGGGCCAGGGTGCCGAGTTGCGGGTGGTGTGTGGTGAGCCAACGGTGCCAGGCGCGCTGGTAATCCGCTTGTAGTCGCGGCTTCATGTCCCGGATGAAGTTGCCCGGGTTGGGCTCGTTGATCAGGCTGAGCCACGCCAGCGCAGGGTCATCCGCCCAGCGCATCTTCGTGTAGGGATTGGTGTGGTTCAGGAGCGCCGCCGCGAAGTCCCGATAGTTGGCGAAAGCGCGCGCGTTCACGGGAACCGCTATCTTGAATTCATCCATCCCCACATCACCGGTTTCTCCCGGCCACACTTCCTGCGCAAACACGGGGCGCGAGACGTACAAGTCCGTCGTCGTGTAGATCCCTTGTTGCTTGCAGGCGTAGAAGAGGTAGTCCAGTTCGTCGAGCCGGTCCGGATTCAGTTTCGTGCTTGACCCGCTGGAGCGATCGACGAGCATGCTCTCGTAGTGATGCAGCCGCAGCGCGTTATATCCGAGGCGGCGCAGGCGAAGGGCCAGCCGATCGGACTGCTCGTGGGTCAGATAGTGGGCGCTGAAGCACAGATTGCACCCGTAAAAACGGACGGGTGAATCCGCTTTCTTCTCGAACGTCAATTGACCTGTCTGGCTGGCCACCACGCGTCCTAACACTCCGGCGGGAGCGTGCCACGGAACAAGGTTGCTCCAATCGAGCACCGAGCCGGCCTCGATATCCAATTCCAGGTCCAAGGGGACCCAGTCCCTGCCAGCCGTAATCGTGACGGGTTCGTCGAATTCGACTCCCATGCCTCGCGCAGCGGACAATACGAAGGCGAGTTCCAGTGCTTTCCCGGCAGGCCAGGGAGTCGCGCTGTTCAACTGGGGACCAATGCGCACCGAGAAATGCTCGCTCCACTGGCGATCATCCTGCAGCAGCACCGGTGTGGGTTCAGGAAATTGAAACTGCAACTCATCACCTTCGGCAAACTGCAGGCTCAGCTTGCTGACGGGGCCTGATTTCAGACCCGTCTGTTGGAACGCTGCCGGGAACGCAGCACGCTCCCCGTCAACCGTGTAGCCGCGACCAGCAAGCAAGCTGGCAGGAACATGCAAGTCAACATGCAGGCTGTTCAGCGCGATGGGTTGCCGCGGGGTCAGGCGGTACTTCAAGCGCAGTCCCGATGAGTCCGGTGTGGCCGTCATCTCGGTATCGACGATGCCGCCGCCCGGTGCGCGGATCTGGGATCGCAGCACGTTGTCACTCGGCCGCCTGGTTCCGAGGGAACCTGCGCCCATCGAGGCGGATCGCCACTCCGCTTCAAACAATCCGCACAACAACGAACCGACGTCGCGTCCGCCGCGCGCGAGTCGCAGGCTGCCGGCCGGCGAAACCAGAGCATTCCAGGCCGGTTCCGCATCCGCTGCGAAGGATGCTGAGGCCCCGACGGCCAATACGAAAACTACCCATGAGCTGCGCATCTCTTGGTTCCTTACCCCAATTCCAGTTGCACTTCAATCAACGATCCTTCCGGCACGATGACGTCCTGCGGAAAAGCGACACGGATTTCGCGACCGCTTTGGCTCAATGCTGCTTCCAGTCGTGTATCGCCCGATCGGACCGTGGCGGTTGCGGGACGATCCTGCGGCAACTGAAAGGCCAACTCGCGCAGTCGCAGGGTACCGTAGCGCACCTCGATCCGTTCCACCTGGCGAGTTCCTTGACGCTGTTGCACGAACAGGCCCCATGCCTCGGGAGCGGTAAAGAACGAACGGTGATCCTCGGGCTGCCAATTCGGCCGGAAGCCCAGCAGCCCGCGGGGTCCTTCCAGGACCTGCCCCTGGCTGGCGATCAGCAGCGACCAGGAACTCATGGCGCGTGCGTAGAACTTGCCGCACTCCAGTTCGTTGAACGGGTTGCCACCGGGACCGGAGTTCAGGTCCGCGCGCAGGCGGCCGTCATATCGGCTGCGCGCAACACGCACGATGCGGCGAGCTTCCTCGACAAGTCCTTCGTAGATCAGCGCGCCGGCGGTGGCGTACTCGATGCCCGTCCAGACTTCGTCCGCGTATTCAATGAACTCCTTGGGGCGGCCGCCCTGGGGCCAGGTACACATGAGCAGCCCGCCTTCTTCATCGGTAACATACCGGCGTGGAATCTGCCGGAAGCCCGCGAAATGATCGCGGAAATTGTATTTCATCACAGACTGCAGCGCAGCCTGGATGCGTTCGGCGGGATAGAGATAGCCGAGTCCCACCATGTGGGCCCACCACTGGCCCAGCAACTGATCGGCATGGCATCCGGTGTTGTAGTCGCGCGCGGGAGGTGAGCCCGGGATCTGGATGTAGTACTCGCCGTTCCACAAACGCTCGTTCTGGTTCTTCATTCCCGCGTCCAGCACCGTTCGCCAGCGTCGGGCGCTATCGGTATCTTCCATGATCATCGCGAGGCGTTCCGCCGCGGACAGGGCAGCGAGGTACTGTGAGCCAATGAACGTGTTGGCTCCCGACACGGCCGTGTCATACGTATTCCATTGCAGCCCGGCGGGTACTCCGTCGCGGTCAACGTCGATGGCTTCGATCAGCCAGTCCACGGCCTTCTTGACACCCGGCCAGACTGATTCGAGAAAGCTTCTGTCCGAACTCAACTGGTGCTCGCGATAGGCGGCTTCAATGCAGGCGCAATGCCCGTCGATGAACGCCTGGTGGCGCGAGTGCTCACGATGCGATGTCTCGCCGGTGGTGTGCAGGAACGTGATGAAGTTGGAGACGCGCATGTTGCGCCCTACTTCCGGGAACAGGCGCGCGTGAGTCTGAGCGTAGTTCCAGACGTGCGTGCAGTTCAACGGGCAGCACCCGTAGCACCCTTCAAAACCGCCGAAGTAACCGTCCTCCGACCAGAAACACGTTGGACCTCGCAGGATGACACTCTGCGACGTCATGGCGTCCAGGAATTCCTCGGGCAGATTCGACTGATACACCGTATCGTGATACTGCCGTGTCCGCTGCGAGAGTGCCGCCAGGTTTTCGGTCACATACCGACTGACCGCTACTGCATCGCGCCAGCGGCGGTTGTAGAGATTACCCTCGTGCTGGTACCGTCGCACGTTCGGGAAATGCCAGCAGAGCAGAAACGTCGCGGTGCGTGCCTCGTCGGGTTGCAGGGTCAGGGGAATCCCCAACGCCGCATTGATGGTCTCGCCGGCCGGACTAGTGGTCTCGGAGCCCGCTGCCGCTGGACCATTGTCTTTGATGAACGCTCCCAATTCCTCTGTGGTCCTCCAGGCGACCAGAGCGGTGGCGCGGGGATCCACCGCCGTGAGAGCCAGCGTGCCATGGTCGGTGTGTCCGGGCGCGAACTCCTCCCCGGCACCCAAGGCCTGGCCGCGAGCAGAGGCAAGCAGTGCGCAACCCCAGTGCCAAGGCAGGTCAGGTGCCAGCACCAAGACGCCCCGTCCGGAACCCAAGGGTCCCTCGATGACGAGCGGGTCCCCCGAGGGGGTCGAAACGAGAGCACGGTATTCGTGCTCGCCGTCGACGAATTCTGACAAACGCGTGTAGCGGCGAATCGTCCATGCCTTGCCCTGGTCCGCGGCCTGCGCGTTCTCGCGAGTCAGCACGAGGGGTTGCTCGGCAGGCAGTTCCACGTCTTCCGCGCCCGTGTGCGCCAACCCGATGGCTCGCGCCACGGTTTCCGCGGGCGAACGACGCTTCAAATACGGTCCCGTCGGCAAATCCGAGAAGATGATCTGATCGATATTGATGTGCCCCCAGGGTCCGGAGGCCCGGTCCACGATTTCCAGCACTGCATCACGTCCGCGAAACTCGGTCACGTCCCATTGCATGGGTTCCAGCAATTCTCGATTGCCGCCGGTCGCGGTGCGCACGATCTGCCCGTCAACGCGCAGATTGATGCAGGTCGAATCCGCGGCGTTTCCTCCGCCAATCAGGAACCCGACATACCGCCGTTGGATTCGGAACGACTTGGACGTGGCGGTTCCCTGTGGCGCGTCGCCGTCGATGAACGTATTGACCAATCCTCGCCCGGCGAATCCAGTGACCCGCTGCTGGCCGGGCTCCGTCCCTCGCGACGGCCGCTGCCCGAATGCTTCTCCGGTCAGCGTCCAGCCCTCATAGGCGCTGTTTTCGAAATCGGCAAAGACCTCACCTACCGACGCCAGACTCGGCGTCTCCTGCCGGAACGCGCGCACCGCCTCCAAGAAAGCCGATCGGATTCCATCTGCCAATACGACTCCACCCTCCGCTGCGACGGGCATCACGACCGCTGCTACGTCATCGCTTAGCTCCGTTGCGTCTTTCAGCCAGTACAGGTCCGGGCCGGCCACCTGGCGACCATCGGCTGCGCGGACCAGCACAGGTCCCGACTGAACTTGGGAGACGTCGCGATCCATAGCGATTGTGGCTTGCTGCGCGTCGCGCAGGAGCCGATTGCGGTTGCCGCCGTAGCTCCGGGCGCGCGTACCGCGGATTTCCCCGGCACGCTGGCTGCCCACGCAATTCTGCAGCATGGCCAATAGTGTCACCTCGACCGGCGCTTGCTGCGTGTTGCGCACCGTGAACTGGAAGATAGCGCACGGAATCGAGGAATTCGCGGTATCCAAGGGGATCAGGGGATTGAAGGCCTCGAGCTGGACTTCGACGGGAAGGGCGGTATCCACGTAGCGAATCCGCGCCAGGGGATAGCCACCTTCGAATTCGAGTGACTCCACGGCTTGCAAGTCGCTGGCAGCCTCCGTCTGCAGTGCACGCACCAGCGGCTCACCAGAATCGCGGCGCACCTTGAGACCGAAAAAACTGTCGGGAATCGTGTTCTCGTTCAGGTTATTGAAGATCTGCCAGACACTCAGACGTCCTCGTCCGTCCAACCAGATACTGCCCGTGCCGATACCACCCAGCGGCATGGCAACCGCTTCCAGGTTCTTTCCTCGATAGATGCGCGGAGCCGTCCGCGGATACGCGGTCTGCCCCGGCCCGGGCATCGTGGGACGCGACGACGTTTCGGCGCCAACTGCTCCGATCAGTCGTTCGGCTACAGTCAGTTCCGCCGTCGCGGCAGCTACGATCTCCAAGAACTGCCGCCGACTCATCGAGTGTCGAGCAACTTCCGTACAACGACCATGACAGCATCCGGGTTCTTGTGACACGGTGGCGCCCTTTCCAGACAAAGACACGTTGTCATCAGGTGTGGAGTCTCGAACGACCGTTCGGTCCCGGTCAAGTTGTAGGTACTTGCGGCTATGATATCGTGTGCCACACCGACTGGCAGCCCATAATGGTCCGATCGGCGCCGCTTGTGACACGATCGGAGATTTGAGTTGCGCGATCCTGTCCGGTACAATCGCTGGCAGAGGGACCGTCCGTGTTGCCGTGGCACTCCCTGCCCGTCCCCGGTGGAACGTTGGTGGTCGTCTCCGATTCGGGGCAACCATTCAGCGTGCGGGACAGATTCTCGCGGAAGGAACCTGCATCATGTGCAACAGGCCTTTCATCCTGCCTGCCCCAGGAGCGTTGGTACTCGGACTCGCCATCGCCATTCCATGGCATCCTGGGCTCGCCGAAGACATCGACACCGCGAAATGGCAGACTTCTTTTCTGCAGCTCTGCGATGTCGCATGTGAGCACTTGAATTCCCCCACGCGCAAAGTGCCCTTCTATCACGATTCGTATGCCGTTCGCGGTTTAATGGTGGCCTACGACATTACACAGAAACGTGAGTACCTGGAAGTCAGTACCGCGTGGGCCGACCGCATGGTGGAATACCAGGAGAAGATGACACCCGCAGGCGCATACTACATGAACTACAACCGCAAGCCCGGTCAGACTACGAGCCAATGGTATGTCGCTGACAGCGCGAGCATTGCCCTGGGGGTGCTGGCCACGGCCGTGCGTTGTCGTGACGCCGGAGATCAGGACCGGTACGTTCGGTACCTGCGTTCTGTGGAATCCTACGCGCAGTTGACGATCGCCAATTATGTGGGACCGAAAGGTGGCATCACCGATGGACTCTGGGCGAAATTCGACGGGGAATGGTGGTGTTCGAGCGGGATCTTCGGTTCGCTGAGCTATGTGCTCTATGCGGAAACGGGCCAGGAACGATACCGCCAGGTCGCCTGGGGAGCGATTGATTGGCTGAACCAGCTCGACATTGCCAAGGCCGAGCACATTTCGTTCGCGGAGGCAGCTCCCACAGTCCTGATGTATGTACTCGAGGCCTATTCCACCGTTTGGCCGTCCTTGGAGCCCGGTAGTACCCGGCAGAAGGCAGCGGCAGCGCAATGGGACTTCGCTCTGGCCTGGATGGCACAGAACCAGAGCAGTCGCGGTTCTGCATCCCAATGGGACTACCAATCCCAATGGGGCAGCAAACTCGGAGGCCTCCCGTTCCACATGTACGTTTTGGGGCAATCCGATCCGCGGCGGCCGGAGATCCTGGCCGCGGCCGACAAGGAGCTGCAGTTCGTGGGCAGCGCGGTGCAACAGACGGGAACGGGGCAACTGTCGCAGCTGGCGGTTTTTGCGCTCATGTCCTATGCCGAAAAGGTGCGACCCGGAGCGGTCTACCGCACCTCGCGGCGATAACCACCGGAGTCAACACTTCGAACTGTCGTCAGTTCTCAGCAGAAGCCACGCTCACACGGAAACCCATTGCGTAGCCGAGGCAGATTCGGCCGGTATTCCTTTACACTCCGTGCTACAAGGAGAAGGCCATGCTTGCTCAGAAACTGAAGAACTTCCTGGACGAACAGAAGGTGAAGTACGTCGTGATCCAGCATTCGCCGGCGTTTACTTCCCAGGAGATCGCCGCCTCGGCCCACGTGCCTGGCAAGGAGATGGCCAAGACCGTCGTGGTCAAGATCGATGGCCAAATGGCGATGGCTGTGGTGCCCGCGTCAACGAAGATCGACCTGAACGAACTGCGCGACGCAGTCCACGCCACCAAGGTCGAACTGGCCGGTGAGCGGGAGTTCAAGGATCGGTTTCCGGATTGCGAGGTCGGCGCGATGCCGCCGTTCGGAAACCTCTACGGCATGGACGTCGTGATTGCCAGTTCCATGCAGCTGCATCCCGAGATGGCGTTCAATGCCGGGTCGCACACCGAGCTGCTACGGCTGTCGTATCGGGACTTCGAGCGCTTGGTGCACCCGCGAGTGCTGAACTTCGCGCATGCGTCTTAGGTTCGGCAAGAGCTACGGCGAAGCGGCGTTGGAATCGATTTGCACGCTGCCGTTGCTGCGGTTCGCGATTCGCTCCTTGCCCGTCATGACGTTTCCCGAAATGACGGCGCGCGCGACACCCTCTCCCAATTCGATCTGCAATTTGTCCTGCCGGAACTCACACCCGCGCACCAGCAATGATCCGCTCAGCGCGCGGATGGCCGGCAATCCTGACTTCTGCGAATCCCATTGGACGAAGGTGCAGTCGCTGAGGCCAACGGTTCCTCTTCCGGAAATCTTCGCAATCTGGTTGCAGGGTCCCCAGAAGGCGCAATTCACGAAACGCACACTGCCCGTGTTGGATTCCGTGATGTTCACCATCGTCGGATCGGGCCCATGAAAGGAAACGAATTCGCCGTTGGTCACCAGCAGCCCGAACGGCGCGCATTGCTCAACGACCATAGCCGTGTAGCAGTCGTCCGCGCCGATGCCGAGGAAATTGCCGTTGCAGACGCCCGCTTTCGTCTGCACGAAGCGGTACCCGACGTTGTAGCCGAAGCAGAAGGTGTTGAGCACGTATTGCCAGTCGGTGCGCCCGAATACAAAGGCCTCTCCGTGTTCCATTTGCCACTTGAGCACTGCCGGATGAGTGCTCCACCAAGGGTTGAAGTGCACGTTTTCGATGCGGCCGATATCGTAGATCCCGTCTACTTGCACGCCGCGCCGCAGGGACTGCCCCTGCACGTTGCGGATCAGGTGCCGTTCATTGCGGCTCGCGTCGATGCCGTTGAACGCGTTCAGTAACTCCACGTCCAGCACCGCCGGGTTCTTGCCGCGCAGCGCGATGGCCCAGGGATAGGGTTTCGGCTCCGCCTGCGGATCCTGTTCCGGATGATAGAGGACGACGCCTTTCAACGTGCTGTTGGTGTTGAGGGTCAGAAACGGCGGACCGTCTTCCTGACCGGCGCCTTCCGTTACCAGGAAAGTGGTGCCGTCGTCCGTAGGTTTAGGCAGCCCACGATCGCGAATCCCGTTGTGGGCCGGAACGGATTCCCAGATGCCCTTCAAGGTGACTGCAGGTGGGACGTTGAGATGCCCGGCGAAGAAGTAGTTGCCGCGCGGCGCGAGCACCGTGCCTCCGCCTTGCGCCGCGGCGGCGTCGAGCGCCTTCTGAAAGGCAGCCGTGTCGTCCGCCTTGCCGTCACCCACGGCGCCAAAGTCCTTGACCCCCAGTACCGCCGGCGATTCCGCATGCGCCGTTGCCGAGAGCACAAACAACATCCAGCAGCACCAGCTATGACTCTTCATCGCGAAAGTCTCCTCGGACATGTTGCAGTTCCTTTGGAACGGCCCCTATCATGAGACGCCGCGATTCGATTCGCTACCCGTGGTGCCCCGTTTCCGGAAAGCAAAGGTCTCCGATGAAACAGCGTCTCCGTGCCATGTTGCCGGCAGCAGCAGACCCGGGACATGCGGCTGGAATGGCCGCTGCCATGTCTGTCAAAGGTCGTGTATCCGTGGATCGGATCGATGTGGCCCAACTTGTACAACGACTGGACGCCAAGTCACGCTATCCGGTGTCGGGGGACGACCGCACAGATACCAACGGAGGTCAACGATGAATCGTTGCTGGACCACAGGTGCTTGGGTCCTGGCCGCCGTGTGCGCCCTTCCGGGCAGCGGTGGAAATCGTGCAACGCGGGGTGCCGCTCCGGAAGAGTCCCCATCCAGCTCGCAGGCTGATCGAGCGCTGCGCGTCGGAAACCTTCCGGTCCAGAAAGTCCTGTTCCTGGGAAACAGCATTACGCTGCACGGCCCGGCCCCGAGCATTGGCTGGACGGGGAACTGGGGTATGGCGGCGAGTTCCTCGGATCGGGATTACGTCCACTTGCTGGCTCAACAGCTGTCGGCAGCTGCCGGAGGGAAACCCGACGTACTCGTGGCCAACATCGCGGAGTTCGAACGGCAGTACGAAAACTACGACGTCGATGGGCAACTGCGCCAACAGCTGGAGTTCGCTGCCGATGTGGTGATCGTGGCGATCGGGGAAAATGTGCCCGCCTTGGCTACGAACGACGCGCAGCAGCGTTTTCGTGTGTGCTTCGAACGCTTGTTGGCAGCGCTCCAGCGCCAAGGCCGCGCGGTGCTCTTCGTCCGGAGTTCCTTCTGGCCCGAACCGGTGAAAGACGCGATCATGCAGGAAGCATGTTGCGCAGCGGGGGGCGTGTTCGTCGACATTCGCGCCTTGGGCGGCGTGGAAGCCAACGCGGCACGTTCCGAACGGCATTTCGAGCACGCGGGTGTGGCGGCACACCCCGGCGATCAGGGCATGAAAGCGATTGCCGCTGCGCTCTGGACTGCCATTCAGCAGCGAGCGCTGGGTACGACGCGCGATGAATGATCGATCGGCTACATGTTGAAGATCGACTTCGTCATATCCACCCAGCGCCGCAGCCGCGCCCGGTCGCCGTTCGTGGTGTAGACGTCCCGGAAGAGAATCTCGAGATTACAGTCGCGCGCTGCGGCATAGGTGTCGCGCAGGTCCTTCTCGAGCAACTCCCAATCCGGATTCGGCCCGCTGATGTACGCGGGGCGCGGTTTGCGCGAATACACGTACTTCGTGCCGAGCATCTCCGCGCACTTTGCGAGCTGCGACCACCCGGACACGGACACGGAGCGCAGATTCGGCATGGCGTCCATGATTGCCTCGAGCCGGTCGTCCACGCGCTCGCAGCACCCGTAGTAGATCAAGCCAAATCGCTCGGCGATCCTGGCCAGGTACGGGAGGACGAATTCCCGATACATGGTCGGCGAAATCATCTCGAACTCCTGCGACTCCGCCCAGCCCCAGAGGCTCTTGAGAGTCACCGAGTCGCAGGCATCCGGCTCCGGCAGGTCGGATACATAGCCGTAGCTTCGCGGTCCGGCCATCTGGCTGTCCGTATTGGGGACCAGGAGCCGCTCCCTTTCGAAATACTCGAACAGGGTAAGCCGGTCCTCCAGCAGGTAGGACATCAATTTGCGCAGCGCGTCGGGTTCGTCGTACGCCCAGTACAGCAGCCGTTGATTGCCGATGAACCGGTAGAGCTGCCACGTGAGCCCGAAAAAGAAGTTGCCGGTGAACCCCAGGTCCCCGTACTCACCGACGTCGAACTCATAGACAAACGGGTCGTAGTTGCCCAGTCGGATCGGCAGTAGATCGCCGATCACGTCTTCCAGCACGGCGCGCCGCCGGTGCGATTCGTCGCGGTCGACACGAATTTGCCGGGGTTTCAAACGCGCGATGTCCGGCGGTCCGGCAATCGGGAAGCTGAAACTGTAGGCGATTGATTCCTCCTTGGCGTGTGCGGAGTGGATTTCGACCGGGACGCCGTAGTCCGAAAGATCCATTCGCCAGCCGAGGCGATAGTACGGCTCGACAACCAGATCATCTCCCAGTTCGTCCGCTTGGCGCAGCGTGATCCGCATGGCCTTTTCGATGCTGCGGAGGAAGGGGTCCGCACACGCCAGCTCGGAGTCCGCCACGTAGCCGTCGATCCACGCAGTCTCAAACAGGATTACCGGACGAATTGCCCGGAGGTCATGCACTGCTCTCCAGAGCCGTTTCCGTTCCTGCATCACCGGCTGCGACGCCAGTTCCAGCCACCGTGAAGCCAACGATCGCAGAGTGCCGCGGTCGCTTTCCGAGATCATGTCCGTTCTCCTCGGCCGCTCGCCCAACCACACCCTCGGACCCGGTCACTGCTGTTACCGCGCATCCGCGCTGCCAGGGTCCTTGGCCGGCGGAGGGTCTGGCTTTTCAAAAACCAACCACACTCCCTGCCCGATTTGAGGATCATCGCTGATGGCTCCCTGACCCAGCACTTCGAAACGGGGCAACTCCGCGCCCTGCGCCCACTTCCTCATTTGCTCCGGCCGCCGCAGTTCGACAAAGCGGTTCCACTTCTCGGCTTCGTCACCCTGCATCTTCTCCTTTCGTTGCTGGATCAGCTTGGCCACGTCAGCCTTGGGATATCCGCTGCCCGCGCCGCCGCCGATGTACGCCTTTCCACCCGGGCGCAGCACGCGCAGTACTTCTCGAAGTCCCAAGACTGGATCTTGCCAGAAGAAAATCGAACCGCGACTCACGACCAGATCGGCGCTATTGTCGGGAAACGGCAGGGACTCGGCGGATCCCACCACCGCGGACAGTCGATGCGAAAGCGCCTGTTCGCGGGCTGCCTGCAAACCAGCCGCCAGCGCTTCCTGGTCGGGATCGACCATCAGCACGGGGTTGTCGATTGCTTTGGCCAGGGCGAGTGCCACACCTCCCTTGCCGGCCCCGAGATCGATCCAGAACCCTTTCTGCGGCCGGCAGAGCCGAAGCACATCCTCCACGACATAGCCGTAACGTTCCGTAAGACTCTGTTCGTTTTCCAGACCTTGGGGTGCGCCCCCTGGTTGCCGTGCTTGAAGCCACGCCGGCAGCGACAAGATGACAAGGGCCATTGCCAGCCAATGCCGGCGGACAAGTCCGTGACCAGAAGCAGATGCAGCGTTCAACGGGGCGGACCGCATGATGGGGATCCCAATACCACGATGAGCAGAACGGTGAATCGCCAAGGAGAGGATCAGTACTCCGTAACCGGCACTCCGTCGCTACGGCTGGACAACAGTTGATAAGTGCCCAGTTGTCCCTGCGACGCGGCCTGCTGGTAGAGGTTCGGATCGCCGGCATTGCCGATCTGCAGTCCAGCCGTGCTGTGACTGATCGTGTCCGAGATGAACCGCACGGAACCGTCCACGAAACAGAATTGCGCTCCGCCCGCATGCTGGCTGCTGAACGAGGCCGTATTGGTCGGGTGGTTAATCCGGTCGGACACCGAAGAACTCACGGTGTTCATGGCGCCGCCGCCACCGGGCCCGCACCACGATGGCCAGGAGCCGTCGTTCTGCAGGTTGATTCCGAAGGCCGTGCGTTCGCCGACGGCAAACGTGTTGCTGGTGCCGTCCACGACATCCTGGATTCGCGTAGCGCTTTCGCCGTAGAACACTCCGTTATTCTGTTTCGTCAAGTGCGTCGCCTGTGTGAAGTTGAAGAAGCCGCGGGAGCACGTGTAGTTGGCGGTCGCTACCTTGGGATTCGGCGCACCCTGGTGCGTTCGCAAGGGACCAATCACGGATGAA